>Ga0208232_1000090_pt1 | contig 21696 bp, 26 predicted proteins | sample LakMenEpi24Aug12_FD_150729 | JGI IMG/M metagenome (GOLD analysis project Ga0208232, IMG submission 150729) | Freshwater microbial communities from Lake Mendota, WI - 24AUG2012 deep hole epilimnion (SPAdes) | ecosystem: Environmental > Aquatic > Freshwater > Lake > Epilimnion/Euphotic zone ... | reverse complement strand
CCAAATATCTTTCTCTTCATTCCATGGTGGGTCTGAGACACTCTTTAAAATGTCATTTTCATTATCAATAAGTCTTATACCTCGAATTCTACCCAACATCATTGGGTCTTCGGTATTTAAAACCTTACACTGAAAAAATATTGAATTACTTTCCATTGTTTCTTTCTTGATATGACGTTAATACGTTATTATATAACTCTTCAACTTTATCTAAATAAATTGTTGAGTTAATAATTGATTGTTTAGTAGTTTCGAAATCTAAAGATAATAAATCCATAAACTCCACTAACTTGGCGTTAGGTAACTCTTTTAGGTTTTTCTGTTCGTTAATTATATTTTGAAATTCTTCGTTTGTCATATTAAATAAGTTTACCTGTTCCAGGACCTGCAGCTGTTATAACCTCAAGTTTACCATCTTCGGTTATGTTTGAAACAATCGCACTATTTGCCGCCAAATTAAACTGTAACATCAAATTTGGTGAACCGTCAGGTAAAGTTCCTGTTGGTACCCCTAAACTTTGAAGTGCGGTGATTGCCTTTATGGTCATTTGTTCTGCTGAAATACCAGGTAATATTGGTGATAGTGCAAGTAATGGTAGCGGTATTTCTTGTTTTGGCCCAAAATTTTGACCTATTAAACTAAGTAATAATAGAATGTTTTCTAATAAACTTTTACACTTTCGGTAATCGTTTATTAATTGGGCAACAACTATTGCGATTTGAAGTAACTTCAAAATCATCGCATACTTTTTTAATATTTTAGACCTGGCAACATCTTGAATTATCGAAGCCATTAAATTAACAATATCTCGTTTGAGAATCTCAAATAACACTTCTAAAAATTCGGCATTAATTTTTGATATAACCTGTATTGAAAATGTCTTAAAAGTTTTTAAGAACATCGCTCCGTTAGTTACAACATTACTTGCCGATTGACCAATATCGGAACCTGCGTTACCAATATTATTAACTGATTGATTAACCGATTCAGTCGCAGTGTTTGCACTTGTTACCGCTTGGTTATAGGTATATGTTGCCCCTGATTGAACAACAGATAATAAAGTGTATAAAGGTAAAAGTACTTTTGGACTTAACACACTTGAAGCAACTGCTAATGGAATTTTTTTAATCACACTTGTGTCAATTGCGACAGAGGCGTTAAAATTATTTGGAATTAATACAGACCAATCAGGATTCTGAGAAATGGAATCAATTATCGATTCTATTGCCGCCACTTGGTCACTTGTTGATAGATTGTCAATGTCATCTCGTAAATCCACCAATTGTGAAACTAATGAATCGGCATCAATAGGAAGTTTAACATTATTACAATCCTCAAACTCCATAACTCCATTTTGAATATTGGATATGTTAACTTCTATGTTTCTTAAATCAATTTCAGTTAATTCAAAAAAACTGTCGTCAACACCGTCTAATTCTGCGATTTTAGAAATACCGCTAACATCAATTTCTCTTCTTGAATCAAAACATAAACCTAATATTCTTTGTACTAATAAATCAAATTTACTTTGCTCACTAAGTTGACCAACACCTACCTGAGCTTTGAAACTAACCGCCCCTGAAAGGATGTTAACAATGTTTGCTCCAATATCTACATTATCAACTAACTTGATTGTACTGTAATAGTCGTTGATAAATTCTCCAACGTTGTTGGATATATTACCCGAACCATCTTCTCTATCAATTAAAATTACTCGATAATAATCTCCTGTCACTCCAAAACTATTTGTTTTGGAATATTGAACGTCAAACAAATTTTGACCCGATTTACCTAAATAATTTTTACCGTTAATTTGACTAAAAGACCTGTCAGTATTATTTGAATCTGTTAACTGATATAGTTGTTTGTTCATTGGGAATGGGTCATCCCCACCAAATGGTCTAAAAATATCACTACCTGAAGGTAATTGTTTTTCGTAAAAAATTTTACCAAAATCACTATCAGGTTCTGTTTTTAAATTTGAAAATAAATCTATTGAACTAATTGGGATGTAAATTCCTTCTTGTTGAGGAAGTAGAGGTAGTGGTTGGTTTTTTAATTCCTCCGCTGACGTACCTTGATATGTTTGTTCTATCGAACACCCTAAAGCTTTAATTGTTTCTTCTTTAACAATTGCCGCAAGTTTAGGTTCAATTTTTGCTGCGGCTTGTAGTACAACCTTTCTAAGATAACGAGATGTTGATGAACCACTTCCACGAGTTTCCCCTAAAAACCCTAATAGGTCGTCCATTGAGTTTGGAGCATCCCTTAAATAACGTTTTTGTAAATCTTTAACCTTATCTAACTGAGAGGTAATTTCGGATTTTGCTTTAGACGCAGAATCTCCTGCACTAGCCTTTAAATCCTTAGCTGTTTGTGAGACCTCTTTAAAAGTTTTATATGCCTTGATATTAAACTTGATATCATCACCCGCTTGTTTTAAAGGTCCAGGTTGTGGCGGAGAACTGGGTTTAGCACTTAAAGCATTCGACATTTAATTACATTTTGTATGTTTCTAAATCATCTGAAACATCTTTTTCTATTAGATTCTGTATTAAATCATCGTCTAAATCTGCAAGTGAGAATGATTCAGAATTGTTGTTATTACTTTTCTCCCAAATACTTGATTGTAGTTTTGATAAACTAAGTTTTTTCTCAACACAATCATTAACAATTTTTTGTTGTTTTTCGATTACAGGGCCAATAGTCGTCATGTCAGCAGGGTCTTTCAACATTGCTAACATTTTATTTTGTATTCTAATTGCAGTTTGTCTTTGTTCCACAAGTTCGTTGTAGATTTCCTGCATTAAAGATAATATCGAATCTTTACTAAAATTTATTTCTTTTCTCTGTGGTCTTGGCATACCTATAAATACTTTTTTATTAGTTTTTCATTTTGATTTGAATAACCATATATAATTTTTTAAATCTTTTGATTGAACTTCTAATTTCTTTAGTACTTAAATTAGTCATTTCCCTAAGAGATAATAAAATAACATTTTTATTAAACTTGTTGTTATCAGCCCCTGAGAATATACTTTCGTAGTTATCAAACAACTCAATAAGGGCGTACCCTAATTTTTTTTCATTCTCATTTAAAGACTCAAGTTCAATAAAATCTTTTAATTCTTTTAAATATTCGTCGATAACTATATTAGTTTCAACAACATCATCGTCTATTCTATAACTCATATCAGGCCTTTCTTCTAAACTTGAAGAAATGTCCTCGTACGATATCTTTCTATTTGTTTCTTTTTGGTCTTTAATAATTTGACCCATTAAATAGTTTTTACAAATAGTACCAAAATAAGAATAAGCCTTCTTATTCTTGTCTGGTTTGAACTTGTCCACCTTTGTCATTAAAAATGAATGGGTGTCGGTATGAATTTCGTTAAAATCCATATCCTTGCGATATAATTTGTATCGTCGTATGATAGATGAAATCATCTTATCAAGAGGTCCTCTTAAGAATTCATTATAGATTTTATTCTTTTCGTATGAAGATTCGGCGATTAAAAAGTTTCTAACCGCCTCTTCCTCCCTTACGTCGAAATAATTTAAATTAACCGCTTTTCTTCCTCTTTTCTTAGATAAAACATCTTCTGTCGTGGCAGATAGAGTTTCTTGCATTTATGCATTTTCATTTTGATACTTTATGACTCTATCGTCAGTGAAGAAATATTCCTTTTTAGCAGCTTGTATCCAAAACTTAACCTCATCTTCAACCATTTTGTCCTCACCATGTTTGTAGTTCCAAAATATTGAACCTTCTCTAAGGTTAGTATGTTTGTATCCCAATCTTGGAATAGTCATAATTGACACAGAGTTATAAGTTAATCTTAATAAAAATTCATATATAAACGTTAATTTAATTGACGGTTTAAACCCACCAAAATCCTCAACGATTTCTTTTTTAAACACCGAACCCGCAGTTTGGAAGTTTTGATAATCTTGTAATGTTTCATTAGTTAAGAATCCCATTTCTTGAGTGAAATTTGCGGCAAAGGTTGCTTCATTGGTAAATCCTGCAAAGGTCCCTTTCTCGTCCGTCTCAACTACTACAGGTAAAAACATTTGAACTTCAGGGTAAGTACCAATGTATTTCTCAACATTTTTAAACCATATAGATGAGTACTCGTCATCAAATTCAAATAATGAAACCCAACTTCCTTTAGAGTTTTTAATTCCGTAATTTACTTGGTCACAGTAGTTAGGCGTTTTATCCCAAAGTAATTTAGTAACTGTAAGATTACCAAAGTCGTAATTGTTTAAGATTGTTACTAACGATTCTTCGCTAGTGTGTACAATAACTAATTCCTCAAACTCAACTTGTTGAGTTTTAAGTGAGGTGATTGCTTTTTCAAAATATTCTTCAAAATTTCTTGCCTTTGAAGATTTGATTGGTAGTATAACTGAAAGTGATAATTTGTTGCTCATATTATTCTTCTGTTTTTGAAATTTGTTCTTCGAATGAATCCGCTCTTGAATTCAAGTAACCACTAAATAAAGTGACAACTGTTGATTCGAATTTTTGTTTATCTGAAAGTTGTTCGACAGTTTTTTTCATTTCCTCGTAAATCGCAGGATTAATATTGTCTTCGAGCCAATTTTGTACGAAATCTGCGATTACATCCGCAAATAAAGTTTGGTCTGTAATCCAAATACCATTATCCTCCGTCATCCAATCTGGTGCTAAATCTGGTACTTTACCAATAACAGGTACATTAGATTTCATAGACTCTAATGGGAACGTACCGAATCCGCTTTGATTATCAATCCAAGCGGTTACGAAACACTCACTTAAAGAATTAGCGAATTCTTTTTCAGATAACCCCCTTAAATCTCTGAAGGTAAACCATCTGTATTGTGGGAATTTTAAATAAAAAGTTTTAATGATATTAATAGCATCACTTTGGTCCTTAGTGTGAATACCAATAATAGGCATCGCAGGTGTTTTTTTAGGTGTGAATAAATCAGTAATGTAAGGTTCAATAATATCAAAAGAAGATTGTCTCATCACTCTTTCAATATATTCTTTTTGTTTGTTTGAGGTTGTTATACATTTCATAAAACCAAATTGGTTCCATGACTGACCTGGCTGTAATGTTTCCAACATATGAGAATATTGTTGTGTTAAAACAATTTTCGCACACGGCAATTGTTTTACTTGGTCCATAACATAACCAAAAACTTCAGGTATCACTACGAAATCTTCAGGTGAGATTTCTAAGTTTTGACCTTCGATTGCTTTATGAGGTAATTCCATGTACTCCTTATCTAACCAAGCGGCAACACCTGAATAGTCTGCCTTTTCGTGAAGGATAGTTGGATTAAACCCGTTGTCTTTTAATGATTTTGCCATCTGATAAATGAGTCTAACAGATGCTTTAGCATTCCCCTTAGTGTCTTGAACTAAGAAATAGATTCTCGCCTGTTTGTCTCTCAAATTTTGGATGGACTGTTTTACTTTTGATTGTAGTTCGTTTTCCATATTAATAATGATTGATTAATTTTTTGTTTAATAAACTGTTGAATGCGATTCTAAAAGGAATACTTGTATTCGTATTACTTTTTAGTCCTAATTTTTCGTCAACAATTTCCTGTTCGGTTAAAACCGTATCTAATAACATCTTTACCATTTCAAATTTAATGATGTTAATTTTCATTTCGGTTGACCCTGTTAGAGGTTCAGTTGTAGTGTCGTCTGACATATCAAGATATTGTTCAATTACATCTAAATCAATGTAATAATTTTCACCTAATACACTTATCATACTATTTCGTCTATTTTTAATTTGAGCTCTTTGATTGTTGATATCGAATGCTCCGTTTTTATATCTGAGTTATAACTCGTGTTAAATTTAATAACTGTTATATTCTCAGGATGGTTTAATAATAGTTTAGGATTTGCCGTAAGTAAAACGTCTACAGAATCCCATAAGGATTTAATTGTACTTTCACTATAGAATTTCACCGATTCAACCAAACATCCAAATTTTGAGATAAAAAATAATGACGCGGGTTTTGATTTTCCTATTTCATCTGACACAATAATAGTGTCGTGATTATCTCGAGTATCTAAATAAAAATCATTTAAATCCATCATTCCAGAAACTTCAACCGAACCAGCATGACCAAATATTTCCATTGTGTGTTCTTTATATAAGAAATCATACAAATCGTTTTCATCTCTAAACTTAAGATGAGAAGTGATGTCCAATGTTGTTAAATCAGACATCACTTCATATTCAAACTTATCTTCCGAGTCGTCTTCCTTGAAGGGGTTTTCAACGTACCATTTTTCGTATTCTTGTTGAATTTTTTTTAGAGTGTCTCTAAGTACCCCATTCAATTCTATTCCTATTCTCATTCTTCGTATCTTTTTAAAATTTTCGAAATTAAAGGGTTTCTAACAATGTCTTCGGGTTTGAACTCAAAAGTTGCAACATCGTCCATTTTTTGAAACTTTTGTAACGCATCCCACAAACCTGTTTGTGTTTTATCTTTGTGTCGGTCAAACTGTTCTAAATCTCCTGATATAAAAAATTTAGAATTAAAACCAATTCTTGTTAGAAGAAGTTTCATTTGACTTGGTGTCGAGTTTTGAGCCTCCTCGAATATCAATATTGAATTGTCAATATTCATGCCTCTCATGTATGCTAATGCAAACACTTCGATGGCCTCAATCTCTTTTAATTTTTCTCTCGATTCCTTACCAATTATTTTATTTAAGAGGTAATAAGATGGAAAAATGTACGGGTCCAATTTCTCTTCAACCCCACCAGGTAAACTACCTAATTTTTCTTCCGCCTCAACCGCTGGTCTTACGATAATAATTTTCTCGTAAGGGGTTGTTGGGTCAACTAATAAGTCTACAGCCGCTTTCATTGCGATGTAACTTTTACCAACTCCTGCAGGCCCCGAACATATAGTAATTTGATTTGTTGTTAGTTTATGATAATATTCCCGTTGACTGTCTGATAAAAATTTCTCTTTAGTTTTCTTAGGAACAATTGAACAAATTAATTCTTTTTTCGTTCTTTTAACCACTCCTTCTCCTATCGGAGTCGGGAATGGTTTTGCTTTGGTGCCTCTTGCCATTTTGTCTTATTTAATTTTATGTCTATCCGAGCTTTGTGATTCTCGTTTGTAGACCGTCTTACCTCCATCAGGACTTTCAAAAATCCAAGGAGTATTTTTTTCTTTATCATCAACTTGAGACTTAATCCATTGATATGTTTTCTTAAGTCCGATTGATAAAGGTTGATTAACTTCCCAACCAACTTTTTCTTTATAAAGTTTGTTGTCAGAGTTTCTTCCTTGAACTCCAAGGGGACATTTAAATCCATATTTGTCAACGAATTCTTGTCCTTCAATATTTTTAATTTCAATTTCTTTACCTGAGATTGCAATTGCCATTCCTGCAAGTTGGTTAATAGTAACCATCTCTTCACTACCAATATTAACAGGACCAACAAAATCGCTCTCCATTAATCTTAGTACTGCCTCAACACATTCGTCAACATATAAGAATGAACGTGTTTGCATTCCACTACCCCAAACTTCGATAACATCTCCGTCTTTGGCTTCCGCAGCCTTTCTACACATCGCAGCTGGTGACTTTTCTCTACCACCCGTCCAAGTACCTTGTGGACCAAAGATGTTGTGGAATCTTGCAACTCTAACATCTAAACCGTAATTTCTGTTAAACGCTAAGAATAATCTTTCGGAGAATAATTTTTCCCATCCATATTCAGAATCAGGGTTAGCAGGGTATGCTGATGACTCTTCACAGTTTGGATTTAACGGGTCCAATTGATTGTGTTCAGGATACATACAAGCTGAAGATGAATAGAATACTTTCTTTACCTTCTTCTTAACACATTCGTGAACAACATTAAGGTTTATAGTTGCTGAGTTATACATAACGTTGGCATCGTTCTCACCTGTAAAGATGTATAACGCTCCACCCATATCGGCAGCAAGTTGATAAACTTCATCAACTCCCTCCTCAATTACAAGTTCAACAACCTTAGGGTCAGTTAAGTCCCCTAAAATAAATTCATGACAAAATTCGTCTTGGAAGAAGTATTCGTGCTTTTTAATATCACATACTCTTACGTGATTCCCTTCTTCTTTTAATCTTTTGGCAAGGTGTCCACCTATGAACCCTCCTCCGCCTAATACTACTATTTTTTTCATTGTTTAATTTTAATTCATTTTATATTCTAAGTATAGGTCATTTCCTTGAAAAATAACTTTCTTATTTGTACATTTATTTGGACTTGAAACGTACCACCCTAATCGAGAAGGGACTTCAAGTTTTTTAGAATAAACCACTTCTTTACCACAACATATTCTGAGTTTTATTGGTAATTCCTTATCGGTTACATTTATAAAATGAGCCTCATCGTTTGTTATGGATGTGATTTTTAATTTGGTTTCAGAAAAATCATTATACCTGATGTATTGTAAATCAATCGGTATTTTATTAACTAATATATTATGATTATCTAAATGATGTTTTAAATTAACTTCATTTTGAGTTGTGAAATTAATATCATCATTCTCAGACATCCAATAACCTAATCGGTTCATATACATTTCCATTAAATTTCGAGGCCCAACTGCGAACCTATCGTTATATCCTCTAAAGTGGTCCTCGGATGGAGTTATTATGGAGCCTTCAAATAAATTCCAATTAAAAATACTCTTAAACTCCAAATCAGGTCTTAACCTCATAACATAATCAAACGTCATGTTATTATCTTTTTCATACTCCTTAACCAAATTGAATACGGATTGGAATTGTTTTAATTGGTAGTAAATTAATTTTGTGTCGTTCTCACCGTCAAGTTGATAATCTTGGTATTTGTATTTTGATTTTTGATAACTTAAATCGGGGAGAACTGAGTCCTCCTCGATTTTAATTACTGATGATATTTTAAAAAATTCTGTTGGTATGTTAATAGGTTTGTCTTCTTCTTTAGCAAAAGATGTAAAAAACTTTAACTCGTATTTTGAGTTAGTTAAAATCAAATTACTAAAGATTGAAGGGAGACATTTGTCAAAACTTCTAAACTGTCCTGAAATACAAACCGCAACTGTTTTCATTAATTGAAATATTTTTGGTAGATGTCGAAATACTCAACTGCCTTTTCAGGTAGGATATTTCTATAATCAGATAAATTTTCTAATAAGTTTAATGTACCTCTGTATCCAATCACTTCATTCTCCAAGTTTCTAACCAAGTCTTGAGGGTTTCTTGCTTGATATACCGATGCTTTTGCAAATATAACAGAGTTCGGAAAATAATGTTGTAAGACATAGGACCCCCAAATGTCATCCATTCTACCTGTATAAGGAAAGACAGAGTAATGTTTAAGAACATCTCTGTGAATAAATGTATTTTGTGAGTTAAACGGTGTAAGTTGTTTTGTTGTGAAAGGTTCAAATGAGTTAAATTTTACGATTGGTTTTTTACTTAATCGACAAATTGCGTCGATGTCTGGGTCACCATCCCAGAATTCTGCTTGAATCATTGGAGTAATTTTTGTCTTACCTTTATATTCAATGTTATTTTTTACTTGAAGGTATTCGATTGGAAATCCTCTATGCCACAAGTCGTTATGTTCTGTTGTTGAAATCGCGTCAAAATAAGGACACGACAAATTTTCGTATTCATCTACTTCAATTTCTTGACCCAGTAATATATTGTCACCCCAGAAATCATAAGGTATGTTGTCATCATCAACTGTTGCAATAATTTCTGCACCACTTTGATATGAGTAAACTAATCCAATATTTCTTCTTTGTATTGTTTTCCATCCAATAACCTCAGATAACTCAGGATATAATCTGTCTTGAGCTTCAGGATTAAGGTAAATTACGTTGTTATATTTTTCAGTTAAATCAACGTATGATTGGTGAGGAGTTTTTGTATCTCCAACAATTACAAATGTAAAATCTTTTTTATCTGCAATCTCACAAAATTTTATGGTTGCTTCGGTTGGTTCGTTAATCGTAGTTGTAATTATATATTTTTTCATATTAATAAACTAAATAAATGTGGTTTCCTTGTTCTGTGTTTATGATTGTATAGTTTAGATTGATACTATAAAGAGCGTCTTTAAATTCTTGTATCGTTGGGAAATTACCTTGTCCCAAGTCTCTACAGTCATCAATTAATATAACGTGGTCGTTACGGTTACTCGCTCCCTTAATAGCACTTAATTCTTCTTTTAATGGGCCATCTAACATACTGTGAGCGTCCAATAAGATAAAGAATCTTTCATCAGGTAATTCTTCTAATACAGATTTTAATACATCTCCTGAATTACCTTCCAAGAAAGTAAGGTTACCGTATTGTTCAGAAAGTTTTTGATATGATTCTCTATAACTTTTTCCATCATAAGGATTACGGTCAGGAAATAATTCTACTGTAAATGCAACGTCAAAATGTTCTGCTAAAAATATTGAAGTTCTTGCGTCATGAGTTCCCGTTTCAATTGCAAAATTTATTTCGTTTAAGTTTGGGATTTTGTCTTGGTACTGGTAAAGTAAACTAACAAATAAGTTAGGCATTGGTAATGATGTCTTATGTATGTCGGACATTTGTTCCCATCTACTATCACCAGTATAATCTAAATTTAATTTCATATTAATTATTTTTTATAATACATTTTAAGATTTGGTCTTTATAATCGGCAACAGTATCAAATGCTTTTTGAATATCGTTAAATTCAAATTCATGGGAAATAATACCCTCAATCTCTTTGTCTCCTGTGTAGTTTTTAACACAGTCATCTAAAGTTTGATTTGACCTTCTTACGTTTTTGATTGTTAATTCTTTGGTTCTCATTCTGTGTGGGTTGTAGGTTACAAAATCCGCTTCAGGGATTCCGATTAACGCAACTTTACCATTAACCGCCGCCACATTAATACAACCATCAATAGACTCGGTTGTACCTCCTGTATCGATGGCCATGGTTGTTCCCATTCCACCAGTAAGTTCTTTGATTTTTCTTGTATAATCATCCGCAAGTAAGAATGAATCGGTTGCTCCGAAGTCTTTCGCGAATTTAGTTCGGTAAGGTAGTTTGTCAATCATGAAGATATCTTTAACTCCTGCCTTCTTTAAAATTGAAAACATACACAAACCAATTGGACCCGCGCCAAAGATGGTTGCGGATTCGGTAAACTTCGGTTCAATTAAATTTGCTGTGTGAAGACAAACTCCAAGAGGTTCAAGCAAACTTGCCAAGTTAAATGACATTGAATCAGGTATCTTTGCCAATTGTAGTTCTTCAACTACAACGTAATCCGCAAACGCTCCTTGAGAATTTGCACCCATAAAAGTTCCCTTATCACATAAGTTATGTTTACCTCTTAAAGACCAATAAGATGTGATACAAGGCATCCCAGGTTCAACTGCGACTCTATCACCATCTTTGAATTTTTTAGACCCGTTGGCGTCAACTATGACCCCCGCAGGTTCGTGTCCCATATACATTGGGAGAGGATTTTTAAAGGAGCCTAATCCCCCTTCTTTAAAGTAATGCATGTCGGAACCGCAGATTCCAACAGATTTCATTGCGACAAGTATTTGACCTTCCTTTAATTTTGGAATCTCTTCCTCAAAAATCTCAATCTTTCTTATCTGAGTTAGTTTTGCTACTCTGTTCTTCATAATCGATTAAAGCTTGTTTTAAAACATCACAAATGTAATCGACCTCTTTTATTGATAACTCAGGGTATAGAGGAGGGCATACGTGATGTTTACAATAATAATCAGTATTTGGTAAATTTACAGAGGAAAATTGCTCTTTATATAAAGGTTGTTGATGAACGGGGATTCTATATACCTCTCCCGTTAATGAAATACCTCTTTCTTTACAATATTTTTTTAACCAAGCACCGTCCATAGGGGTAATAACAATTGCCTTATAGTTCGCACAAATACCCTTACCTTTTTGTTTGATAACTGTGTATTTGGTCTTTTCTAAATTTTTTCGGTATCTCTCTAAAAGATAACTTCTTTGTTCAATTCTGTCATGAACTCTATCACATTCTATACTACCTAATAATCCAGTAAATTCGTTAATCTTAAAGTTGTTTCCATTTGGTGCGACAATAACACCCGCATCCTCAAGATGTCTACCAAAGTTCTTTAATGATTTCATTTTTTCATAAAGTTCTTTGTTATTTGTAGTAATCATACCACCTTCACCTGTTGTCATAACTTTTGTTGGGAAGAATGAGAAGGTACCTACATCACCAATAACTCCTGCTCGTTGAGTACCTTTTAAAGAAAAGTGAGCGTGAGCGGCATCTTCAACTAATGGAACATTATGTTTTTTACATAACTGAACAATCTTATTAATATCGTGAGATATAATCCCGCCAATGTGAACAATAATAACCGCACCTGTATCTGAAGTTATTTTAGATTCCAAATCTTTCAGACAAATTGAAAAAGATTGTGGTTCCATATCTAATAATTCAACAATACCTCCAGCATTTGTGACCGCAACACTGGTTGCAAAAAATGTGTTCGAAGGCATCAAAACTTTTTTACCGTATACTCCAAGAGATTTTAATGCCAACTCAATAGCAGTCGTACCATTTGAACAAGCCAATGCGTATTTTGCGTCACTCATCTTGGCAAATTTGTCCTCAAACTCTTTAACGTATTTAGATTCACCTAATGGTCTATCAGAAGACAATATATCCCAAGAACCTCTTAGGAATTTAACTTTAGATTTGAAATCAAATTTTAATCTAAAAATTGGAATGTTGAATTTTTTCATAATTTATAAACTTTTTTAACTTTTGATGGTACACCTGCAACCATAACATTTGGTGGGACATCGGTTATTACTACTGAACCTGCAGCAACAATAGAGTTATCCCCGACTTTAACTTCGGGTATTAAGGTACTTCCCGCACTAATAAAACAATTCTCACCTATGTGAACGTATCCACATAATGTAGTGTTTGGAGATATTTGGGAATAATCCCCAATATGACAGTCGTGTTCAACCACGGACCCTGTATTAATAATAGTACAGTTTCCAACATAAGAATCGATATGGACCACTGCATTTGGACAAACTAAATTACCATGTCCAAATCTTTTAGATTCAACAACCGCACTGGGATGAATACAATTTATCGGTTCTTTATTAGTGTGTTCTTTGATTACTTGATAATGAGTTTTCCTTAACTCATTATCCCCTGTTGCAATAAAGTATTCAACATTAGGTGATTTGATATGGTCTAACGCTTTTTCAACGGTTGAATATAAACGGTTGGTTTGAATTTCTTTAGCATAACACTCAACATAGTAGATTACGTGATGTGGATGAGTTAATTTAAAAATGTTTGTTGCGATTTTGGCACCAGCGGCACCCCCAACAATTAGGATTGATTTTGGTTCGGTCATATAATTTCTATAGGTAAATCTTCGTTATACATACCCCAATTTTCTGAGTTGGTGGTTTGTGTAAAATCTCGAATAATTTCTTTTTGGTCAGACATTGGAGGGACTGATTCGTCCTCATCTCTATTACCACCTTTACCATGGTTTAAATGAAAGACATAATGGTCTAACACTTTTATGTCAGAATAGAAAGAGGCTTTCTTCATAACATTTGTGTCGATACCACAACCAAACAAAACAGATTCTTCAAATCCTTTCATTTGATTCCAAACATTTTTATGTCCAATTTGGTAATCACCACAACAGTTAATTAACGACCATTTGTCGTCATCAGTCTCAAATCTTTCTTTGGCTCTATATCCATCACGGTTCTCCCACAAAGAGTTATATAGACTTTGGTAATCGTTAAATGATAAATGGAATGATTCATCAACATCTCTTCTTGGAACTGTATAGAATGTGTTTTCATTTAAGATTGAATCGTCAAGTGGTGTTGTTACAATATCAATATTCGTTGAAATGATGTAATCGTTTGAAGCTCTTCGTATTCCAATGTTTCTACCAATAGATTCTATTATTGTGTAGTCGGCAATATGTGGATACTTCTCTTTTAATAATTCTTTTGGAACTTGAATGTATTTTAATTTTCCTGTGTGAGGTAAATTGTGTTTGATATTAGAAATAACACCTTCTCCATTATTTGTTTTCCAGTCAACAAAGATAACCTCATCGTGGTGTTCGATTAGTGAGGTTAATGCCATGGTGGTCCTTTTATGTAAGTTACCACCATAGTTGTCGTTTCTTGATGTTAGTATTACTGTTTTTTTCATTTAAACTCTTTTATATAACTTATCACAAAACATTTTACCTGTAACAGAACTTATATGGTTGGTACTATCTTTAACGTGAACAAACCCTTTAGATAGAATATAGTCGTTAACTTGTTTGTCAAAATCTGAACCTAAGTCGGACACCTCTATGATAATGTAGGTGAAACTTTTAATATCTTCACCAATACCTTCTAAAACTTGTAATTCCGCACCTTCAGTATCAATGTTTAATAAGTCATAATTACTAAAGGTAAGACCTTCCCGTTCAAATAAAGTTTTGATTGTAATCGTTCTAGTTTTAATCACATCTCCTCTTTGTTCGATTAAAGAACTTGAGTCTTGGTTATGTGGTGGGCAGTATAGATTCATGTCCAAATCGTCTACATTCCATGCTGCTAAGTTGTATATCTTTTGACCAAACTGTTCAATCTCATTTTTAAACCTTTGGTACGAATTTGGGTTCGCCTCCAAGAAAATAGAATTATCACCACAATAATGCGAGTATTGTTTTGCTTCCCAAGCATCCCAAGCACCAATATGTAAAACACCTTTAGGTGTCCAATCTAAATTATGAAACAAACCTTTATTGTTTCCAAAATTTTCAGTTCCAACTGGATTGGGGTCTTTATCCCAAAACGCTCCGAATAGGCTCATGTTATTTTCTTTTTAATATTATTTCTTCAGTTGCGTGACCAACGTTAGTAATTTGTACGATTTCCCAATCCGTCGCATTTTCACGTATCCATTTTTCACTTATAAAAACAACTCTAATTATTTCTCTACCGCTCCAATTTTCAAAATTAGCTTGTTCGTTCCCGTCATGTTTATGTTTATTATCGTCATTTAACATTCCATCATACATCACAAAAATACATCCTGGATTTGCCACTTCCGCTAAATTTTTAAAAACATCTGACTTAAATTCTAAAGGTATGTGAGGAAGGACTGCGTTCGTAAACATGAAATCAAATTTAATTGGAAACTTATTTTCAAAACTTTCAGTTAAGTCCGATTGAATAAATTTTAAATTTTCAGTCTCATATTGTTTAGCATAATTAATTCTATTATTAGATAAATCGATTCCATAAGTCTTATCAAAAGTTTCACTTAAAACTCTGGTGAAATATCCTTGAGCACATCCAACGTCTAAACAATTCTTATTAACATTTTTATCTATTAAGTTTTCAATTTTTGGAATTAAATTTTCTTTCATCCAATTTACGTCCCTCTCAGGGTAACCTGTTTCAGAACCAGGAGTTCCTTCAGGGTTAATCAAACTTTCGTCTTCAAAATAATTTTTTAACGCTTCTTTTATATTCTCTATCATATTATTTATATTTTACATATTCTTTCACTTCTCTAATTTCAGAGTCAGTGAATTTATTTATTTCGTTTTTTAATTCGAATCTTGTGTCATTTGTGAAATAAACTTTTCTAGCCAACTCTACAAACTCACCCTCCCATTTTTTTTCAAATTCTAAAACTCTTAATTTATCTTCAATATCCCAAAGTTTACCGTTGGTTTCAACTAATTGATGGTATAAAGATTCAATTTCAGGTTTTTCAAAATATCCTGATGACATGTTATAAAGAAGTTCAAATTCTTTATTAACATATTCTAATTTTTCTTCGTTAGTTATTTTTGTTTGTTTAACGTGTAGGATTGATAATTTATCAATTAATTCCCCAACACTTACTGGTACATGTATCATAATATGTAAGTTAAATCCTTGTCGAAAATATGTTCGACTTGGTGAAAACTTGGTGAAGCGTGTCTTGAATAAACAGTCACATTCTTTAGACCAAGTTTTGAAATTATGTAGAGAATTGATGTCTCTACGGTGTAGATGTGTTTTGCTTTTAGAAGTAGTCCAATCCAATCAAACAAGTTATCCCATCCCAAATATTCCATTTCAACTGAGTTTTCAAACTCACCCATATGGGGACATGGTTTTGAATGAGGAGGTGAACCAAACATTCTGTTAACAAAAACAAATTCTTTATCTTGTACTCCGTAATGGTCGATAAGTTTTTGTTCTCTTTCTAAGTTTCTGTGAAAATCAAAATACTCTAACCAATCTGATGAATCCATGTCCATCATTTTGTATTTTGCCTGCATTACTGAAATATTAGGAAAACTTCTATCAAAATGTTGTATTGGTAAATAAACATCATGTTCACTAATCATTGTTGGTTTTATATAACCTTCTTGGTAAAAATTTCTATGTGGGAAGTCGGCGTTCTCATTTACAAAAATTAAACCATCAACTTTAACGTAATCTTTGATGAATTCAAACTGTTCAATTACGGGCCATATTACAGTATACCCTTTAGAGATATAGTCTTTGGCTATTTTTTGTGTAAAAAAAATATCTCCAATACCCGCTGGTTGTCTTATTAAACAAATTTTAGACATAATCTTTTAAGTGGTTTTCAAAAATCCAATCATCAAGAACACTGTATTTTTGTACTCTATCATAATTATCTTTAATCGCCTCTATTTTGGAGTTATACAACTCTTCAGTTAAAGTCGATACGTCAAAGTTTCCATCAAAAAATATAATACCATCGGGGTTAAAATATTCCGCAACTTTTGGTGTCCCCATATAAATTGGCACGGTACCTGTTGCAAAACAATCTAATATTTTTTCTGTGAAATAAGTGTCGTAAGTGTCATTTTCAACACAGAATGAAAAACGGTAATCAACCAAACCAATTTCTTTGTTTGGAATTTCTTGAATACCTCTACCAAACACATCAATCTTATCTTTGTTTGCCATTGCAAAATCGTGTCTAATTTCGTGTTGACGGGTCCATCTTTTGTTCGATGTTATCATTGAAGCCATCTTAGTCTTAGGATGTATTCCAAAGTCTTTAATATAAACTCCATAAGCGGGAGTCCATTTGAATTTAGAATGTAATGACAATAATTCATCATTGTGAGTCCAAATTTGTTCGAATGTTTCTAACACCGCATCCAAATTAGATTTAATATTGTCTACGGCACCACCATCAAATTTTCTTGATTCGATAACCCAAAGAAACTTCTTTTTGTTACCACCATCAGTTTTATGGTCTTCAATTCCTTTAAACAAATCATTGTCCAAATAAACTGAAATAGGGTTTTCATAACTATTAAAACACCACTCAATATGTACTGGTGGTTTATTGGCTGTCGAGCCTTTATCGTGAGAAAAATTTCTCGAGAGCATGTTTAACTTAACCATCCGTCTTCATATTTTACTTCTAATACGGTCCAGTTAGACTCATATATGTCTCCATAGTTTCTTGGTCCTCTTGGTCCAAACCAAATAGACGGAGCAACTATTTTTTTATTTTTATTAGGATTTAAGAACGTTCCCCACCATGAGAATGTAGAGTTTACCATAATGTGATTCTTACATAAAGACATTAACCACATCTCTCTATAATCTTCATCATCAACATAAGTTACGTTCTCAAATTTAAGATTTTCTTTTGCCCATACCTTATCGTCACTGAATACAAAAACATGTGAGTATTCACCAATTTCCTTCAACGCTCTTTCAAAATATACTTCATTTGCAATTGGATGAATGTCTGGGTTCATAAAACAATCTCCTCTTCTTATGTGAATTGATAGAGTGTTCTCTTGTCTTAATTCAGGGTGTTTTTCATACATTTCAGTAATGAACTCTTCAGTCGGAGCAAAGATTTTTCTAATCTCATCATGGTACCCAAAAAAGTTTTTACTACTTTGAAAGTACCCGTCAAATACGGTGTCGTGGTCTTTAGCGTAAACGTCAATGTATTCCCATGGACCTTCACTAACTTTTTCAAATCCGTCGATATTATCGATAAATTTCATATTTCTAAAAATGTTATTAAGGTAGTTGTCTGTTTGTCTTCCTTGCATTGGAGTCCACGAACGTGGTACGAACACTGCCTCTCTGTTCAACTTCATTGCGTGAGCTAATGCGTGTGCAGCTTGAAACATTTGGTTCCCGAGTCCACCCATCAGATTACAAGATATTAAGTTACTCATCTAATTAGTTTTTTTAATTTGGTTTTATTTCTTATTATGTTTGAACATCTTTCTTGTTCTTGGTGACCTCCACCTGTGGCACTTCCGACCTTATGGTCATTGTATGGGGAACTCGCATTATAAACATAATATAGGTTTGGTAAAAATCTATAATTTTCCTTACCAGCCAATTCTAATAGAGAGAATGTGTATGCAACATCCGCTGCGGATTTAAAATAATTTCCACTATCATCTCGTAAATAATCTTGTGGGATTGATTTCCATAGGAACGTTTTCCATGTTCTAAGGTGTGAAAACCTAAATACGTCTTTTCTTACTGTATCAGGATTACATTCTGATGAGAAACCTGGATTACCATCAGAGTACATAAATGAACCATTAGTTAACCAAACTTTTTTATCAGAATATACTTTTCTAATGTCACCTACAACGTCATTATTAAGTAAAAAATCGTCACCATCAATCTCAATTACGATGTCTTCATCGTCAAATGTTGAAATTAATTCGTCTAAGTTTCTTAACTTAAATTTCTTTTCGGTGTTAACCGTTAATTTAAATCGGTCGTCTCCCTCGATTAATTTTTTAACTAATTCAACCCCACCGTCAGTTGAGATATCATCAATAAGATAAACCTCAAAGTCATCATCTTTCTGAGACTTCAAGGTTCTAATACAATTCTTAATATATTTTTCGGCGTTCCAAAAACAACAAACGAATTTTATCATTGTAGATTAATTATATATCCTTCAGGTTTAGTGCCTGGTTTATAAAATTTAAGTCTACCGTCATACGACTCACTCAATGAACGTAAATTTTTGGTAACTTCATCTATTTCAATAACGTTTACTGAATATCCTTCATCTAATAAATCAACACACAATTTAAATTGTTGAGACTCTTCTAATATGTCGGTTCCTCTTTTGTAGGTGATATAGTTCATTACAAAAGGGTTTTCTTTATTAGGGTTCAAAGAGATATAATGGTCTTTTAAAAAGTTGGCGTGTTCTTTGTTAAATTCATCCACAGTTAGGGGAAGATTTAATTCCATACCTAAATTTTTGGCGTAATGACCTAACGCTCTATTGTCTCTTGGTAAACACGGACCTCCGAATCCGAAACCGTATTTCATATATTTTTTACCAACTCTTGTGTCTCCACCGATGGCACTTAATACAGTGTCAATTTCGGTATTTAAACCAGCTTTCATTAAAATATCTCCCATCATATTGGCGTAACTAATCTTAGTCGTTAAGAAACAGTTAATACCTATTTTGGTAACTTCAGCAGCCTTTGCCGACATAACGTGGGCGTTCACTGGTGTTGTTTGAATCTTTTCGTAAATCTTAATTAAGGTGTCTCCTAATTCAGGATATTCGGTACCAATCAAAACAATATCAGATTCTTCAAGTCCTTTGGCGATTTCACCTTGAGCAATAAACTCGGGATTATACGCGACTTGTATATTGAACATTCTAAGTTTATCTTGAATCTGTTGTACGTCACCAGGATTGGTGGTACATCCTACAATAAATTTCTTATTGAATACGGGGATATCTAATTGGGATGCGGTAAAGAAGTCGTTGGTAACTTCAAACACTTTTGATGTATCGTAGTTACCGTCTATAGTTGATGGAGTTGCAACAAATGTGAAGATAACTTCACACTGTTTTATAACTTCAATATTATCGGTAGTCGCACTAAAATCATATGCCTCAAACAACATCTGTTGAATCTTAGGTTCATTTGTATTACAAACACCCTGATTCAAATTATGGACGTAGTCCTCTCTTTTATCGGACACTAAGACATCGTATCCTACTTTTTCACATAGTAATGCAAAGGTTAGACCTAATCTACCTGCGCCAATAACTCCTATCTTCATATTACGTTATTACTGTTTAAATCGAAAATTGGTATTGAAACCATTTTATGTTTATTTTTTGTATTAAAGTCCAAGTAGTTTGAAATTATAATTTGTTCTTTTTGAGTCAACTCTAATCCATCTTCCCACTTTTTGAGACCATATTCCATAACCCATTCAAGGTTATCATAAGACGTTCCAATTTGCGTTTCATCAACTCTATTATCTTCCCATAAACCATCTGTTGGCTCGGCGTCGATTATGTCTTGTGGTACACCTAATAGTCTACCTAATTCTCTAACTTCAGATTTGTATAGGTCGGCGATTGGAGAAATGTCCACTCCACCGTCACCATACTTAGTATAAAATCCTACACCAAAGTCTTCAACTTTATTTCCAGTACCAACAACAATACCTCCAACTGAGGCAGCAATTTGATAAAGAGAAATCATTCTAATTCTTGATTTTGTGTTGGCAAATCCAAGTTCAGAATTAAACCTTTGGTCAAATGCTTTGTGTGATTTAAATGATTCAAATACTGAAGACAAATCAATATGATATCCCTCTACGTTAGAATACTTTGTACTTAAAAGTGAAATTTGTAAATCGGACAACTTAGTGTTTTCGGGACTTGAATTTATCGGCATTCCAACAACAACAGTGTCTATTCCTGTTTCAGCACATAATGTGGAGACAACTGCGGAATCAATTCCTCCTGACACCCCAACAACTAATGTTGATATATTATTTTCGGTAACATACGATTTAATCCATTCTTGTATTTTGAGAGAAAGATTTTCGTAATCAATAATTCTATTCATTAAAGTACTTTTTGATATTCTTCTTTTATTTGTTTTCCGACATTAGAAGCGAAGAATTTCTCTATGTCTGTAGGTGGTTCGAATCTCTCTTTAGATAAGATAAATCCACCTGAATCTACTTTATATATCCAACTTGGTTTTCCACACATCCATCCTTCGATAGTTGTTCTACCTAATTGAATTCCCGCAGTTTCCTCACACTTATGGATAAAGTTTTCAACCGACCAAGTAGGTGGGAAGTATTTTACGTGAGGTTCAAATAATACTTGTTGTAGATAATTTCCCTTATCCTCACCAACTAACCAAAGTTCTTTACCTTCTTCTTTAGTTCGTTCCATTAAATCCAAGATTGTTTCTTTTCTCAAGTAATCAATCGTACCAACAAACAATACCGCATTTTCTTTTTTAACCGATGGTTTCGGTTTGAATCTATCGTTGTCTATTGGATTGTAAATTACCTCTATTTGGTCTTCAGGTATTTCGAACTTATTAACAATATGGTCCTTAATCTCAGGTCTAATTGCAATGTATTTCTTAATTGACTCATGTTGAATCGGGTCTTCCAACTCAATAACTTCAGAGTGAATAGAATACACCTTGTCAATTTCAGGATAGAACTCAATCATTCTTTGAGCAACAGGTTTGTGTTGCATGTGAATAATATCAAAGTTAACTTCAGAAACTCGGTATAATACATTCTCACTTGAAGGTTTAAACC
>Ga0208232_1000084_pt1 | contig 22297 bp, 17 predicted proteins | sample LakMenEpi24Aug12_FD_150729 | JGI IMG/M metagenome (GOLD analysis project Ga0208232, IMG submission 150729) | Freshwater microbial communities from Lake Mendota, WI - 24AUG2012 deep hole epilimnion (SPAdes) | ecosystem: Environmental > Aquatic > Freshwater > Lake > Epilimnion/Euphotic zone ... | reverse complement strand
CTCACACATCGCCAAATCCGATACAGTGTATCCTGGTGTACTCGATGTTCTCCAAGCCAAATTCTCTAATGAGAACATATATTTTTTGGCGTACCCGTCACCTCCCGCACCTCCGTTAATTAGGTTAGTTGAAGATTGTCCACCCTCCATTTTGTTAGGAGCGATGTTAAGGTTATATGTGTTATCTAATACTGAGTCGGCAAATCTTCTACCACTAGTTGTAACACCATCAACTTTTTGTAAGTCATTGTATTGTAAGTATGGAACGTCTTTTGCAAACACTCTACAATATTCAGTTCCAACTTCTTGTCCAATCGCACCTTCGTATCTATAAACTCTTGAACCTTTAGTAAGTTCTTTATATCCGTCATGGAATACTTTACTTACTTGGTCAATCGCATTACCAACGTGTTGAAGTCTTCTACCTCCTTGAGGCTGACTATCAATGATTCTTTGGGTTTGGTCTAAGATTGAACCTTGTTTAAAAGTTCTCTCTGTAGATTCTGTAGTATTATATGATGAAGGTTTAAAGTCTTCGTCTTGATTTGTGACCTCACCACCAAGACCAACTTTTTTACCAGCATTTCCTTTGTACTTCGGAGACACCCATGTAAATCCACCTTCAATACCACCACCATTAGAATAGGTAGGCCCGTTAGCACCTAATCTAACTTCTTGACTTGGTCCTTCATATAGTTGAGCGAGTTCCTGTGGTCCGTAAACAGGTGCTTGCATCTCTTGACCGTAGGCATTTACAGGTATATCACCACCTGGTGAGAACACTCTTGACGGTTCAGAAGTAATGTTACCAACGTAATAGTTACTATTGTCAGTTAATGTTCCTGTGATTGCCCCTCCTAATCTATCAAGAAGACTTCTTTGAAGGTTTGGTTTATATCTGTTGTAGTCAATGTTTTTAAACAAACGAGACCTTTGTCCTGCACCCATGTTGTTATACATGATTTGAGAACCAGTGTTTCCTCCACCTAATAATCTATTGAAAAATCCACCGACCCCTGTTTGACCAAAGGCGGCAGTCATTTGTTGTATTGTAGTTGGTTGACCAGGATTAATATTTGGGTCAAAGTATGAACCAGGTATTGGTGATACAGGTAAGATACTTCCTCCTAATCTTAAGGCGAAGTTGGCCGCAGCAAGTATTGGGTTTGCCGTTACGGTAATAGTATAGTTTGGTTCAATAATTGGGACGATACCTGACAAAATGTTAACTATGTCAGTCCCACTATTAACATTTAATATGTTTGCTCTTCCAATTGTATCTTGTCTAATCTGAGCAGCAATTCTTGCTTCAAACTCTCTTCTTAATGTTTCTGCACCTAACTTAACAATAAAGGAGTCTTGACTCATTAAACCATTACTACCACCAGGGTCATTTGAAAGTAAAATCGATAACGGACTATACGTTGAAGGTACAAATGTTGTTGGGTATGGTTGATTATTTGAAGTGTTAGTTGTTTGTGGTCTATCTATCGAATCAAAAAACGGTGCACTATCTAAAGGTAATTGACTACCATTAGAAAACACGTTAAGAGGTTTCCATCTTTGAGACTCGGGAAACGCTTGGTCTACAATATTTGCGTCTTGGAATCCGTATTCACCTTCATTTGATTTGGTGTTTAACAACGCTCCTGGGTCAGGAACTTGTTCGTATCCACCTTCATTACCGTATTGGTTAAGTGGATATAGTTGGTTTGCAAAAGATGGGGTATCAATTAATTGGTCAGGACTATCCTGTACAGACGTGTCTGATTGAATATATTCTGTATTAATTGATTGCGTAGGACGGTTAGGAGCCTTAGCGTAAGGCGTTAAGTTCCTAGTTATTAGTTTCTTTCTGAAACCATCCGAGCTTACAAAATCTAAAGGACTTCCCATTAATATCTTTATTAATAAATAGGTTGAGGGTTATTTTTTATTAAGACCCTAACACTTTTCCTGTAGGTGCCTTTGTTGGGTTATCTTTAGTATTGACACTAACCATATATTGTTTCATTTCAGTTGTGTTCATTTTGTCAACAAGTACCTTAGTTATTTGTTCTTTTTGTGCTGGTGTTAAATCCCCAGCAATTCCCGTAAAATTAATGTCAATTTTGAAACCTCCATCCACATTAACCTTTGAGGTAGAACCACCGAAAGCTCCTCCTTTTGATGCAGCTTCTTTAACTTGAGTAGACTTAGTACCTTCAATTAATGAAGACACTGGCATGTTTCCTTTGTCTGTACCCTGAATTTTACCTGATTTAGCACTTCCAATCATCGAATCTAAAAATTCTTTTGCCGCCTTATCAATAGAGGTATCATCCCCAATTTTACCTCGACTTTCTTCTAAAGTTTTCATAAGACTTTCTTTAAGTCCATCTTGAATCTTAACTCCTTGATTACCAAGTTTAGTTAAGTAATCAGACATCGCATCAGTTGTTTTAATGTCTTTATTATTAATATCTTTAAATAACTGTTTTATATCACCAAACGATTCTGTCAATGTACTTCTTACTTTTTCAGGTGAACTGAAATTTTTTGATGCCGCACCTGTAACTGCGGTAGAAACATTTCTAACTGATTCGGCACCTCTTAAGAAATCTTTTTGTGTTACTGTACCTCCAACAATCGCAGCTCTAATGGCTTCAACATCACCTTTAATTGCATCAGAAATAGACATTTGAGATTTTGCAATCTCTTCCATTGTTTTAGGACCTTCTTTTTGTTCTTTGATTAATTTGTCAAATTCATCTTGGGTAAGTTCAGATAACTTTTTAGTTTCATCATCATTAATTTTAACTTCGTATTCACCACCTTCACCCATTCTGGCAATGTTGGCAACGTATTGTTTGTCTTCTTCTTTAATGTTTAAACCCGCAGAACCGATTGCTGAAACTCTTTTATCTGCCTCAGCTGCGGCAACGGCTAGTTTACTCATCTCTTTGGCACTAACCCCTGTCTGAGTTTCCATCTCTTTAAGAGTTAAAACTCCTTGTGGACTAATTTTAAAAGTTTTGGTTTTTTCGTCGAAGTAACTAAATTGTTTTGCAACATCAACCAAACTATTCTGCAGACCTTGTGGGTCGTTAATAGATTGATTCATTAATGCAAATGGGTCGGCTAATGCCCCTGCTGATACTCCTAATCTTTGGAACGCTGCTGCGGTTTCAATCGCACCTTCAGGAGTTAACACCTTATCCGCCAATCTGAATGTTTCACCCATGTCGAATCTCAACATCGATGCTTGTGCCGCCATTTTGGTTAACCCTTGAACTCCACCTTCAAATTGGTATCTGTTCATTTGGTCCATGTTGGCCCTAACACTATCCATAACTTGTTTAGTGTTACCTCCAATACTTCTAACATAGTTGACCGAATCTTCGAGTTGTTTACCCATCTGTTCGAATCCAACCCCAACATTTAAAAACCCTTCAGATATTTCTCCCACAGTTGCTCCTAAAACTTTTGAAGCGGCGTAAAGTTTTTCAACATCCGCAGCGTTTTCAACAACGTTTCGTCTAGCGGCGGTTGCCATTGATTGAATGGTCTCTCCTACTGCACCAACATCTCCTCCCAATCTAGCAATACCAGGTAGAGAGTTAACTATCTCAGTTTTTAACTCAACAATTCTTTCTCTACTTTGTCCAAAGAGATTATTAACCTCTCGGGCAACAGAACTTACTCGTTCAAAGGCGTCTGCAAATTCTTGAGCGTTGGGTAGTTTAACCGCGTTCTTCAATTCTTCACCCATTTGACCAGCACTTTGGTTATTAGTTTCTGCCATATTCTATGTTATTAGTTTCTATATAAATACAAAAGGACTGAGTTTTCAGTCCTTTTTATTATCTTCAATCCATTTATCTAAAAGATACTTTCTTGCGAACAACGGCATTATTAAAAAATCTTGATAAGTTATCTTTAATAATGTGTTTAAGTAGTAGAACTCGTCTAGCTGACTTTTCCTATAATCAGAAGAAAGGACGAAAAAAGTCGACCCCGAAACCTACATTAACTGTAAGTTTTTCTCCTGATGGGGTCATAACAACTCGTTTCATATCCAATCGTGGTTCATTCTCTTCCATAAACTTACGGATGAATTTTGAATCCGCAATTGGCATAGATTCTATAAATTTGGCGATTTCGCCCTTATCGGTAGTTCCGTCAACTTCAATTATTTCTTTTTGAAGTCTTAATGTGACTTTAGGTACTATTCGTCCCGCAGGATAATAGTCAGATGCTTTTTGATTTTCTAAGATTTCACCATAAGTCATTGGTTTTAATTTAACCGTTGATTGTGACTTTGGTAATGAAACCGTAAATGTACCATCCTCATTAGGTGTCTGTCCTTGAAGTATCGACAGTTGGTCTAATAAGACTGTTGTCTTGAACGGTTTTCTTGTTGTGGGGTCAGTTAGAGTAAGTTCCATTTCAGGACCGAATGCGGTGTTCCTTAAGAAAATTAAGACCGCCTCAACATCACCTTCCAACATGTCTTCAACACGTAAGTCTGGTTCATAAATCTTTGTTCTTAAAAGATTTGGTGTCATATCGTCACCACCCGCCATTAATAAGTTCTCATCAGTTGCTGTCAGATATCCGACTTTAAGTGATTTCTTTTTGTTTTTGTAGAATGTACCTTGAGATGGTAATGGTACCACGTCATGGGGAAGTGAAAAATTCGCTTGTCCGTATTCTCTTGATTGATTATCCATATAAAAAATTAACCGTAAAGTTTATGTGCTTTACGGTTAAATATAATTGTTCTAGATTTTTTATAAAGAGTATATTAGTAAACTAACACACATCTATCCATTCTCAACGTTGCTGAGATTGTTGCTAAAGCATCTTGTGAATAAGATAACGCGTTGAAGTTAACATCTGTTAAGAATGTACCATACATAATCCATTTCTCAACAACAACACCTGTTGGGTCCAACATCTCAAGGTCGATGTCTTTTTTATAACCTGCGGCGTATCCCATACGACCTGTTACTGACTCGGCGTGTAAACGAACCCACTCCATAAGAGCCTGTGCCGCTGACGGTCCAATTGGGTCTCTGAAGGTCACGTTAATTGTTTGCCAGTTGAATCTACCCGCAACATAAGTTGAAGTGTTCAGGAATGGAATTTCAGTCGCAGCTATTGTAATGTGTGGTCTAGAAGTACTTTCTACAAACCATTCGTTAATACCTAAACTTGATGGAAACCTTAAAATGAATCGATTTTGTCTCTTCGGTTCATAAGGAATCGGCATTTTCATCAGTAAATCAGCCATATTATTTAAATTTTGTTTCTATGTTTATATTGATAAATATATCTCGTTTGAAAAATTTTTCTATTTACTTAAAATTTTAAAAACGGTATTCTTTAACTAGACTTCCTTTTTAGTGCCTCCAGCTGTAGAATAAGTTCTTACTATATTATCTGGTTTATCTTTAAAATGTTTTTTCATTACTTCTATATTCTTAGGGTCATCATCTGAAAAGCCTATAGATGGCTCACTAGGAATAAAATTATTATTAATATCATTCTTTAAAAAAGCTTTCTTATTTAAAGTTGATGCAAGTCCTCTAATATAAGTTACAAACTCTTCCATTGCTTCTACCTTGGCTTCTTCAGGATTCACCGCCCCCGCCTCATCTCCGAACGAAACTGGATGGTATTTGTTGAGGTTTAAATAAGTTTTGATTAATTCTTCATCACTCATATCGTCTTCGTCCACAAACGTTCTGTATTTTTTAAGGTTTTTAACTAACTCATCTTTACTAATACCATTATAATCATTTATGATGTAATTATAAACCGCTTGTTTCAGCGTGTTTGGGTTGTGACCTCTCGCGGTGATTATAGAAAAAATCGACCCGTTATTGATTGCCTCTCTAAAATCGTTGAATGCTGGACCTTCTTTAGCCCTCATCGAATCGATTATAAAATCCTTATCGCCTTCAGTTTTAAAATTTCTAAATGGTTTATCACCATAACCTACAATAGTCTCACCTTTATATTCAAAAGGTTCTTTACCTAAATGATGTCTGTGTTCCGCAAAATCGTCAGTCGACATTCCAATCTCCTCCCCGTCTTCACTTTTGACAATTATCTTTGTTGGCATGTGAACAATATTATCGTCCCAATCAAACGCATAATATTTCATGTCTGGTGTACCTTCACCTTTAAATCCTTCTGTTAATTTTTTTCTCATTTGGCTAAAGGGGGGAGTTTATTCCCCCCGTTGTTATTAAATATTCTCGAACGAAGCTCCTGTCGGAGTAATGAAGAATTCAATGTCGATGAATTCTAACGCTTTCGTTGGTTTTAAGTAGATTTTACCTACTAATGTGTTTCTGTCTAAGTCTTCAGGTGTTGAAGAAACTGTTACACGGAAGTCGTATAAACCTCTGTCTCTTCTAATTGAATCTAAGATTGGGTTAACACTGTCTAAGAATTGTTGTCTAACGATTTGGTCGTTTTGTTCGAACAATAATCTTACCGCTACCGCTGAAATCAACTTACGAGCTTGAAGTAATAATCTTCTTACGTTCAATCTGTTAAGTGCTGTGTCAGCAACTTGTAACGTTTTGTTACCCCAAATTACAGTTCCTACATCAGAGAAGGTTGCGATAGGGTTAATTCTACCTTGGTATAATGTGTCTCTATCTTCTTGAGTCAACTTAGTTCTCGCCTTAATTGAGTTCACAAGACCTCTTGTGTAACCCGCTGATGCGAACCATGGGAATGCAATGTTATCTGTTAACGCTAAGTTTCTACAAACTTCACCTGTTGGAGGTAAGTAGATTTGTGTATTGTTTACAGTATCTCTTACTAAAATCCATGGGTAGTAAGTTGCAGTGTAGTTAGAGTCAATTCCTGTGTTATCTAAGTTATCAACCGCCTCTTGTGGGTAGATGATATCTTGAGGATTTGTACCATCTGGTGTATACATTAAGTAGTCAGGAGTTGTTGCAATGTAAACAGAGTCAGCTCTTTGGAACTGTACCATTTCAATTGCTTCCTCAACTAAGTTTGAGTTGTTAAAATAATCGATTGCTGTAGTTGCAAACACGTTAATGTTTGTAGCTTCAGGGTTAGAGAATGTTAAGATACCAAGTAAGTATGCGTAGTAATCAGTGTTTGCAAAATCCTGAGTATTGTTTTGTACAATAATTCTCTTGAATAATCCTTCACCGTTTGCCGTTGGGTATCTTGATGAAGGTGATGTACCTGCTAAGTAACCGTTAGAACCTAATTGGAATCTGTCTTGGTTAGTTCTAAACTCTCTATAAACATCCCATCCGTCAAATCCTCCAGCAAAACATAATGTATATTTTCTTGAGTAGATGAAGTAGTAAGGGTTTTCTTGACTTTCAGGGTCTGTTCTAAAATCAGCAACTCCACATTCAAAAGCAGTTTGACCACTTGTTTGGAAAGAGTTTGCGATTGTAACCACAGTTGCACCTGAGTCCATATGGAATCCTTTACTTAAGTAATTCCAAGCAAGACCGTCGATAGGTAATGCTGAACCAACCCAATTTGATGGATTTTGTCTACCTTTATAAGTTAAGAATGATTCATCAATACCAAATTGACTTGAGAATCCTAAGTAAGCTCTTCTTACAATATCACCCGCAGATTCAGTTGCATTTGCACTTGTTCCAAATGGAGGGTTTAAAACAACCTCACCTGGGAAATAATATTTAGTTTTAAATTTAGGTACTGGTGAAATATTCGCAGTTGACTCATATTCTCTTTGAGTGTATCCGTAGAATCCACAAGGAATTGCGTCGATAGGAGCCTCATCAGATAATTCAACCATTATAAATTTAGAGATTAATGCGTATTCACCGTTTGATGAACCAATTTTCTTAGCAACGAAGTTGTTAGAGTTAGGGTCCATATTACAGTTAGTGAATTTTTCGATAACTACAGGGTTTGAATCTGTATCAAAGAAGTTTCTTACTAACACATCAAATGTCATGTTATTAAATGATAGGTTAGCGATTGAAATTTTGATTTCAACGTTAGCCGCATCACCGTCAGATATTGAGATGAATTTAAATAATCTGAATACTTTATTACCTCTTAACTCAGATACTAAGAACGGAGTTTCAGGTGATTGATATTTTTCAACTTTATAAGCGATTGACTGAGTGTTTTGACTTCTAGCATCATCTAACGCTACTAACTCAGGATTAATACCTTTAATATATCCTTGGTTGTAAGCATAATTCAAAGAACCAGGATAAATCTCCTCAACAAATACAGGAACTTCGTTTCTTGCCTTACCAAAGTTATCAATACCTAATACTTTAGTTAAATACTTAGGAGAAGCAGCAGATAGAGATGTTTCAAATGAGAAACTATCACCGTCTTTAGTAACACCTGAAAGTAAGAAACCTTCATAAGGTAAATTAGTCACCCCTGAATATTGACCTGTTGCAATTAATTGAACATTGTTTGGTTCAAAAGCTCCAGTTGTATAATTAATACCAACCTCATAAACAGGTCCGTGTTGATTAAGTTCTGCGTTTGTAGAATATAATGAGATACCTCTTGAACGTAATGTAGCAACAACCATGTTGTTGTATTCGCTATAAGCAGTTCCTGTGAAACTAAAAACTTCACCTGTTATCTGACCTGTGAAAGTACCGTCATTATTATTAGTTAATGAAGATACATTATAGTAGAACGAATAACCTTCATAATCATTTCCTAAATCAGGGTCATTAGTGAATGTTGCATAATACCAAGGGTCGTTAGCATCTGAACTTAAATCGTTAGTGTCTAAGTTATTACTTTCAGAACCAAATACGTTAAGTTGGTTAGAATACTGACTTACTAAATTCCAATAATCAGGTGAAGGTATTGAACCATAGAAAGCGACTGTCGTTGCAGATAAAGTTGTGTCGTCAATAATTTCACTTAAGTTAGCATTGAAATCTTGTTGGTAAGTAGAAGTACTACCATCAGATAATCTATATTCTACGTTTAAATTGTTTTGGATATCCGTTGGTAATGCAGTAACAAACGATACTGTACTCGCTGAAGATGCTCCTGTAAATGTTGCAGTAAACACTGTTCCACCTGTTGGTGCAATAAGACCAATAGTTAGTGGGTCAACATTGGCAGTAACTCTAATACTCCAAGATGGACCCGCATCATATCCCGACAAACCTAACACTCTTGTCACAAACAATTGGTTAGATTGTTGTAAATATGACTTAGCGATATAGGCCGCTTCGTATTTTGGAATTTGTGTATTGATAAATTTAGTTGGTTCGGTTCCTCCAAAGTATGCTTGGAACTCGTCGTAGTTAGTTATAAAAACAGGTTCAAAGGCAGGACCTTTAAGTGTTTCCCCTACTAACCCTAAGGTTGTAACCCCCACACTCTGTGCTACGAAAGATAAGTCCGTTTCAGACGTGTATACTCCAGGTGATACAAAAACTTTTTGATTTGCTTGTGCTGTTGCCATTATTTAATTAATTCTATTGCAGATTTATTTTATTGATAAATATTCATTACTACCACAAAAAACTTGACTTTCCAATATGTATTTGTAAACGGTATGAATAAATTCTACCTTTTTTCTACCTATGAAAACAAAGAAAGAAATCAAGAACATTAAAATAGACCCTGAGGTACACGAAATACTAAAAAAGTACTGTGAGAAACGTGGAATGAAGATTTATAAATTTTTGGAAAATTTGATACTCGACAAGTGTAAAGAAAAGAAAGATATCTACGGAGAAGATTAAACCAAGATATTATCAAACTTAATATTTGATTCTTGAGTGTCGTCAGTTTTAACAATATCAATCCTTAATACATCGTTTGTTGTTATTTGAATTTTCTGAACGTCGGTACCATAAAAATCTTCGTTAATATAAACATCGTAAGACTCAACGTTTGTGGAATCGGCCCAAGTTAAGTTCGCGGTGTAAGGAACTACATCACTTAAACTTGTATTACCAACAACATATAAAAAGTTTGATAAAAATTCATTAACACTTAATAAGTTTCTATCACGTCTTCTACTTAATGTTGAAGTATCAAGTTCCATTATCTGAGCAACTCGAGCAATTGCTGGTTTAACTTCAAACTCCTCTTCGTCAATTAAGTAACCTAACATTGTGAAGTCATAACTTTGAACATAATACTTTCTTGAATCTAAACTCATTTGTGATTCATCAGAAACATTACTCATTATGATTGGAACGTATTGACCTTTAATAAAGGTATAGGCTTGTCTTGATGAGAATTTTTGCATAACCACTTTATTCAGTTGGTTAAGTTCTCTCATTCTATTACAAATAATTTTAACGCTGTAATTAATGTCTACAGGTACAGGTTGGGGTATCGTGTAGATATCCATACCTTGTTGGTTACCATTCCATGTCGGAACCGAGGCATAATAAAATTGTTTTCTATTTGGTATAGTGTATTGTAACGATGGGTTAGTTCCAAACTTTACTTCAGGACTTCTCACTACAGTAATAAATGGTGGTGAAGGGTTATAATCTAAATCAACGAATAAAGCGGTCTCAACATACTGAGCCCAGTTTTGAGTTGTGATTATAATATCAACCATGGGTACAACTTTACCCGCAGTAATAACTTCTAAATCTCCCTTAACAAAATCCAACATACCCCTATCCAAATCGGCATGTAATACCGACTTAGGTAAGTAAGTTCCGTCTTCATTAATATACTCCAACAACTGTTCCCTACGAGCAGATAATGTCTTCTGAGGTACTAATGGTAATGTTGGTTTAACTATGTTTCTTGGTAATGGCATTATTCTTTAACTACAAATAGTTTATTTTGTGAATTTATCATATCAACCTCTTTGGCGTTATATACAGGTTCTTCACTGTCTTTATATATAAACGAATTGTGTTTGTACGGATTATAGGTTACAATCTTATCGGATGATGGTGATGGTATATCGTCACAAGGGTATTCACAATAGTCTAATAATCTCCCAATAACAAAGGCGTGTACGTTCTTACTCTTTTGTTGTCGAACTCTTTCGTTCCCACCTTTTCTAACTCTGAACTCAACATCACCTAATTTAACATAATCGGCGTGTAATATTACTTTACTGTCATATGTAACTGAGAAGGTATGTTTATGTAAATTATAATACACCATAACTTTCTTACCAATAAAGATAGAATCAAACTGAGACCCCGTTATAATTACTTTCATTATATTCCTCTAAATTCGTTTTCACTTACGTATGTTGCGATAACACTTCTATAGAAAGGTTTGTATCCACCATAAGTGTGTTTATTATCTGACTTAACAAATCCGTCATCAGACACCACATAATATCTTACTCTGTCCTCCGTTTCATAATATCCAATATAATCTCCTTGGAATATTTCAACACCCATATCATCAAGGGTCTTTTGGTAAATAGAGAATTTCATGTTACCTGGCTCTTGTTGTTCAATTTTTGAATTACCTAATGATTTATGTGCAGGTGCCATGACCTGAACTAAACCTTGTAATTCAACAGGGGACATAAATTGGATACCGTCTTCAGTTACCTCACCGTAAACATCATCAGTTTTGGTTTTATATCTATCAATACGATACAATACTATGGTGAAGTTCATATCACCTAATAACCACTCCTCACCCATCCCGATGTCGAGAGAGTAATCTTCGGCTCCAAAGAACTTACCTAATCTTGTAATTGGTACTAACTTTTGCATCTTATTTATCTTTCATTTTTTGATAATTTGATTCAGACATAACAACAGAACTATTAATTAAAGTGTCAATCCCCATATAATTTTTAAGATTATCGAGAATTTCTTTATTCCATGTCATTTTATTGTAATCAGAATATCTCATATTTGAACTTCGTAAAAACTCACTATCATCGGGAACAACATATGTAATGTTTAAATAGTAATCGTATTTAACACCTAAATCTAAATGGTATACCTTAATATCAACACTTAAGACATCATTTAGTTTAATGACATTAATCATTTTATTAATAGCTCTCTCTATTTGCTCCTGTGACATTTTCATATATTGATAAATACTCAAACATTAACTATATTTAAATCAAATATTTTTCCTATAGATGGATGCAAGTTTAGAATCAAAAGCCATGACCCTATTAGAGGGATACGAAGGAGGAAACAACTATCTTATTGAACTGAAAAGAAAGTCTCAAGTAAATAGAAGGTTTTACCCCACAAGGAGTCAGGCAGAATACATTATTAATAACCACGACAAACAACCTAAGGTTGCAAAGAAGTGGGTAATACTTGACGTATATTTCGCGCAGAAACTTGCTGACGATAAACTTATGACCGAAATACCTGAAAAGGTGTGGGTTGAAAAATTACTCGCAGACAAAGAAAAAGCGTTTCATATTTGGGGTAAAGTATCCGAGTCAGAACAACTACATGATTTTTGGTTACCAAAAGCGGCAATCATTAAAGACAATACCGTAAAGGATGTTGTTATTAATTATGACAAATATTCTCACCGTCCTCCACTTGAACATCAAAAAGAAGCCGTTCAAAAGTTAGTTGAAAATAGGAAGTTTATCCTTGCCGATGATATGGGTCTTGGAAAAACAACCTCAACGATTATAGCGGCATTAGAATCAGGTTCTAAGAAAGTATTAATCATTTGTCCAGCAACTTTAAAAATTAACTGGAAAAGAGAGATTGAAAATTATTCAGACAAAACAGTTTATATCGCTGAAGGTAAGAACTTCAGTACGGATGCGGACTTTGTTATTATAAACTACGACATTATTAAAAATTTTCATGATACAAAAAAGAAAGGTGAGTCACAGATTCTTGATGCCAATTTTGATTTGGTGGTCGTTGACGAGGCACACTATATCAAAAATGCTACAGCCCAAAGAACAAAACTAATTAACGACCTTGTTAAAAAGGTGGACCGACTTTGGTTATTAACAGGTACTCCGATGACCTCTCGACCTATCGATTATTTCAACCTATTAAGTTTAATTGAATCTCCTGTTGCCAAGAACTGGATGGCTTATGCCATCAGATACTGTCAAGGATACCAATTCAACGTTGGTGGTAGAAAAGTGTGGAATGTTATGGGAGCATCAAATCTTGAAGAATTAAGAGACCGAACTTCAGGACTTACTCTAAGACGACTTAAAGAGAACGTACTTGACTTACCTGATAAGATTATTACACCAGTATATCTTAGATTGAAATCTAAGATGTATGAAGAAATTATGGGTGAGTATTACGATTGGTACGATAAGAACCCCGAGGAGTCAAAATCACTTACAGTTCAATTCACCAAATTAACAAAGATACGTCAAGTTATTGCCGATGAAAAAATTTCACAGACAATAGAACTTGCCGAGAACATTGTAGAACAAGGTAAGAAGGTAATCATATTCTGTAACTTCACCGACTCACTTAATAAAATATGTGAACACTTTGGTAAAGCGGCAGTTAAAGTGGATGGGTCAATGTCCAAACCTGAGAGACAACATAGTGTGGATTCCTTTCAAGAAAACGATAAGATAAAAGTATTTGTTGGTAACATTAAAGCTGCGGGTGTTGGTATAACACTAACTGCGGCTGAAGCGGTTATTATGAACGACCTATCATTCTTACCATCAGACCACGCCCAAGCAGAAGACCGAGCTTACAGATATGGTCAAAAAAACAATGTATTAGTTTATTACCCCATATTCGAGAACACAATCGAAGGAATTATCTACGACATATTAAATAACAAGAAACAAGTGATTGCCACAGTAATGGGGGACAATCAAAACACTGCCGATGCGGCTGAAGAAATTTTAAAGAGAATTCAGGAAATGCGTCGTTAAATGAAATGTGGATTATTTATAAGAAATGGATAATCCAAAAATATGAAAAAAATAGAAAAACAAATTCAACAACTCGAAACACAGATACTTGAAAACCACGTAAACAAAGAGAAAGAGTTATTGATTACAGAAATGAAGAAAATAGGTATAGAAAAATTACCTTATTCTTACTCAGCCCTGAAACAGTTTATTGACCCCGAAACAATGGACTTTCACTACAACAAACATTACAAAGGGTACGTCGACAAACTAAACGACGCGTTGTCAAAGAAAAAATACGGGGATGTTGAGTTAGAACAAATAATCAAAACAATAAGTCGTTTTGATAAAACAATAAGAAATAACGCAGGTGGAGCATTTAACCACGCATTGTTTTGGAACATGTTGACCCCAAAACCTAAAAAATTAGAGGGCCCTTTATACGAAAAGATTACGAAACAATTTGGAAGTTTCACCGCCTTCAAGAAACAATTCGATACTGTTGCCAAAGAAAGATTCGGTTCAGGTTGGGTATGGTTAGTACTTACAGCCAAGAACACATTAAAGATTATGTCGACACCAAATCAAGATAATCCTTTAATGAATGTTATTGAAGGCGGTGGGTTTCCAATTTTAGGTTTAGACCTTTGGGAACACGCTTACTACCTTAAGTATAGAAACAAAAGAGACGAGTACATTACAAACTTTTGGAAAGTCGTTAACTGGGAATTCGTATCAAAACTATACGAGATGAGAACGGAAACCAAATTATTGGAATCTATAAAACTCGAAAAACTTTTAACTGAATCCAAAGAGGCTCAATTCTGTGACGCTAAAGAAGTTCAATTCTACAGAGAACTTATCAACAATCCAAAAATTAAAAAACTTTATCAAGACGGAGTAACTGACATTTTAAAAGAAGTGTTCAGTCAATTTTGGGTAGACAGTACCAATAAAGAAATGTCGGGATTCTACGGTGTTGAATCAAAAGAAGGAAGGTCAATATTGAATAACCTTAACACAAACTTCAACTCATTCTGTTTATTAACCAAATCGGTTAATAATCAAATTGAAAATATTGGTAAGTCTGAAAAGAAATTTGATTTTTCAAAAAAAGAAAACAGAACTATAAAAGAGATAAGTCGATTACTTAAAGCCATCGACCACTTTAAATCTAAAATATTCACAAGAAACAACCAAGATTTTATTAACATAATTAAAGTCCTTAAGAAACTTTGGGACCGAGGTCAAAAATCTGAAAACGATGTGTTTGTTAAAATTGAAAAGTATTTTGGTGACTCAGCAACTTTAGAAAAAATTGGTGGGCATGGTCAGAAAGAAGATGCTATCGAAGGGGTTGATTTGAAAATAACTTTAGAAGGTAAAGAATACACAGCTCAGATTAAACAGTTTTCAACGACGAGCAATGTAAACGGAAAGATTACCGTTAAAGATACTGGTAATGTTAAACCTTATGATGTGGATTGGATGATATTTATAAATACAAAATCGAATAAAGTTTTGATTTTTGAAAACAAACCGATTAAGAATCATAACCAATATGTGTTTAATGAGAATTCATTGATTCACGAAATAGAATAATCAAGATATTTATAGACATGCCAGCAATACCTGAACCAGAAAGAAGTAGAATATATACGAGAATCAAACATCAATTAGGTGCACCACTAAGAAGTGTTGAACTTGAAGATGAAATGATGGACTCATTAATGGAATTGGCGATTGGGGATTACGAAGAGTATATCCTACAATGGTTAATTGATTCACAATGGGTTAACCTTGTCAACTTAAATATGAACGAAAGGTCTGTTGCAAGAGCTTTGGTTACAAGAACAATGGATTTTGAACAACAGTTTAGTTATTCGTATTCTAAAATTGTTGGTCTTCAAACTGAAGGTCCTTGGGTTTTGAAGAAAGATTATTTTATTCTTGAGAAGAATGTCCAAACATATGAAATTCCTGCGGGCAGAGAGGTTAACGAACTATTATGGTTTAGTGACCGTCCATATAATCTTGGATTAGGTGGAATTGCAGGTCCTTTCGGTGGAGTTGGTCTTGGAGCCAGTGAAGCGGGATTCGCTCAAATGGGTAATCAAGGTTCTTACTTTATGATGTCAGGATTTGATTATTTAATCAGAGCTCAAGAATCGAATATCCTTAATAGAATTTTAGGGGGTTCTTTAACTTATAGAATCACAGGTTTACCTGATGGTAAAAAAATGATTCACTTATACAATACACCAGGTGGTAGATTCAATTGGTCAAGTTATGGTCAATACGTTGGTAAAGCCGTATGGTATTGGTATTATGATGTTGAACCTGATAGTAGAGCCGATTGCTTAAAAAATAACCCTGACGTTATTAAACTACCTACAGATGTTCCTATCGAGGAATTAACTTGGACAGATATTAATGTTCCTGGTCAACAGTGGGTTAGAAGATGGTTTACCGCATATTGTAAAGAAACTTTAGCAAGAGTTAGAGGTAAATACAGTGGTAATCTTAAGACACCTGATAGTGAAATTACAATGGATTATCAGAGTTTATTAACCGAGGCTAAAGACGAAAAAACTAAACTAATAGAAGAACTTACTGGAGCTGAAGGATGGTTAACAAGAATGAGACCTGAAAAAGTTATGGAAAGAGAAGCGTTGATTGCGGAGAATTTAAATAAACAAATGAAGTTCAGAGCGATGCCTCGTCAAATATATGTAATCTAATTTTATGGCAATAGTAAAAACAATACCCTCAAGAAAAATAATTAGTGGGTTAGTTATCGAAACATCTGAACTTTCAGTAGTTTCAGAAACAGAATATCGTACAACAGGAGAATCTTGTGTTGTAGTGAGAGGAGTTAGCGAATCAACAATAACTTTAGATTCTATCACTACGGACCACGTTGTTGTAAAATCAATGACAAGACTTACAATCAAACCAGACATCGGTAAAATCGATGAAGACTACGATGAAATAGTCGCTGATAAGTATGCTTGTATTGAATTCAGATTTATTGGTGGTAATTGGTATATCCTATCTTCAGACGGTCTGAAGCAATCCTAATTTTTTTTCCCAACCTTCTTCGGCTAACTCATACATGTAATTGGAATCAAGACCTCTTTTTTCCCAATAAGATAATTCACCGTCTGATAACGTCATAACCTCTTCTAAACTATCTTGAGAACCCTCGTCTAACGGGTGTCCATTGATTAGTTCACATTGAGTTGTTGTGAATATTCCTCTATCCGCAGGGTCGTTAACAATTAAACTATTTCTAACTTCATCCTTAAAGACAACCATTAAAGGTTCAATTCTCTTATTGAATGTTGTAATAGCTCTTGGTACATTATAGTCACCTGTTAAGTCGGGGTCGTTATCTAAGATGTCCTTGTCTAACATATAACAGTTTACCATAACCCCATCGGTAATAGGTTTTGTCTTAGGGTTCATAAGTGCGTTGTACGCGTTTGTATCTTTAATCTGTTTCACAGTCATCTTCTGAACATCACCTTGAGACGCCTTGGTACCGTTATTAACATACATAATCACATCACCCAAGTTCACATTCAAGTTATTCTGTAATGCCAACTCCATGTGAGCCATTCTACTCATACTGTTACCAGCTTTGGTCTTAGTGGTTAGTCTCTTGTTATAATCATCAAGACTTAATTTAACTTTAGCTCTTTGTGCAATCTTACTAAGTGGAATCTTCTTATCATAAATGGTTTGAAGATACTCGTAGTAATACTCCACGAATGCTTTACCATCACCTTGTAACAACATCTTAATACCTTTATCCAAAAACGCCTCAATATACAATGGAAGTTTCTTAGATTTAATACTATTACCTGTTAGTTTAATCTTACCCTTGGCGTCCATAACCGCATAGTTCTTACGAGCTAAGTTAATAGTTGACGGCCATACCCCATCGGTATCAAGTGCCATCTCACCTCTCATGAAGATATCGTTGTACTCCGCAACATCAGCTTCAGGTCCGTAATATTCTTTACCCTCTTTAACTTTCCAATTCAATCCACGACCAACATAAACTCTATCATTCGCCTCATCAGGAGTTGAAAAGTTCACACCGTCCGTATCCATTACCAATGGAACATATCCTTTAGTCATGAAGAACTTAATCATCTGACGAAGGTATTGTCTACCTGTACAAGTAATCTGTTCACCCATGTACATATCACCCCAAGCATAAACCTGAGGAGCGGATAATGCACCGAACATCGAGTTAATGAAAATCTTAATCGGTAACTGTTTGTTACCATATGATTCAGATTTCTTACGGTCAGTTGCATAGAATTCCTCTGCAAGTTGTTTGTATTTGATACGGGTGTTACGGAAGTAACTCAACATACCTTTCATTGCACCTGTCACATCACAGTCGGGGAACACATCGTGTACCAGCTGAATAGAAGGGTATAGAGACGAGAAGTCGAGTTTAAGTACATTCTTACTATAACCAACCTTAAGTAGTCGAGAAAGACCTCCTACGAAGTCTGTCTTGGATTCTTTGGCGGGGATTGCAAGTCCGTGTTTGTAAGACCAAGCTAACATTAACATTTTCCATAATGTTGCAGTACCCATGGTTGAAACCCTTTCGTATGTTGTTGGAATCATCGCAGCCAACAAGAACGAACCTTGGTTGAACTCTTGGTCCACCTTAAGGGTTTCATCTAAGTCATCGTCAAGATACATCTCAACTAACTTATCACCTGTGATTGTAACATATACGTCAGTACGTTTAGAACAAGCTGCGTCAATCTTAGAATCAACACCAACTTTCTTGTACTTACCGTTTTGAATGTTTAACCAAAAGTCTTCCTTCTTAGCGTAGAATGGACCAATATCTGTATGGTCAATGTACACACGGTCAGGGGCCTCCGCATTAATGAATTGGGTGATATACTTCAAACCCGCAGCTTTAATACTTGAGTTAATCGCCTGTGCTCTACGAACAGCATGGATAATATCAATTACGTTGTAACCCCAAATAGAAGTTTGAGTAAAGTTCTCAACCTCATTAGCAAGTTTCAACATACTATCTTTTCTTGTGAACGAATGGTCGGGGTGTAATGACTTACAAATCTTCTTTGGGTCGATACCTAAGATTCTACATCTTTCGAATATCCAATGCCAGTCGAAGTTCGCTGAGTTGTAACCACCAATAATACTTGGTTTAAGTTCGTTGATTACCTTGAAGAATTCTATGATGGCATTTCTCTCTTCAGATTCATCCATACATTCGATTACTCTGTGGTAACCTTTATTGGTTTTAATTCCAATCATGAAGATACGACCGTGTTGAGGTTCAAGAGCGGTCGTCTCTAAGTCATATACCATTCGGGTCACTTCTTCATAGTTCTCGAAACCTTTGAATAGTCTTTTTTCTTTTGAAATTAAATATTGTTCTACGGGAGGTAGAATCATTACTTTGTCTTTGGTCTTATCTCCCCATGGGTCACATCCACCTTCTCTAAAGAATTGGATAAGTTCTCTGTAACCTTTTAGTGATTTAACCATGAAAGTCATACCTCTTTGTAATCTGTCATTACCGTGGGTTTCTAACTTTTCAATCATGATACCATGTTTGGTCATGGCATCTCTCTGAGCGTCTTTGGAACCGTTGTAAAAGTTAATCTGACGTAAATCACCCACCCATGCAAATGGTGTGAATGTATCTTTTCGGATTTCCTTTCCTTTACCAGGGATTTCTTTGATTTTGTAAATGCAGTTCTCGCGATAGTCGTATTCGATAGCGACTATAAATTCTTCGGGGTCGTTTCCGTGTAGGAACGATTCAATATCTTGGTCTGTAAACATATATAAATTACGAGTGGTTTATTGGCAATCACAACATTGTGAAGTTCACCTTACTCATTGTATATAAATATAAAAAAATAAAACTCTTAGTCAAACTACAGACCAATAAAAAACCCGACACTTTCATATCGGGTTATCTATTAGTTGTACTTTTGTTTGTATTTTGGTTTTCTTGTGTAGGCTTTTTTACTTTTTTGGATTGATGGTCTTGTTGACATCCAAATCTCTTGCATTGTTAGGGTTACAGTTGTCATGGTGTTTGTGTTTTAAAGGGTTATCGTTTTGTTGAGTACAAAGATAGTATAAAATTTTATTTTTACAGCGTAAATCTTGGACTATTTTGATTTTTTCCAAATTTTTTTAAATAAGTCCCTGTCGGTGAAAATACTGAAGTTATAATCTTATAATTTTTTAAATCCTCAGTTAAAAGAATAATTTCAGCGTAGTCCATATACTGTGGTAAATCAAGAGCCTCTCCAACCTCCTTAACAAAAACAACCGTATTGTCAGGTCTGACTAAACTTAACTTTGACATTCTATTTTTAATCACCTCAAAGTTATCTGTAAAAATTTCTTTAATCATTCTATTCGGAACCCCAACCCTATCATAATATTTTTCCTTATAGACGGCATTGTATTCGTATATGTTAACAATTTCTTCCAAAGATTTAAGCCCTTGTCTCTCATTCCATTGGTGGTAGGAGGCTGTAAGGTTAATTAAATATCCGTCATAGACAAATTTTGTAACAGGTATTATACCGCTGCCACTATCTTCTAAAATTATCTGAGTTAGTAGTTTAGTTAACTTCATTTAACAACAAGCGGTTTTAGATATGAAACTATCTTGTATGTTTATGTAAAGTTCTTCTCTGATTGGAAGAATTAAATTACCCTCATCGTTCTGTATTAAAAACTGTCCTGTATATCTTCCAGGTGTATTAGTGTCTCTTTCAGTAAACTTGAAATAAATGTAGTATTCGGGGTCGGCACCTTCAGGCAAGATTAAATTAACAATCTCACATGGGGCTGAAACTATTTTAGGAATTCCTGTTTCCACATCAATCATAGTAAAATAGATAGTGGAAACCTCCAAGTCTTGCATAAGTTGCAAATAACCTGACCTCCCGTCTTTTACTACCTGCATTTTTAAAACAGGTAAAGTTGCATTCTTTTTAATATAAAATTCCATAACAATAAATATACTGTTATGATTCTTTACGCAACTCTCTATTATAATGTTCGAATCTATCGTGTTCTGTAGGTGTCATAAGTAATAAACCTGGGTAAAGTTCATCCTTTTTAACTAGTTGATACATGTGACTCATCCACGTTTGTTCGAACGGGTGTGCCCATGTTGTATCTAAAAACATCTTTTTATTACCTATTCTACTAACAATTTGAGGCCAGTTACAATAGTAAACTTCACCTACAGCATATGGTACTCCTTTGTGTGATAAAACCGCGTTGAATTGAGTTTTAGGCGCGTTAGGGTCAAGTCCAATTTGAGGTAGTCTTGGTTTACTTGGCCAAAATTCTTCTCTTACACTTTGAGGTACGTTATACCATGACCATTGAGTACCGTTGTCTCCATAGAATTCTGAATAATTCATCTTTAAGAAATCAAAATTTTCTTTCTTAATAATCTCTAATGACTTGGTATATAAGTTTGGAGTATATCTATTAAATCCGTTTCGACAAACAGTTCCTTCATTTGGAAAGAAAAACATATCATCTTCAAAGAACAAATAATAATCTAAGTCGGTCTTATCAAAGTGTTCGGCAATCCACTGTCTACCACCACAAATACCTAAGTTATCTTTTTTAATATGTTCAAATCCGAATTCTTCACAAATTTTAATATACTCTTCGGTTGTTGTTAAATCAGATGAATTATCTAATAAAAACTTTTTAGTTTTTAAAATATAATCTCCATCGTAAGCCAACATAGAATCGATAAGAGTTCTAAATTGTTTAGGACTATTGAATGTAATAACATATAATCCCACCTTGTTAGTATCCAATGAGTTAGTTTCTTTACCAGCATTTTCACTTTTTACTTTAAGTTCATCATTTTTTAAATCCTCAAAAAACTTTCCAACTAATCCGTTGGATTCAATTTCAAAGTAATTAATCAAGTCAGAATGTTTATAGGTCATAATACTGAAAATTGATTCTTCAGTTCCCATATAACCCTCATCTAATGTAGATTTTAATAATCCGTAATAGATACCGTTAATATCTCCAATGGTGTGTTTAGGACCACCAAAAAACCCTCCACGAGCAACTTTAGTTACCTTCGCACCCGCAATAGAATTTAGTTTGTTATATTCAAATCCATGAATTTCATTCTCAGCTCCGTAAGGAAAACTAATAAATGAAAACTTTGATACGTATTTTGATAACTTATCCAACACTTTATCATGTGTGAAGTATCCAGGGTGTACTGTGTTTGTTAATCCACCATCAATCCAAAACATATATTCTGAATCGAATTGGTCCATAATTTTGGCGTCATGTAGTAAGAACACCTTAGACATTACTAAAGGATTATAGTTCTCTAAACGAGACTGTGTTGATTCCTTTAACCAACCAACTTGGTTATACCAGTTAGGGTTT
>Ga0208232_1000080_pt1 | contig 22515 bp, 21 predicted proteins | sample LakMenEpi24Aug12_FD_150729 | JGI IMG/M metagenome (GOLD analysis project Ga0208232, IMG submission 150729) | Freshwater microbial communities from Lake Mendota, WI - 24AUG2012 deep hole epilimnion (SPAdes) | ecosystem: Environmental > Aquatic > Freshwater > Lake > Epilimnion/Euphotic zone ... | reverse complement strand
GGGATATGCCAATCTTTTCACAATGGAAGGACAGAAAAGTGGTAATGATTACTTTGACGACCAAGGAAGACATTTAAAGTATTAAATGGGGGTGCATTTAAACCCCTTTATAATATAAAAAAAAATAATTAAATTGTAATAAATAAAATAGTAAATGAAAAAAAGTATACCGTTATTTAAGGTTTTTATGTCAGATACCGTAACTGATAAAGTATCCGAGGTGCTAAAAAGTGGTTTTATCGGTCAGGGTCCAGTTGTTGATGCGTTTGAAGAAAATGTAAAACAATATTTTAGACATGATAAAATATTAACTCTAAATTCAGCAACGTCTGCTGAACATTTAGCGTTACACTTATTAAAAAAACCCAATAAATTTTTAAAAGGCATTGATGGATATGCACAATATGAATCAAGTTGGCCTGGGATTGAACCTGGTGATGAAATATTAACAACACCATTAACGTGCACAGCAACTAATTGGCCTATAATTGCAAATGGCTTCAATATTAAATGGGTAGACATCGATCCAAAGACATTAAATATGGATTTAGATGACTTAGCAAGAAAAATCACACCAAAAACTAAAGCGATTTTTGTTGTGCATTGGGGTGGTTATCCTATTGATTTAGATAAATTAAAAGACATACAAGAGCAATCATATAGGTTATATGGATTTAAGCCAGCAATTATTGAGGACTGTGCACATGCTATGGGTAGTAAATATAAAAATAAATTTATAGGTACTCACGGAAATATATGTACCTTTAGTTTACAAGCAATAAAGCACATTACTTCTGGTGATGGTGGTTTATTATTTTTACCACATGATGATCTTTACAAAAGAGCAAAGTTATTAAGATGGTATGGTATTGATAGAGATGGAAACAGAAAAGATTTTAGATGTGAATCTGACATATCTGAATGGGGTTTTAAATTTCATATGAATGACATAAATGCATCCATAGGTAATGAGAATTTTAAACACGTTGACGAAATTACATCTAAACATAAGGAGAATGCTAAATTTTATGATAAGGAACTTAAAAATGTTAGTGGTGTTGAGTTATTAGAGAGACATAAAGACAGAGAATCTTCTTTTTGGATTTATAGTATTCTTGTTGACAACAGAGATGATTTTCAAAGATATATGTCTGAAAAAGGTATCGCAACATCTCAGGTTCATGAAAGAAATGATGTTCATTCTTGTGTTAGAGAATATAAAAACATATTACCTAATTTAGATAACACAATTAAAAAAGTGTCATCAATACCAGTTGGCTGGTGGGTTTCTAAAGAAGAAAGGGAATATATTGTTGATTGCATAAAAAAAGGTTGGTAGTATGATTTATAAAAATCCTGAGGTTGAAAGTTCGTACAGTGAACATGATATCGGACAAACATTATATAATTTAGTTTTAGAATTAAAACCAAAGAAAATAATTGAATTCGGTACGTTAAATGGTTATTCTGCAATTAGTATGGGAATGGCGTTACAAGAAATTAATAACGGTGGTAAAATAATCTGTTATGATTTGTGGGATGCCTATCCATATAAACATTCAACAATTGATAAAACAAAGGAATCGCTTAAAAAGTATTCATTACTTGATTTTATTGAATTAAAACAAATGAATATAAGTGACTGGGATGTTGAAGATTTTGATTTACTTCATTTAGACATATCAAATGATGGTAACACAATAACAGATGTTTTTAATAAGGTTAAAAATAATCTTGAGAATGGTGCAACAATGATATTTGAAGGTGGTTCTATAGAAAGAGATAATATTGAATGGATGAAAAAGTATAATAAAATACCAATAAATTCAATCAAGAATAAAATAAACTACGAGGTTTTGAATCAAAATTTTCCATCAGTTTCAAAAATATTATTATGAAAAAAATTGCAGTAGTGTGTTCCGGGTGGCACTACCCATTACATTTTTATGAAAGTATATCTAAACAAATACTTCCAGATGATTGGTCAATGGATATGTTTTGTGTTTCACATAGGGATCCGCAATATTCTGAAATAGAAAAGAAAGATGTGGTTTTAAAAGGTGATAGAAAACATTTAGATGAAAAACTATATTCTAAAATTGCAACAATTGAAGAAATTGAAAATCTAGGTTGGACTTATAAAGAATATCCAAACACTGTTGGTGATTGGGGATGTTCCAATCAATGGTTAGAAGAATACAATTATCAAAATTATGAGTTCATGTTATTTACACATGACGATAATTTGATCCTTAAAGATGATTGGTTTAAAAAAGTTATTGAGCACGAACTATTTGACAAATGGGAAATATGGACAAACAGTGTGGGTGCTCCAATTGGTATGTTAAGAGGTTCTTGTGAATTTTTTAAAAAATCTATGATAGAGAAAATTGGTGGTAAATTTGATTTGTCTATGGTTAAATTAACAAGGGTTGGTGAGAAATTTGGTAATAGAGATGTTCACCAAGTTAGTGACTGGAATAACACTGTTTACCCATTGATGAGTTTTATAAATAAAAACCGCATTAAAGTTTTGCAAGGATCACCGTATTATAGGGTTTCAGAATTTTGTGTTGAAGGTGAAAGAGGTTATATATCTGGCACTCAAAACTCAAACATTGATAGTGAAAATAGAGGTTTAAAAAATTTTAACTTAATCTAAAAAATAATGAATGTAGTTGTAACTGGTGGTGCCGGCTTTGTTGGTACTAATCTAATTAAAAGATTAATTGCTGAAGGTCACACAGTGACATCATTCGACAATTATACAACAGGTGTTAAATCAAATCATGTTGAAGGTGCTGAGTACATTGAACATGACATTAAAGAAAGCATCGGTAAGGCGTATTTTGGTGACACAATAGATGTTGTTTACCATTTAGCCGCTATCGCTAGAATTCAACCATCATTTGAAAGACCTGTAACTTATTTTAACAATAACGCTACCGCTACATTTCTATTAGCGCATTTTTGTGGTGAGTATAATATACCATTAATTTATGCAGGTAGTAGTTCACACCATAGTGGTAAATTTAAAAACCCTTATACCTTTAGTAAAAGTATTGGTGAAGAAATTATTGCATTGAATCAGGAACATTATAATCTTAAATCATCCATAGCTAGGTTTTATAATGTATACGGTCCACATCACCTTAAAACTGGTGGCTACACAACATTAATCGGTAGATGGGAAAACTTAACAGAAAAGAATGAACCATTAACAATTTATGGTAATGGTAAAAAGAAAAGAGATTTTACACACGTTGACGATATTGTTGATGGGTTAATTAAAATTAAAGAAAACGAATCTTGGGGGAATACCTTTGAACTCGGTCGAGGTAAAAATTACTCTATTAACCAAATTGCAGATATGTTTGGCGGTGAGAGAGTATACATGGACGATAAACCTGGTGAAGCACAAAACACACTGTGCGATAGTTCATTAGCTAAAAAATTATTGGGGTGGAAACCACAAAAAAATATTGAAGATTACATAAATGAATATAAGTTTCGTATTAGCTGTTTACAATAACCTATCTATAACTAAAGAATGTTATAAACATCTAAGAGAGTTGTATCCAACAACTCCATTAGTGATTAGTAGTGGTGGTTCTAATGATGGTACCAAAGAATGGTTAGAGTCGTTAATGGACGAAAATTTGTCATTTATTCACGACGATGATAAGTTACCATTCTCCGACACATATAACGCCGGAATCAAGCTGGTAGACACCGAGAAATTGGTTCTAATACATAATGATATGGTTATTGGTCATGGTTTTTTAGAAGCATTAGAAGAAGATTTAAATGAAAAAACATTATTATGTTACACGACTGTTGAACCCCCGATATTTAAAGGTCACATTAGGCCGGGGAAAGAAATCATGGACCTCGGCTCATCGTTTCTTGATTTTAGGTACGATTTATTTAATCAATATCTGGAACAAAGAAACCGTGAGAGCAAGATTGTTAGCGGTGGTACATTCTTTATGAGTGGATATAAAAAATTATTCGAGGATGTTGGATACTTCGATGGATTTAGTTTTTTCCCAGCGTTTTGTGAAGACGATGATTTCATCATCAGAACCAAATTAAAGGGCTATGATTTAAAGACAACCAACAAAGCAGTTGTTTATCATTTTGTTAGTCAAACATCTAGATTCAGCGAGGAATTTAAACATAACAGAATTCAAATTGAAATGAATTCTAATAGAAATTTTGTAAGGAAGTGGGGAATACCAATTTCAATGTTTAATGAAATTAGATATTGGGAAGATTCTGTTTTTGACTTTAAAACATTTTCTATGGGTTTAACCACTAGAAACAGAAATCGATTATTTGAGATAGAACCATTCTTCGATAAGATTGATTTGGGTGAGGTTCCTGAAGATTATATTGATGTGCAACAGAAGACAACAAATTATGATTTAAGGAGTAAGTTCCTGTTCACTGAAACTGTTGATGTTATGGTATATGAAGAGGGTGAATTCACTCCGGAAGATATTATGACACTTTATCGTTTAAGATTAAGCATACCACAATATGATCCGGGTGAATATCGTACTGGTAATATGAAAATTGAGATTAAAAGAAAAGTTTAAATACTATTATAAATTCCAACAGCACCAACTATTAACCAGAATATGTTAAGTATGATATATGGTGTATTGCTTCTTTCCCAAGCACAATAAGTTAATATTAACGCATCGATAGTATTCCATATCCACATCAATAAAAACGGTGTGTCCTTGTTTAATATGGATAACATACCGAATGCCATAATCCTCATTATTACACCGATAGTTTCTAGAACCACCAAAGTTTTTTCTGATTTAATAAATTTACCTTTAGTTTCTTGTTTCATTTTATATAAACTTGATAGTAAATGTAAATATTTTTCTATTAAATGTAAAGTTTTAGATTAACAAGCGGTACGATATTTTATGTATTTGTTGATTGTAAATACCTTACACAATAGTTGGTTGCGTGTTCCTCTTCCATAAATGGATTACTTATAATTGTTTCACCATCTTGTACGTATTTTACGTACCAACATTGGTTTTCTAAATAAATTTCTATGTTTGTTACTTCTCCCATTTTAAATTTCTAATTAAGGTAATGCTTGTTCTGGTAAATTATTAACGTCAGCAATGGGTAAGAGTTCGGTTCTCCATTGTTGGGTTTCTTCGTCCCAAATATGTACTTTACCTTCTTCTTGTTCAGGGCATTCAATTGGGGCTTTCCAAATTTGATTAACTGTATCCAAAGACCACGATTCAAATGGTTTGGGTGGTAAAAAAATGTCTAATTCGGGTAAATACCAATACCCAATTGCTGCATACATTTTTCTTATATTACTATTATATGATGTTTGAATCCATGTTCCACCTAATTGTAAATCACTGGATAAATAATCATTTCCTCTATGTTGTTGTTCATCAGGAACAACTAAAATATCAACAACTACGTTGTTAGAATCTATTTGTGCAAAATGTGCCATATTATCTATATTTGTATCTTATTATAACTATTCCACTTCCACCATCTCCACCCTTATTTGTTGCATTATAGTGAGCACCGCCACCACCGCCACCACCAGTGTTTGTTGCGCCATTTCCGCCAGGTGTGTTAGCCCATGTACAACATGCACCACCACCGCCATCTGAACCCCACGCTAAACCATTTCTTCCACCAAGTGCGGTACCTAACGCACCACCTCCACCTCCGCCAACACCACCATAACCACCTGTCGATAGTGAATAACTACCACCACCACCTCCACCACCAAAGTAAAATGGTTTACCTAAAATTCCCGTTAATTTACCGGCACCACCATCGGGTCTATTGTTTCCATCCGCACCAGCGGCACCTGCACCTCCACCACCACCTGAGTAGTATGCGTTACCTTGATAACCGCCTCTAAATCCTTGTCCTGAAGTACCAGCACCCGAACCATATGTTCCCGGAGCCACAAAATCGTTATTATAACCGGCATGTCCACCACCCGAACCACCCGAATTACCAAAATGTATACCTAATCCTTGTGTGTTATATGAAACACCACCCCATCCACCACCTATAGCGGTTAAACCATTAAATGAAGAATTACCCCCATTACCACCTGTTACGGTTGGGTGTCCACCTGTGGTTCCCGCGGGCGCACCTGCGCCACCTCCACCAACAGTTATTGTATATGTTGTTGGAGTTAGAATTGTGGTTCCATTAAGGACACCTCCACCTCCACCTCCACCGCCCATATTAGTACCACCACCGCCACCGCCAGCTGCTATTAGATATTCAACCTCAATTGATCCCGATCTAAGTGATGATAATGTGAAAGTTCCACTACTATTAAATCTATGAACTCTATATTCACCAACAGTTGTGATAACACCACCTGTTGCGACTACTTTTTGTTGTTTAAGTGCGGCACCTTCAACTGTCACGGTTGTAGATTCCAATTTTGCTTGTCTGTTGTTTAGTAAGTCAGATATTGTTGGTTCTGAGCCATCACATTTATCTAATCTTGGGTCAAACCATTGTAATCTGGTTGTATTATCACCACAATAATAATGATATACTCTATGATATCCACCTGTCGTTCCTGGATACCATTTTACGTCACCACCAATGTTACAAAAATTAACACCACCATTTCTGCCGCTTGTTATGTATCTACCAGAATCAGGATGTGTTGTTGCACCACCAGTGTAATTAGATGGAAAACAATGTCCAACAAGTAGATACCAAACGTTTTGAGTATACGCACCCGTGCCATTACATTCCCAATATGGATTACCTTCTTGTGCTCCGTTATCTATTCTAATAACAGCATTAGGACTACCGTAAAGTCCCAGATATGATGTTCCTCCAGCACTTGATGTTGTTCTTTTAACCCAAACTGACCATCTATATAATGAATATTCATCCACATCATAGAATCCTGTGCCCCAACCACCATCATCAGCTGCGGAACCGTTTGGTCTAGATTCCCAGACAACAGCACTATTACCAAAAGGATCAGTACCTATTACTCTTTCGTTTTCATCTGTACTTCCGTTTTGACCAAAAGCACCAGTACCCCCTGAACCTACCGCCCAAGAGTATGGATCTAAAATGTTTGTTCTTCTAAATAATATTGGCATATAAATTAAATATTTTAAACTCCAAACCTTGGTCTTCCGTTATTATAATTTTGTAAAATTTCGGATGCGGATAATGCTCTATTATATATTCTTACGATTGATACACCACCATTGAACCATCTTTCACCACTTGTGCTAAATCCTCTGCCAATATTTACATTAGCCATAGTTCCCGTCCAATTTGAAAAAGTTAAACTTGATACATTAGCCCCATTGTAATAACTTAAAAAACTACTTGCACCTGTTTTAGTAATAACGGCACAATGTATTCCAGAGGAACTTAATCCTGATGGTACAACATTAACTCCAGTATAGTTTCCAGCAGCATCTCCAACAACCCAACCTAGTGTTCCATTCGAATCTTGTTCCAATCTTGGTCCAATATTACTATATCCACTAGCCCCCCCATTAAACACTAAAAAATTACAATCGATTGGGTTTTTATAGTTAGAAACTGAATCTGATTTAAACCAAATTTCAACAGTAAATGTTGAGAATGAACCTATATTACCAGCACTCACAAAATCAGGAGACCCACTAAAATAAATTGACCCACCTCCAACATTATATGAGACGGCCGTAGCACCGTTGAATGTTCCATCGTACCCATTACCACTCATATCTTTCCATTGAGTGTTACAATTCGTACAGCCGGGATTTGATGAGTAGTATTGACAACCATATCCACAATCATAATAGTTGGATGTGTTAATATATGATGCATTGTTTCCACTATCTAACCATAACACCAATCCTCTGGTTACAACCGCAGGGCTTGCCGCCTCACCGCTTGGGTTAAAATCAGTTGCATCAAATACGTTTCCGCCAATATCTATACCCATAAAATTATTTTATCTACCAAATCTAGCTCTTGTTGCTTGAAAATATTCGTTTATTTCATACGGGTGTAAAACTCTATCATAAAGTGATATCATCCCAATGTCCCCCCAAGGTTGGCTTGACGCATTTGGATCATTTTGTGAACCATTATTATATGCGCCGACAGAACAAAAACCATGTTTAAATCTTGCGTTTGAACTTGAAATTGATCCTCGTATAACCCCCGCAGTTTCATTATAACTAAAGAGATGATAAGGAACTTCAGCATCGTACCATCTCCAAACTAACATATCCCAAGAAGATGTACCATATGCTGGTAAACTTTGTTGACTAAATCCGTTACTATTAAAACCTGTACCATTTGTGTTATCGTACATACCAATTGCCCACGCACCTGATTGAATAATCACTTGGTGGTCTGCTCCTGAACTTAAACCTCGTAATAAAGTTCTCCATTCCGCAGTACTATTTTTAACTCTAGTCCAGCAAATACATGTTGCATTACCAGACAAAGGGACATCTGAACTTGTTTTCTTTGCGCAACCATATGAACCATTAAAGTCCATATATTTTGGTCCAGAGGAATTGTAAGCCGATGCGTTTATAATAAAGTTATAACCATTACCACTTAAATCATTCCACGCAGTTCCACTACCTGGATATGAATCAAGATCACCGGCATCTAAATGTAAAACCATCCCATCTCTCTGCACTTTAGTTTTAAAAATACCAGTACTTGTTATATCTGATGAACTGATTATATTACTATTAATATCTAAAGGCATTGGTTTATGGTTTGTTAAAATATAATGATTATTTTTTATTTAATCAATATTATTCTGGTCGCTTTGGTGTTGCATCTTCTGGTTTTACTTCTTGCAACATAAATTTATATACTTTATTTCTTTTATTATTATATAAGAACAAATCATCCTCACCCTCAACAATTGTGTAATCACCAATACCGTTTGATAACGATAAATCCGATGTAAATAATGTGTTCCATCTTGCTCCAGATGAACCTAAGTTTAACGTACCATTACTTAATGGTAATATACTTCCACCTGATGTGAATGTTCCCGCAATTTGATAATTTCCATTTCCTACGTTTAACGCGGCAATTGGTGTTACTCCACTTTGTCCCCAAGTAAAACCTCTTGTTGAACCAACACTATCTATATTACACTTTATGGAATAATCTGTCACAGGTCCATACCAATATTCGGCGGCATTACCCATATGAATTTTATACGTGTCGGAACCTCCCCAAAATTTTAATCCGTTTCCATTACCCGTTGATACACCATAAGATGCGTTTAAATTACTAGCGTTTGGTGCACTACCCGCAGTAGTTGCAGTGGTTGCGTTTCCGGATAGTGCTCCTGAGAATGTTGGGGCTGTAATTGTACCTGGAAATGATGTGTTACCACTACCATCTAGTAATGTTGCAGTCCTAGTTAAACTACTAAAAACACCCGTATATTGTCTAACATATATTGGTTCTGTACCATCATCGGAAGTTGCTATTTCAACATAACCGGCATTTGTTGCGGTACCACCAACTCTTAATCTAAAAAAATCGTTATCTGCAATTGAAGCATACAATAAATCACCAACGTTAGCACCTGTCAATGTTGTACTAACTGAACCACCACCTGTAATTGTTAAACCACCAAATGTTGGCGAGTTACTTGTTCCTAAATTTTGATTTATATTAAAAGTATTGGCGAAAGAAGTACCTGAACTTCCTGAAGACCCACTAGAACCAGAACTTCCTGAAGACCCAGATGTTCCACTTGAGCCAGAACTCCCCGAACTACCACTGGTTCCACTTGAACCACTAGACCCTGAAGATCCACTTGTTCCTGAACTTCCGCTAGAACCAGAAGAACCTGATGTTCCACTAGAACCGCTAGAACCTGATGAACCCGACGTACCACTAGATCCGTTAGAACCTGATGTTCCACTAGACCCACTAGAACCCGAAGATCCACTCGTTCCTGAGCTTCCTGAAGTACCCGAAGTGCCACTAGAACCAGAAGACCCTGACGTTCCACTTGATCCTGAACTGCCTGAAGAACCTGAGGTTCCGCTAGATCCGTTAGAACCCGATGTTCCCGAACTTCCACTTGTTCCTGATGAACCCGAACTACCAGATGAACCAGATGTACCACTTGAACCAGAACTTCCAGATGAACCAGATGTTCCGCTTGAACCTGAAGAACCTGAGGTTCCGCTAGATCCGTTAGAACCCGATGTTCCTGACGTACCAGATGAACCATTAGATCCCGATGTTCCGCTAGAACCTGAAGAACCTGACGTGCCAGATGAACCATTAGATCCTGAACTACCACTTGTACCACTTGTTCCTGATGAACCTGACGTACCAGACGAACCATTAGATCCTGATGTTCCACTAGAACCCGATGTGCCAGAGGTACCACTAGTTCCAGAAGTACCTGATGAACCAGCACCAACCAAGTTGGTACCAACACCTGCCGCTAAACTTGAGATATCAATATATGCACCTCGAGCAGTTCCGCCCTGTTCAAAAAATCTTAATCTATTTTGCCAAATATCTACAGTAACACCATCACCAACAAGTGTTGTATTGGTTACTGCTTTACCTAATAAAATCTCACCACCCTCATCACCACCAACCGCTTTTACTGTTATTTTATCACCAGTAACAATTAATGAACCAGTGATTTCTGTATTTGAATTTATCGAAACGGTTGTACCGTTGTCTGTTATATTTGAATCATTTAAGTGGTCTCCGCCCGCTGACTTTGCAACTCTACCACTAGTTAATGTTAATTCACTACCTAGTGAACCAGAACTTCTAGGACCTGACAATAGTACACCGCCACCATAACCCGCCTCACTTGAGTTTTGATAAATCCATCTATTGTTAACAGAATCCCAAAGAATTGAACCAGTAGCAATACCAACCGATCCTGAATCATGAACTTCTAGTCCACCAAATCTAGATCCAGGGCTAGCAGTGTTTACTGTGATAATATTGTCTTCAACTCTTAATTGAGATGATGTTACGTATGTTATTGAGGATGAACCTAATACTGTAAAATTGTTTGTCACAATTAAGGAACCAGATATTGTTTCGTTACCAACAACGGTTAAAAGTGAACCATCAAATCTTAAATTATTTTCCGCAGTTACGTTTGGTGAGGAACCATTAAGTGTTAGAACACCATTGTCTTGTGTTCCGCTCATTGTTACGGTTCCGCTAGATCCACTAGATCCACTAGAACCAGAGGTTCCTGATGTCCCCGCTGTACCACTAGACCCTGAACTTCCGGATGTTCCTGAACTTCCTGAAGAACCTGATGTTCCGCTTGACCCTGAAGACCCAGATGTTCCACTAGATCCTGATGAACCGCTTGTTCCTGAAGAACCTGATGTTCCGCTTGTTCCTGAAGTACCTGACGACCCGTTAGAACCTGATGTTCCTGATGAGCCAGAACTACCACTAGTTCCACTAGACCCTGATGAACCTGATGTTCCACTAGAACCTGATGTACCGCTCGTTCCTGAAGTACCTGAGGACCCGTTAGAACCAGAAGATCCCGATGTGCCACTTGTACCAGCGGTTCCGCTAGATCCACTAGAACCTGAAGTTCCAGAACTACCACTTGAACCTGAGGTTCCTGATGTTCCAGCGGTTCCTGAAGAACCACTACTTCCACTAGTTCCAGAACTACCACTTGAACCAGATGTTCCCGAAGAACCAGATGTTCCTGAAGAACCGCTACTTCCACTAGTACCTGACGTACCTGAACTTCCAGATGAACCTGATGAACCACTCGTGCCTGAACTACCATTTGAACCTGAGGTTCCACTAGTACCAGATGTGCCACTTGAACCTGAAGACCCTGAGGTTCCAGATGTACCTGAGGTTCCTGATGTGCCAGATGTACCTGAGGTCGCGGCATTAAAAGATGTTCCACTTATAATTAAATCACCGGTTATAATTAATGAACCAGTAATTTCTGAATTTGTATTAATTCTTAAACCATCTGTATTTGAAATTGATGCTGTTGATGCACCGTCAGCTATTCGTGTTAAATTAAGTCCAACAACACCACCCGCTGGGATGTTTGTGATATTAGAGCCATCACCACTAAAGGAACCACTAATTGTTCCTAAAACTTTTAAATCACCCGAAATTTCGGCTGAACTTGATACGGATAATGATCCCGATATGTGTGCGTCAAATATATTCATCTAAATATGGTATTATACTTAGATAAATACTTGTTCGTTTGAATGTTAGTTAATTAATTTATCAATTTCCCCTATAACTTGTTTTGATGTTATTTGTTTAGAACATTCAAATTGTTTATCGGTATTTGAATGTACTGGGCACCAATTCCAGTTACCGGCGTCAAAATCATAATCAGACCAACAACTATTACAAACTTCTTTATTTATTACTCGGTAAATATTTTGAAATGGTTCTGTAAATATGTCTGTAAATCCGGATATTATTATTGTCGGAGTTCCACATCCCCAAGCTAACCAACTCAAACCACTGCTGATACCAATAAAGAATTCAGATTCTTGTATTGTTTTAATTACACTGTTTAAATCACCTGCTGGTTGCTGTGTGATTCCTTTTGGGTGAATGTTACCCATGTAACCGTCTTCTTCTTTTGATAACAACCTAACCTCGTATCCTTTACCAATTAAGTAATCAACAACATCTTGCCAACCAGTTGGGTTATTCCAATATTTCGCTTGTGCTGTAGAATGAATTGCTATAGTTACTAATTTCTGTTTAGTGTTACCAATTTTTGGTAACTTGGGTCTAACCTCCTTATAATCTAAACCTAAAATATCTGATGCAATTTTTAATAATGGCTCCTTTTTGGGGTCGGTCAAATGTTTATCATAATCAATCATTTTATAATCATTATAGAACATACCGATTCGATAAAGACCGTAGATGTTATTAACAGTTGAACCAGGTGAAACAAATTCAATTTCAGGGTATTCATTTTTAAATAAATCATTAAAGAATGTTGAACAAACAACTGAACAATTATGTTTCTTTCTAAACTCATCCACATATGGTATAAATGCTAAACTGTCACCTAATGATTTGCTCTCAAAACTAATGAAGAATCTATTTTCATTAGGGTTAAATTTATGTTCAAAGTAAAAATCGTTATCGACACCACTAACCTTTATTAACCAATCAACATAATATTTTATTGACGCTTTAGCCCAGTGATTACTTTTAATATTTGTTTCATGTAACACTCTTCCACTTTTATTATCAATAAATTCAATATGATATTCTTTGGTGGTTTTTTCTAGTATCTCAATGAATGGTCCGTCAATAAAATTAACATTAATGTTTTTTGATATCTCTTTGTTTTTTCTTGTTATATTATTCTTTCGTTTAAATTCCATAACATCATCTAAAAGAGAATCTGAAAATACTTCTATTCCTTGATAATACACTTTAACCGGTAACCCTTTAACATACTTCCCAAGTTTTTTTAAATGAAAATTACCTTTAATGATTTTATAAAACTCTTTAACATCACCATAGTTGATTTCAACCACATAATCTTGCGTAGCCGGTTTATCGTTAAAACCAGATATAAAATGAATTGACAAATCTTCATTATCGTCAACACCTAGATATGTTTGAAATCTAGCGCCGTTTCTATTGATACCATCTCGATTCCACGCAGCAAAGAGATTTAACTCATCGTCATTAGCAATGTATTTTGTTACAAATATTTTGTTAGTAACAGTTTGTAATGTTTGGTAAAACGTTTTTTCTAATTGCCATTCATGTTGTTTTCTTGAAAAGAACTTCTTCTTACTGTTAATTTTATTAACCAAACTTAATGCAATGTCTGTTTTAATTGAAAATATGTAGGTGGCGGAAAAGGGTGACGCCTCATTAGTAGATCCTTCACTATATTCATAAACAACCGCATCATGATGTCTGATGTATTCAATAAATGCTTGGCGATATTGAATTTCATCTGGTAGGTTATCGTACTCAAGAAAGTGTATGTACTTCTTACCCAATTGATTTGCTAGGTTAAAAGCATTCTTCATTGTTAACCATATAGCATAATCATGGTGGAATGTAACCTTGTTACTTATTTTAAAATCGTCTGTCTCTGTCCATCTATCACTAACAACACCATACTCTTCAAAATCCTTTTCTTCTAAAATATCATTGTTCTTGTCATAGATACAATAATCAACCATTTCCTGGAACTCAGGTTTAATTGGATAATGACCACATAGTATTATTGGTATATTATAAACTTTAACCCTTTCAATTAAATTAGTTAGTGCCAGCTCTTTCTCTTTAGTGTCAAGCCAACAATCAATTACAAATATATCTTCAGTGAATTGTGTGTACATTATCTCTTAGTTACAATAATAATTCCATTTAGGAAATTTATGGATTCAATATCCGTTCTACATGTTGGGATGCTTTTTGAATTTTCAATTAACCAATCTTCCCTTCTTGCGTGTACATTTGGTTTATTGTGATTCATTAGTCCACGGAAGTTTAAATCATCTGATAAGGATTTAAAATATTCTATACTTGTACTTGGTTTTAAATAACCACCACCGTATTCATCCCAGTAAGCTGTGGCACAATCTTCAACAATGTAAACACCACCCGGTTTTACTGAATCAAATAAATGTTGGAAAGAATAAGTTACATGGTCATTCATATGTGAACCATCATCTAAAATGATGTCAAATGGTCCATAATGTTCGCTGGTTCTAGATAAGAAACCACCATCAGCTTGAGAACCAATCTCAATTGTAATTCTTTCTTCTTCGTATTTTTTACATTCAGGATTTATATCAATACCTAGAATATGTGAACGATAAAAATAATCCTTCCAAGTTAATAAGGATTTACCATCTAACACACCAATCTCCATCATCATTAACTTATCATAACGATTAAATGGTAGATACTTTTCATACTTAACGCAGTAATTGTGTATATCAGAACTCTTATCAGTTCCGTGTGATTTTGCTAATTTATCTAATGTACTCATCTTGTAAAATATATCATTTGTAGCGCGTTATTATCACCCATAAACAATGTGTAGGGGTTAAAACCTAATCTAGTCATTCGATTAATTAAACCTTGCCTCAATTCATCGTCATAATCAAAGTGGCTATGATGATATTCCATTGAAATGTTTTTAACTTTCATTAGGTTTTCATCGCTGATACCTTTGAATGCTTGATGTTCTGCCCCCTCAATGTCAACCTTTAAAAAATCTATTTTGTCAACCAATCCAGTTTCAAAAAGATAATCTAATGTATATGTTCTTACTTTATATTCTTTAGCACCTTCTTGTGTTCCAAATAAATTAGACCCACCTATGTGTGTACTCTCAAATAAACTTAATTCGCCAATAGAATCACTTCCCGCAGCATTGAATAAAATAGAACGAGGGTCAGCATTTAATGAAAGAAGTTTAAAGTATCTTTTATCTGGCTCAAAGGAAATAACTTTACTAGCACCTTGACTATATGCCCATCTATTGAAGATACCAATATTCCCACCCAACTCAACTACAACGTCGCCATCAAAGATTCTTCTCTCTCTATTTTTATAATAATCCAAAAGATTAAATATCTCGTGAAATATTGCAACAAACCAACCATGTTTATTTGCTATCTCAATTGTACCCCCTTCAATATTGAAATATTGATTAAAGTTTTCCAATTTATATACGTCAGTATAAAAGCAATATGATTTATAAAATGAATCATCTCTTTTCATTTTAATGAACTCAATCATCTTGTCTGATATCTCAGCATTTTTATTCCCGTGGAAATATAATATGTTTGATTTATCTTCTGGTATAAATTGATACCCAAATATTCTATTAAAGTTTTGTGGTCCATCCTCATTCCAGAACTTATAAAACTGATGTAACGTTTTATCAATAAACCCTTCATCCCCATCATATGATGATGTATCAAAATTTGATATTGGTAAATGATTAGTAAAACCGTGGTTCCATCTTATTGCATTATCAATACCTTCATCATTCCATAAAAAATATCGTTTATAATCTTCAGGGCTACCTTTCATCATTGTGTCATAATATCCCAATATACCATCAAAAAAACCTCTTGAACCTTGATTATAAATGTAGAAACAAATATGCATGTATGGTTGTTGTTTTTCAACTCCCCATCTTTTAGCTAACTCTTCATTGAACAATTGCGTTTTACCGTCATCATATGTTCCAAAGAATTCTTCTTGAACATGTATATCTGACAATGGATATCTACCAACATGTTTGAAATATTTTGTAACGGTATCGATATTGTAATTAACAACAACATCACCGTCAACCCAAATATAATAATCAAAATCTTCGTTTAATGATTCCAAACAAGCCCATTGTTTCCAATACCACTTATCGTGTTCTGAAATTTTTGGTGGGTTTATTGTTCTCTTAATAACATTAGGGTAATCAAATGGAACCTCACAATCAACACCGTAAACAATTACTTTTTGATTGCTGAATTCCAATAATGATTGGACCATTTTCTCTATCACCGGCATGTATTGTAAATTACCGGTTGTAACAAACGCAAACGATTTGAATCTAGAGTTGATTATTTTTGATGCGTTTTCAGCTATTGTTTCCCAATTAAAGTTCTTGTGAATATCTTTAGCATCAGATCTGGATTTAATCCACATAGCTGTTTGATAATCGTACGCTTGTCTCATTTTCCATTTAAGGTCATCCCAATCTGGTTCACAATATTCGCCTGGAAATTCTTTTCTTTCTATGTTAGCAGGTCTTAATTCCTTGATACTAACCGGAACACCTTTACCTTCAGCAAATTCTAGTTGACCACCCCAATTAGAATAAATGGCCGGTGTACCGCAAGCCATCGCCTCAATAAGCGGTAGATTCCAACCTTCACTTCTAGCACAAGAAACAAATACGTGTGCTTCTTGCAAGTATTTTACATATTCTTCTCTCGATGGAAAATTAACAAAGGTTATTTTCTCTGTATCAATTTCGTGTTTTTTAATTCGTTCCTCTGTTGACTTTAAACCATCGTTCGGGTATGGATTCTCAACTGATGCAATTAATTCTACATCATCAACATCTTTAAAGACCTCACCAAAAGCTCTGAGCACTTCAGTCGTTCCTTTTCTATAATCCCAACGACCAAAATGCACAAATCTAATCTTATCTCTTTGTGGGTATTTTTCTATTGGTTTAAACGTATCAACGTCAACGCCTTCTGGAACAATAGATATTTTTTCAGCAGGATACCCTTGCGCAACTAAACAATCAAACTGCCACTTGGTCGGCACCCAAACCTCATCAAAGTAAAATAGTCGCTTGAAGAAATTATCTGGATATAATGTTGATTCCCAAACATTGTATGCTATTTTATAACCATCATAATCATGATAAAAATATATGTTGTCGGTTTCCACCAAAACAATGTGAACATCTGGAACAAAATCTTTTTTAAAATTATAAATTGGATAATCACTAGTTGACCCATCAGCGTTAAACAAGGTTTGAAGGGTTAACATCTCCTTCATCTCATCGGTGATATATGATTCACCCTCGTGTGGTTTAGGGTTATACTCGTTCCAACTATTACCAATGGTAAGGTTTCTAACCCTTACTTTGTGATGCTTGTTTAAGGCGCAGAAAAACGACCTTGCATGATTGGCATACCCAGTAGTACCAATAAATGATGTATGTGCTAAAATATTCATTGATACCTAAAATAAGGAAAATTTGCGAGAAAACCAAGCCCCTAAGGGATATATATTGGGAAGTTTTTCTTAATGAAGTCATATAAATTTTTGGCATATTCTTCATTGTGTTTTCCTGTTGCATGTTTACCGTCAACGGAAAACTCTCTGAAGTTGCCATAGTCACCATCAAAACGATGTTTATCTGAAATAACATCATCCATTAGAAACGAACCATTCCAAGTGTATGGGATTTTTCTTAGTGATAGGAAATTGGTTATTAATAAATGATTTTTATACCAATTAATCAAATCATTTTCATCATGGGTTATCTTTGCGATTGCCTTGTATTCATCAACACCTTCCGAATCTTCTTTGAAATATCCCCAGGGTGTCATATGAAAGGGCTCTAAATCCCCATTAAACTTGTAGTATTCTTTTCTTGAGGGGTATGTGTACATTAGATTAACCAGATTGGGTCTAAAGGTGTCAATTAAGGACACAATACACCTAGCAATGTAATCATTACTTCTACCACCAAACCCAGCATTTAAATCAATACCATTAGGTATTAACCTAGAAAATATATGCGGCCAAGTTTCCCAGTCATTTACCCCCACACCTTCCGTATGTGAACAACCGACAGACAGGATTCTAAACCCATCCTTGTATATTGAATCACCTCTGAATCCTAGTTCATTATATGTGTAGGTATTGGTTTCACTATCATCCGAACCAGAGCCATTAAATGTTTTATTACGTCTTTCTGATAAATTCCATTTATAAGTTGCAACATCGAATCCGCTTTTATTCCAAAATTTTATTGATTTCATATTAATTTATTTGTTTTAAATTCTTTCTCCAATGTTGTACAATATATACTCATCTCTCTAATTTCTATTTCTTGTGGTTGTTTTATTAACCAATTTATAATTTTTGCAAGATTTTCAGTATCTAATTTATTTAAACTTTCAAACCCCATATGAGTTGATAAGGTGGATGGATATAAATTTATGACCCTAACTTTTTTATTTTTATTATTTCTAATCGCATTTAAAGATACTTCTTTTAACTCTTTTTTATTATTTGCATATTCTGGCGACCAATCGGATGAATGATACACACAACTGCTATTCATATTAATAATTGTTTTTGGTAAAAATTTCCATTTATCAAAAATTAATTCAAATAATATTGTTTGATAGTTTCCTTCGTAAGCGTTGTTTATAAAAATATCACAATCATCCAATTGTTCTATAATTTTATCCGTATTTTTAATATCAAAACCATTACTTCTACTAAATCCTATAACATCATATTCTTTTATTAAATTTGAATAAATGTCATTTCCAATTCCGTTAGAATGTCCTGTTATTCCAATTTTCATATTAGTAATTTTTTAGGGAAATCTAAATTATCAATATGTAAAAATCCAATAATGCTCCACCTTTCACCCTTTATTATTTTTTTTACTTCATGTATTCTTTGACTAGGGAAAGTATATATGTTACCCGTTTCTTTTGGTAATTGTTCTTCTGGATTATATAAAACAAATTCACCTCCATCATAATCATTGTTTAAACATACCCCTACATTGTGTATTTGTGTTTTATAATATGTGTCAGCATGTTTTTCAAATTGTTGGCCGGTGTCATATTTGTGTATATATATTTTATCTAATTCTTTTTTTATCTTTATATTAGTTTTATTTATAAAATACGTTTGAATTTTATCAAATATCCATTGGGTTTTATTGTTTCTATTGATAACCCAAACAAAATATCTAATTGTTATTTTTTCTTTATTAACATTGTCATCATAACCAAATGGTTTAAGTTCATCCAACTCTTTGGATAAATTTATTATGTAATCACACTCATCTTTACTAAATGATATTTTTTCTCTTAAAATCATGTGTTAAAGTATATGTGTCTTTTCTATATTTTTTATCATAATCAAGCATATCCAAATGTTTTGGGTTTTCAATGTTTAAATAACTAATAACTCTATTAACGTCTATTTTATTAATATACATATTTTCATACGTTATTTGAAATAAATCTTTATTTTTTAATAAGGTTTTTAATTGTTCATATTTGTAAACAGTTTCTATTATTTTATTTTTATTATCTTCAATCCACTCATTTGTTATTTCATATATGTCGTGCCACCTGCTTTTGTTATCAGCATTAATAAAACTTATGGCACTGTCAATATTATTTTCCCTACTTAAACAAATAACTTTATCAAATTTTTCAATAACTTCATTTGGTGGATTGTATTCTTCGATAACAATTTTTTTTATTATATTATTTTTAATGAAAATTGAATTAAATGTGTTAGCATCGTAATGATCATAATCTACTTCAAAATTCAATTCTTTTGATATCCATTTACATAATGTGGTAGAACCACATCTTGTATGTGATAGTATTAAAATTCTCATCTATATTAAAGTTTTATTTGTGTTGTCAATAAACTCATATAAATTATGAAAAAGGTTTTCATTTTTCCATACTTTATTAAACTCTTTTTTAAATAACTCATGTTCTGGATGTTCCGTATCCCATACTTGTTTTAATTTAAATTCACCTTCTGAAAATGTCCCCCAATTAGTTATCTTACCAAAAAACACATTTACTCTTTTACCAAATATTGAGTACATTAAGTTGTAAAAAATACCCATTTCCATGTAATTGGAATCTTGAACCACAAATGATGTTTTAATTGAAATTGGTAGAGTGCTTATGAATTTTAAATTATCAATTAAATTATCCCATTTACCACCCAACCTGGTTTTATTTTCATAGGTGTCTTTTGTACCAGCGTCGATGCTAATTTCACAAGAGTGGACATATCCGTGTATGTTTGGCATACTATCCCACATTTCTTTATTCCACATAGACGCATTTGTGTGTAGGTGTATGGAATTTAAGTTTGGGTATTTTTTAGGGTTAAAATTTCTTAGATAATTTCTGAATCCGACAGAAACAAACGGATCCCCTGATCCAGTAATATATAGGGTTTTAACATATTTCGAGTAGTGATTATCAATCTCCTCTATTGTTTTTTCTACACGTTTTATACCCTCACTATTTTCAACTATTAAATCAACTCTACATGATGGACATTTGTAGTTACATGTTCTATCAAAATTCATCATCAAATAATCTGGTGCGTTATTTTTTACAATAGGGCTATTAACATTTGAATTTGATTTTAAAGTGACTGGCCCAGATTCCGCACCATACTTCACTAATTTACTTAAATAAGGACAAAGCTCTTGACTACAATATCTAAATGAACCATCTAATATCGAGTTTCTTATATCAATAATTGGTTCGCTATTATAAACATCTTTTAATGGAATTTCACTAAGTTCTACTTTGTTTGGTAACCAGGATGGACAGCACACAAAACAAACATTGTTATGTATTTCTAATGATGTAAATGGCACACTACACGTATAATTTTTTAAATCAATTTTATTACCCATTTAAATTAATGTTTTAGGAATTGTTAAGTTTTTAACATCACAAATTTTATTTAAAAAAAACTCATTATATATTTTTTTTCTGTGTTGAAAATTAAAATATAATTCTTGGTTAAATCTACATATATCTAATACTTTGGGGGTGTCATAGATACTAGCCAGTTCTTCAGCGCTTTTTATAACTTGTGTTATTTTATCTTTACCTAGCATCTCATCATAATCCTCATTAATCACAGAATTAAATGTCTTGAATCCCATATCCCTTAAGGTTTTAAGATAGTGTTTAGATGGTGAATATATAACAAACGGGACACCTAAATAAATTGCTTTCCAGGTTTTTTCTGTCAGATGAATTGAATTTGGGTATAGCATTGTTTCCAATATAATATTAACTTTACTTTTATAATACCATTTGGGGTTTATGGTGTAAAGATACTTTTCCATAACTAAATCAGCACCATACATTACATCATCTTCTAACTGAATAGGGTTAAAGTTATCAACATCTATGTTTAATTCATTAAGTAATTCTTTATTTAACAGATTTTTATTCGTGCTATTTTTTACCCAAGAAAATCTGGTGTCATTTAACAACCCCATATGATATAACCTCTCGATTAATTTATATTTTTCATAACCCATTCTTCTATTTAAACATAAGAATTTTTTATCAGGTATGGTGTTAGGGTTTAATTCAGTTACATATGACTTTAAATGCTCATAGGTAGATAAAAAGAAATTAGGAAAAAAACAGGTGTTTAATATAAAATCCCCATATTTTGTTTTACCTATACCAATTTTAGATGAATCGTTATTTACAATTATTAATCTGTTAAAATCAATTTTATTTTTTTTTAACAAATTAAAAAAATTCAAGGATAAATTATCCACCCAAAGTTCGGCTTCCCCAGAATTATTACACATAAAATAGAAATTTTCAGATTGTAATTTAATTAGTAATTCAATAAATTCACTAGAATGAGTATACGCTATGTTTGGGATATCGGAATTAGTCCATTCAGTTTCTAACAAAAAAAATAAAAAATTTAATTTTGTAACATCTACCTTATCGGTGTGGATATTTTTAAATAAGATGTCACTATCTATTTTTTCGATTGAATTTCTAATATTTGTATTTGGTAAAATATCGCTATACCAAAATTGAATTTCCATTACAATAATGTTTTAGTTGTTTTTCTTTGGTCAAATTCTTTATAAAGATTATCATATTTCTGTTTAAAATTATCATCGTTCTCCATTACTGAATTAAA
>Ga0208232_1000078_pt1 | contig 22972 bp, 30 predicted proteins | sample LakMenEpi24Aug12_FD_150729 | JGI IMG/M metagenome (GOLD analysis project Ga0208232, IMG submission 150729) | Freshwater microbial communities from Lake Mendota, WI - 24AUG2012 deep hole epilimnion (SPAdes) | ecosystem: Environmental > Aquatic > Freshwater > Lake > Epilimnion/Euphotic zone ... | reverse complement strand
GCAGGATAAAGGTCTTTAAAGTATCTATAAAATATTGAGGCAGATGTAAAACCGTCTACATCGCTGTCAATCTGCATAAAAAACTTTTGATTAGTTGTGAAACCTTCATGCAAGGCATCTACTAATCCGTGTACTCGTTCAAGACCTTCATAGCTTTCTTCATCGTAGATTGACGGTTCCGACAAAAAGCTTTCGATCTTTTCAATTCCAAGAGACCTTAAGTAGTCCTCGATAATATTGCTACTATCGAGGTTTAAGGGTGTCTCTTTTAATTTATAATTAAATTTATTCATTATTCACCTTATAAGTATATTCTTTTTAGCATTAGCTGTTCGAACAGTTCTTTACCTTGATCTATCGGAGCATTTTTATGCTCTAGCACAAAGTCATAATCAATTATAATACTTATGTTGAAGAAGTTCTTAGCGTACTTGAAGATTTCCATATACTCATTTAATTCTTTCTCTATTTCTTTATGTGATTTATAATCTCTATCAAAACCAAGGATAATATTTTGCACTCCATATTTCATAAGTAGCGCCACATGTTCTTTGCTTAAGTTGCGGCCTGAAACAGCCACTGAGATATTATTGTCGCCATAAAGACTATCCATCTTCATAACGCTTTTCTCACCTTCAAATAGTATTATTGTTTGTAATCGTTGTATTGCGTTTTTATTAACATCAAGACCGTAAAGTATTTTACTTGTTGGATGAGCTAAATACTCACCGTTATATTTCACTGGCATATATTTTGCTTTTGCGTCTGGGCTTAAAAACCTACCACGCACACCGACAAGTTCTTTATTATCTGTATAGTAAGGTATAACAATGGCATTTGATATTGTATCAAACTTTATACCATACTTAACTAAAGTTTCTGGAGTAATTGATTCAGAAATCCAGGGTGTAAGATAGTTTAAATCAAACACATATCTATTCATAATATCTTTAGATAATACTTTTAAAATAGTTGGATCATCTTCCGGGTGATTGTTTATTTCGTATAAATAATCTAATTGTTCCCGCACTCCATAGTATTCATTTTCATCTATGCTTTCGTTATTGTCTATACCACATAATTGTATTGCTTTACGCAAAGAAATTTCTTCTCCTGCAATTCGTCGCATTTTAATAATTAATTCAAAGATATCAAACACTGCGTTGCACTCTGTATAACATTTAAACATGTTATTTTTTTTGTAATAATATAACTTCTCACTTCCGTGGTCGTGAGTTGAATTATGGCATACCGTTGAGTAGACAATCATAGTATTATTTTCTCTAGCAGATTCAACCCCATGGTCTTTTAGAATTCTTTTAATGTCTTCTGGCGAGAGCATCTCGCGATAATCTCTAATTGATTTCGCCATCGTCATCACCATCTTTCTTAGGTTGAGTCATAATGTCTAATAGGTCAAATTCTTTTGTATCGTATTCAATCTTATCATAGTTTTTAAGTATATTGTGATTGAGACCGGTTAAGAACAAGTCTCGTGTTCTACAAGTACCGTAATCGAAGTATCTAAATAGCTTTACGCTAGTTAGTTCACCACGACGATTTTTATAAATATCAGTAACCACATTCGGTATTTCAATACCAGCGTGTTTACATAATTGTTCTACGATTTCTTTTTCTTCAGGAACTTCTTCAAGTTTTACTGTAATCATACCTACGTCAGCCTTATCAGCAATAGCCTTACTACCGCGAATATGGTTAACATTTCTAATCATAGTTTGCTCCCAGCGCTCATTTAACTGAGTTGCTGACTGAACGAAGACATCGTATTGTGCCGCAATTTCTTTTAATGTATTTGACAACATCATAAGTGCAACGTCTTCACGAATCTTGCTTTGTTGATATTCAACAAGTAAACTAGGACTGGTAAAGATATAATCATAAAATATAAACTGCACATGATTTTGAAATATGTGCTTAATTATTTTAGCTCTAATTAATGCAATAGAAGGGTCTGGTATTACTTCAATAATAAAGTTATTTTCATATTTTTTAATTAACTGTATAGCTTGTAATATCCTTTGCTCTTCTTCAAAATTAGCATTTCCATATAATATTTTTCTTTCATTAACACCACTAACATAAGCAAGAATTAGTGTTTGTATTTCATCAGCCTGTTGCTCTGTAGTTACAAACAAAACAGGAGCTAAGTCATCTCTAATGACAACTTTATCCCCTTCAATTCTTGGTAGTGAAATCGCACAAGCATTGCCAACCATGAAGCGAGTTTTACCGTGACCTGATGGAGCGCTATTAATATACATTTTACCGAAGCGAGCTCCGCGCACAATGTAATTGAAAATATCGCCTTCAAGTGGTTTACCAACTTCTGGTCTTTCTTTTAATTCTTGATATAATTCAAGAATGCCTAATGCGGCCTTTTGAGTTGTAGTAATAGCTCGTGATACGAAACTATCTTCTACCTTATTAACTTTCTTTAAAATAGTCTTGACAATGTCATCAACTGTAATGTTGTTAAGCTTTTCGCTTTCTTTGTCAAGGTGCATAAAGTCTACTTCTGGATTATAGAATTCTTTGGTTTCAATACCTGCTTTTTGCAAGTCTCTTAAAACGGTAAACTTTTTTAATCTTTCATAGTAAAAATTAAACTTACTAGAGTCCATACTATCAATAAAGGGTTGAAGCCCTCTAAGATATTCATATCCACCAGCAGATTTAAATACTTCATATTGTTTATTAAATTGACCAATGTAAAGGTCAATATCTTGCGGTGAAATGTTTTGTGAACCTTCAGCCGCAATATTAGCGATTGCACCAAAAACTATTTTGTAAAATTCATTATCAAAATCGTTAGTTGTGAGTTTGAAATTTTCTTGGTCATGGACTAGCTCCGGATTTTTAATTAACCCAGCGATAATCATCATGGCCGCATTTCTGTCGAATAGTGCTTTTGACACGACCACTCACCTCTGCTTTCTGTTATAAATTCTCGATGTCTACTATATACCTACCACTGCTAGGTTTATTTTTTCTTGGTTTCACCTTTATAACTTTAGTGACTCCTTGAGTAATTTTTTGTGCCTCTTCTTTTATGCGGGCACGTTCGATAGCTTGAGAGCTATAGTAGCGTTGTGCTTCTTCCATGACATAGGGAACTATACCTATGCCCTTTCTTCGGTCAGGCACCTGACCTTGTACTTCAACATAATAAGCAACCGCACGGGCAATATCTTTTTCAGAGTACCCGTGCAGTTTTTGGAATTTAGTAATTTGAGCATCAATCATTGAGTTAATAGCGTCTACACCGTATAGCTCGCAAATCAATTGCTCTAATTCTTTCCTTGTCATTAAAGGTTTACTTTAATGTCTAAAAGTTCTTGTTGAAGTATTTTAAGTTGTGGTTCGTATACTTTACTTGCTTGGCTAAGTTTAATTTCCGCACCCATAATTGTAATTATTTTTTGTTCAACAATTTGAAATGCATCTGTTTCTAAAAGCTCTTTAGCAAGATTAACTACATCAAGTCTTAATTGTTCAAAATCTTCTTCTTGAAGTTCATGTAAACTGTATTCTTTTTCTTGAACAGTTACAATGCCTTCAACTTTCTTTTGTTCTTCAATTGCTTTCTTCATTTCTGCTTTAAGGTTATCATAAGTAAATTCAAACCTTGTTGAGAAATAACGAGAACGTGTTTTAGTTTCAATTTCTACTAATTGGTTATAAGCAAAAACTGTTTGGTTTTCAGTAGTTAAAGCGCCATCTGTATTATCTTTATATTCTTTACGAACATAGAAAATAAAGTCCGCTAAACCTTTAATGATTGCGGCTGGACGCTTATCGATATCTACTTTTGATTTAATGTTGTTCTTTTCTTCAATTTCGTCTGCGTGTGCAATTAGGACTAACCCGTAGCCCATTTGAGGAATAGATAGTATTGATTTTTCAAATTCTTTACGAATCGCTCTCCAACCTTTACCGAATCCAAGATCACCAGCATCAGTAACGCCGTATTGTCCTAAGACATATTCCATACATGCGCTGTAAGCTAAGGTAACTGTATCGACTATAATTGTTTTATAAATAGAACGAACTTCATCTCTTTTTAATTCTCTTAAAAATTGTTTGAAGTCTGACCAGCTTTGAATTGGCTGGGCTTGAACACCGTCAATAAACTTATAACCGATTTCAAAAGCTGCTAATAAGCTACCTTCGAATCCTGCGGCTACTGTTGTTTTGCGTGTACCTGCTTCACCATAAAATAAAAAGATTTTATCATGAAGACTTTCCGAAATAATATGTGGTTTTAATTTAGTCAAATCCATTTGTTCACTCTCCTGTTAATTAGTAAAAGGAGCCGCTTTATTAACGACTCCTTTTGTGTTTGGATTAAAGTAAAGACGTTCTTGGAGTCTTTGCTGGTGCTGGAGCTGCAGTGGTTGTTTTACCACCTGTGGTTGTTTTACCAGTTGTAGCTTGACCTTTGGCCGCATTTTGAATTGCAATGCCATCGTCATCATAAGCACGAGTAAGTTCTAAGATATCTTGTGGCGAATAAGCGCCTTTGTCTAATGGTTGAGAACCGGTTTGAATAAGATAGTTCTTATATGTGTTGTGATAAACACGAGTCGATTCACCGAAAGCTGTTTTTTCAGAAACTTCAACATCTTCATTGATAATTGAAATATTGCCACGAACACTAACGGTCATACCTTTTTCGTATAAGCGTTGAATTGCAGTAACAGCAGTTTTGTTTTCTTTAGCAACCGTAAACTTAACTAAGTTTGGCTTAGTGTTATTCCAGTTTGCTTGAGCTACAAGCATTTCATAAGCAACTAATTGACCATCTTTAGAATTCTTTTCATAAAGTGGTTTTACGATATAACCAGCAAATGAGAAATCTGTTGTATCTTTTTCGCCAGTATCAGCTGCCGCAACATAACGTCCACGATTTACAACCGTAGAAACTAATTGCGAGTTTTGTGTTGAGAAGAAACGGCTTTCACCTAATTCTCCAGATACACGAACACGTTTATTTAAAAGCGCGCCTAAGTTGGCATACGTGTCAAAAAGCTTATTTCCTGTTCCGTCTTGTTTGAACTTATTAGAGTAAAGTTCGACTTCGGTAAGTTGTTGTCTTCCGTCAATTAATGATTTAATGACGATTTTTCCAGAGATAAAATCCTTACCTGTGCGACCAGAAGTTTTGTTTTCTAAATTTACTTCTACTAAGTCACCTACGATTTTAAAACTGTTTTGTTTGGCTAATTCTTTTTCTGCGTTCATTGTTATTCCTCCATAGAATAATTATAGGTTTGTCCTATATATTTTTTGTTGATATTATTCAGCGTCAACTGTCGCTGCGTCTACGTCGAATGTCTCACCTTTAGGTGTAAGGTTATATGCTTTATATTCCTTGACGACATCGACTCCGTCTGTAGAAATCGTTCTTTCGGTATCAACCTTTTCGATCAAATCATTCTTCACTAATGAATTCAGAACACCGTGAATTCCTCGTGGATTTAAACCGACTGCGGCAGCGATTTCGTCACCGAAGTATTGGCCGTGATTAGCTTGTAAAAAACTAATAACGGAAGCTGTCTTTGCTGTTAGCGTAATTTTTTCCATCTTTTTTCCTCCTGTTCTCTTTTTTATATTTGCTATTTGATAAGGGGCTCTACTTATCCTTTAGCAGTAAAAGTATTTTCTTTTACATAATAAGTTTACCATAAAATAAAATAAAAGTCAATTTCTACTAACCAAAATTGATAGTTCATTTAAGCTTTACAAAAGTAAGTTTTGCATCTTCACCGCATGTACTACAGTAGTAGCCTTCTGCTTGTTTTTTGTATACCTTTGTCCTACGAAATATATAATGTCTATTACTACACTTATGACAATCTGTATAAGCAACAGCCCTGTTCATAGCCGCGACTTCTTCACCTTCAGTGGATTCAGCATAAATTTTAATAGAGGTGTTAGTTTTGACAGATATCTCTCTAGCTAGCCGCATCCAGTTGTGGTCGTGTGAATGTTTATTTCGATCTAATGCGTGAGATAACTCATGCATAATTGTATTTCTAACTTCTTCTGGTCCATTATTTTCCCAGTGAAATTTTGATATTTTAATAGTATATCGATCTCCACTTCTGACGCAAACCCCCATTGTTGATACGGAGTTATAGTTCATACTAAATGATAGATTTGTTGGTAGGTCATAGCCAAGTGCAATAAGCTCATCTCTACACTCAATAAATAAATTATAAGTTTCTTCTGCTGTCATTATTGACTCCTTTTATTTTTTTCTATACTATAATTATAACAAACATTTAGGAAAAAGTCTAATTTTAACAGAATAGATTAAATTAACTTATTCCTTAAGAAGCTAGATATTACGTCTACTGATATAACCATAACCACTATTGCTAATAGTATAGTTCCAAGTATATCCCAGTTCCAGTTTTCGCTGGCAAGAATTAGTGAAGCACCAATTCCTCCCGCACCAATTATACCTAACACGGTAGCTGAGCGAACGTTGATGTCTAATCTATAAAGCGCAATAGAAGAAAACTCTGCTATTACTTGCGGCATAATCCCGTATCTAATTTTAACCCATATATTTGCACCGACTGCATCAAGTGCTTCTAATGGGGCTTTGTCCATGTTATCAATTGACTCTGCAAATAGTTTACCTATCATACCTATTGAGTGTATTCCTATTGCTAAAACACCGGTTAAGGGATTTATTCCAAATCCTTTTACAAGTATTAATGCAAGTATTATTTCAGGAAACACCCTAACTAAAATTAAAAGTATTTCTCCAAACCGTGCAATCTTATTTCCAACTATATTTTTACTTGCTAAAAAACTAAATGGTAGTGAAAGTATTGCGCCTAAAAATGTAGCGATAAATGCTATTGCCAAAGTCTCTATTGTTAGATATATGACACCCTCTTCAAATGCGTAAACGCCTCGACCTAGCAAAAAATCGAATTGTATATTTGATAATCCTCTTGCTATGCTTCTTAAAGAAATCCAAAATGTATTAAACCTAATCCAATTTATTGAGGAGTCTGTAAAAGAAAAGATTAGCATAGTTGTAATGACTATAAAAAAGATTGAGTTTATCAACCATCTCTTCGGTTCTTTCTTCAATACTTTTTCTATTGTCATTGTAATTTACCTCTAGCATAATTTGATATTAGCTGAATGATTAGTATCGCAAAAAACAGATATATTATTGCGGCTCCAACTCTATCGTAGTTGTATAGAACATTATCTTTTATAATTGAACCTATTCCACCAGCGCCAACATAACCAAGTATTGCTGAGGACCGCACATTTATTTCAAATATGTATATCATATAACTAATATATATTGGTAGTATTTGCGGAACAACAGAATATCTAAATGCTATCGTTTTATTTGCGCCAGTTGACTCAAGCGCTTCAAAAGAACTCATGTCAACCGTTTCTATTATATCATATAACATCTTTGACATAATACCAAAACTAAATACCGATATTGATATAATTCCTGGGAGTATTCCAATTCCAACAAAGAAGACTGCAAGAAGCGCTAATACCAAAAGAGGTATTGTTCTTATTAGGTTCATTAGCATTCTCGCTGGTGTATATATGTAAGTTTTTTTAACTATATTTTTTGAGGATAATATTGCTACCGGAACAGCAAATACTGAACCAATCAAAGTTCCAGCAAAGCTCATTTGTAAAGTACTAAAGAGAGCAGGCCATAATGAAAACATATAGTTAAAATAATCTTCCCAGGTTCTTGTATCTTTTGGTGTAAATAGTTTTTCTATAATGATAGTCATTTCGGATAGGTTAATGTTTCTAGGGTCAAAGTTTATAAATGTCCAAAAGAACAATAAGATGGCCGCAAGACCTGCAAGCACATACCATACTTTATTAAATGGTTGATTAATTGTTTTGCCACTTGGTAAAATATATTTTATCATACTATTGTCCCAGGAGCTCATTATGTTTTAAAGCTCTTCCATAGATGTTCAGAAGTATATCTTGATTAATATTTTTAGAAGGACCGTCATAAACTATTTCTCCTGCTTTAATTCCAATTATTCTTGTCGCGTATTTTAAAGCTAAATCTACGTGATGCATATTTGCAACAATAGTAATACCTAAATCTTTATTGATGCGGGCAAAGTCGTCCATGACTTGAATTGTAGTAATAGGGTCAAGAGATGCCACTGGCTCATCGGCTAAAATTATCTTAGGTTTCTGAGTTAAGGCTCTAGCAAGTGCAACTCTTTGTTGTTGACCACCTGAAAGCTTATCTGCTCTAACAAATGCTTTTTCTAATATACCCATTGTTTCCAATGCTTGAAGTGCAATTAGTTTATCCTCTTTTGGAAATAAACCGAAAAGCGCTTTTACTGTTGGATGGTAGGCAACTCTTCCAGTAAGAACATTATTAAATACTGACATTCTTTTTACGAGATTAAAAGATTGAAATATCATTCCAATGTTTCTTCTAAACTCTCTTAATTTTTTACCAGATAATGAAGATATATTTACCTCGTCTATAAATATATCACCACTAGTGATTGTTTGCATTTTATTAATCGACCTGAGGAGCGTGGATTTCCCCGCTCCAGACAGGCCGATTATGGCTACAAATTCGCCATCACTGATTTGAATATTGACGTTTTTCAATGCCTGAACTCCGCCTGTGTATGTCTTTGAAACATTTACAAATTTAATCATGTGATGACCTCCTTGTGTTTTTAGCCTTGTAAGGTTTGTAAGAAGAGATAGAAATCTCTTTCACCTTGATAGTCAGCATCTACAGCTTTTAAATAACCGGTATGGTTATAAATTGCTAATGCGGCTGCGCCATCAGTTGTAGCAACGATATTGATAAATGCGTCTTGGATTGCGGCCTTTAATTCAGGATTTAATCCAGCGATTGCAGTAATTGTATCGTTATAGATTGGAGTAGTTAAACCAACTAATTTAGTTTCAGCAAATTGAGTTTTACCTGGGTTTGCTTCTAACCAAGCGTTGAAAGCACTTGCATGTAGACGAGCATCTAAGAATGTAAATGTTGCATCAACTTCACCATTAAGTAAAGCTAACAATGCGTTTTGGTGACCACCAACAATTTTACGTTCAACTTCACGGTTTGCAACATTTGGATTTGCATCAACAAATGTCAAGTCATTTTCATGCATCATAAATGATGGGTATAAATAACCAGAACCTGAGGTGTTGCTTTGTGTTGCAACTTTTTTACCAATAAGCCAATCCATACCTTGTGCTTCAAATTCTGCTAACTTATCTGCTTTAATATATAAACCAGAATAGTAAGAGCTAGCTTTTACAGTTGGATGTAATGCTGCTGTGTAAGCCGCATCGTTTACATTATCAATAATTGTATCCACATCTTTAATTTCATTTCCTTGCGCATCAATTTGAGCTGCATAGGCACTGCGTACAGAAGTTAACTGGACATCAAATTTGCCAGGAAACTCTGTTGTTGCAAATGCATATTGTTGAGCTGTTAAGAAACCTGCGTGAACTTGACCTGAGGCCATTGCTTCAATAACTGAGGCATAAGAAGTACCGATACTAATATTTACATTAATATCAAATCCTTCATCTTCTAATTCGAGTTCTAGCATATCTTCTAAACCTTTAATTTTAGTCAATAAAGCTGAGTCAATAGACGTAGATGGTACAAACTGAACGACAAGCGTTTCAGGAATAAGTCCAACTGGTCCTGGTTCTGAAGATTCACTTCCTGTTGAGGAGCTCATATCCATACCTACACATGAGGCTAATACTAATAACGGCAAGGCAACGGCTAATAATCGTTTTTTCATCAATTCCTCCATGAAATGTCTATGATGAATTGTGGACATTTCTATATTTTAAACCAGCTCCTCCTTTTCCAAGAAAGCTGTGTTTAATATTATTTTAATAGTAAACTTCTTCAGGTTGGTGGCCGAGCTCGATGAGTTCGTACTCTTCCTTATTTACAGGTAGGGCGATAGGTATTTCATTTGACAGCTCCGAAGTTTCCAAAGATATTTCTATGTCGTAACTTGTCGAGTAGGACCAAGAATATGGGTACTGTTCGAAGCCAAACTCGTCGGCATTAATACTTTCCGGGTTGTAGAACGACATTTCCCCGTCGTAAGAGTAGCCCGTTGACACGTCTATGTCTATTGTTAGGCTCTCTACTACGCTAGTGAGAAGGTCGACTGAAACCGATGCAAACATCCTATTGATTTGAAAACCAGCCACGGCATCAGCTACCCACTGGTCAAGTTGTTGGAGGTACTCTTCGTCGAAGTCTTCCCTGCTGTAGCCACCGAGGTATCCCGTCTCAAACATTTGGACAAGGTCATCCTGAGTAGCCTCGTAGGTTATCGACAGCTTTGTGCCAGATATCTCGCTCTGGAGTAAATTATAATCGAACATCGGCAGAATTGAAGCTGCGAATGCCTCGATTTCTTCCTGAGTTAGAGGACCTCTCGGCTCCTGCTCCGGTTCTTCTTCGCAAGGTGAGTTGCACTCAATCTCTTCAGTGCTTGGGTCGTCTAAGCACATCTTTATACAGACCTGCTGGTCGTTGCGACCTGGGAATAAGGGTAGAAGACCGCTCTCGATTATTTCCCTGGCGTTGAACCTGAGCTTTGACGGTCTATCGATGCCTTCTATTGAGTTATAGTAGTAGCTCCACGAGGGAGCGATTCCGCTGTGAGCAAAAACGAATGCGAAGCCTTCTGCGTCCGTTAGGTCGAGAAATACCTCTGAGCCGTCATAATAGGCGACGATTCTCTCGTTTTCAAATGCTGTTCTATACGATTGATACTGAGGTCCGGAATCGTATATTACTTCTGAATCGAAGTTGACTAGGTCAACCTCTGCGTAAATCTTAGCCTGGTCAGTGCCGAACCCCTCAGACCTCAGTAGTCCAGAGGCCTCGAAGTCGAAGATGTCTGTGTATTCTGCGCTCCAGTCACCGAGAGTGTTTGACCAAGTACTAACTGTCCTTGAGTCAACAGATGCAACCGTCTCAGTCCTGGACGAGGATGTCGGCATCATCAGAGCCGAAAGAAACATCCTACTTGGTTCGTTTTGGGCCATCATGAGGACATCATTTGGTATCGATATTCCTCCCTCAGATGAGGAAGAGGACGGTGACGCACACGAAACCATAGTTAGTGTCACTAGAAAGGCAAATAGATTTTTATTTTTCATAGAATTCCTCCATAAAACGCCAAGATGAAATAGTGGGCGTTTTTGTATTTTTAAACCAGCTCCTCCTTTTCCAAGAAACCTGTGTTTAATATTAATTAACCTTCGCAACTAGCGCAGCCTTCACTCATAACTTTTTTACGAGAAAGTTCTTGCGCCTGACTCATACCAAATTGATAGTATAAAGTCTTGATACCCATATCATGAGCGTAAAGCATAAGTGCGTTGATTTCTTTTACAGGCACGTTTGCTGGCATCATAAGGTTTAATGATTGGGCTTGGTCGATATATTCTTGACGCACGGCAGCTTGGTCAATAATTGCATGTGGATTAATTTCCGCAAACGTTTTAAAGACCTCGCGCTCTTCTTGAGTCATGAATTTTAAGTGTTGTACTGAGCCGTCTGCTTTTTGAATAGACTCCCAGATTTCGTCAGTGTCCTTATCATATTTTTTCAATAACTTTTTAAGGTATTGATTTTTAATTGTAGTTTTAGATTTAGCCAAGTCCTTCACATAGAAGTTAGAGAACTCTGGCTCAATAGATTGAGATACTTGACCTAAGATTGAAGATGAGCTTTTTGTAGGAGCAATAGCCATCAACGTTGTGTTGCGGCGACCATAACCTTTTAATAGTTCTGGTTCTCCATACTTTACAGCTAGTTCAGTCGAAGCTTTATAAGTTCTTTCTTTTAAAGTTTTTGCAATCTCTAAATTCTTTTTAGCCGCACTACGACTTTCAAACGAAAGCATATTTGATTGCAAATACGAGTGCCAACCAAGAACACCAAGACCTAAGGCCCGATGATTGATAGCAAAGTTTCTTGCTCTCTTATGGTATTCTTTACCTTCTGTTTTATTAATAAATTCTGTGACGACTGTATCTAAGAAATAAGTAAGCGTTTCAATTGCATCTGTTTCTTTAATCTCTTCCCAGTGAAGTAAGTTAATCGAAGATAATACGCAAGTAAAAGTTTCATTTGGATTAGATGGCAATGCAATTTCAGAACACATATTACTAGCAAAGATTTTCATATCTTTATCTTTATAAATATCAGGTTTATTTTTATTCATATTGTCTGTAAATAAGATATATGGATAACCAATTTCACTTCTGCGCTGTAATACTTTTGCCCAGAGCTTTCTTGCATCCTTATCGCCAGCTTTTACCTTTTCTAAAAAAGCGTCTGTTACTGTGATACCGTGAGTAAGTCCCTGAATAGGGTTTCCTTCGGTGCCAATATCTAAGAACTCTTCTGCGTCTGGATGTTCAATAGGTAAATAGGCACTGAAGAAACCTCTACGCACGCTACCTTGGGAAACAACTGAAGCTAAAGTGTCATACATTTTCATAAAATGAACTGCGCCACTGGATTCTCCACTATTTTTAATTGGAGCTCCGCGTCCACGTAACTCACCAAAGTAGCCGGATGTTCCACCGCCACCTTTCATAAGCATACCATTCTCTGCATGTCCATATAAGATAGATTGCATATCGTCTTCAATGTAAGAACCGAAGCACGATACAGGCAATCCTCTTTGTATTCCATAGTTAGACCACACTGGTGAAGACAGCGAGAAAAATCCTCTACCCATATAGTCATAAAATTTATCCGCATAGCCTGGAATACCTAAATATTCCTCAGCCTTGTTTGCGATTTGTCTAATTCTTTCTTCTGGAGTTTGTCCTTCCAGTAAGTAGCCGCGTGACAAAAACTTGCGCGACTCTTTGTTTAACCATTCAAATGCCATATAAGCCTCCTAGAAAAGGTCGTCTTCAGTGAATGACTTAGTTTTCTTTGAATAAGCCGTGCTTCTTTTTACAAAGAAGTCCACATTTTTCGTACTTAACATTTCTTCTGCAAACCATGCAGTTTGTTTTACCATTTCGGTATTTACTTCAAATACATTTTCTAAACCAATTGCTCTCATAGCTTGATTAAATCTGTCTTTTACAAATTCTTTTACTACTGCTTTTGGTAAAAAGTCTAAATCAATATTCCCGTAGATCCAGTCAACGATACCGGCCTCAGCTTCATAGGCTTGTTTAACCAGCTCGATAACTTGATCTATCATAATTTCATTAAACCAACCTGTATTTTCTTGCTTAATAATATTTACAATATCAAATCCAAATTTTGCGTGAATATCTTCTTCTTTAGAAGTTGCTTCAACAGCATTTGAAATACCCTTCAAAACATTTTTATGTTTATTGAAAGACATCATAATTAAGAATTGAGAGAATAAAGAAACACTTTCAACAAACATAGAGAATAAAATAATGTTCTTAAAATAATCTTTATCATCAATAGGTGTTTGAATTGATTTGTCTAAATACTCTATACGCTTTTTGATAGCTGGAACTTGAATAAGTGTTTTAAACTCATCATTAAGTCCGGCTAATTCAAGAAGTGTTGAGTATGCGTCTGTGTGCCGCACCTCTGATTCAGCAAAAGTTACACCGACTGCTTGAATCTCGGGTTTCGGTAAACGGTCTCCAATCTTAGCCCAGAAGGTTTTTACTTGTAATTCAATTTGCGCGATGGCTAGCATTGCGTTCTTGATTATATTTGCTTCACCTTGGGTTAAGTTTACTTTTAAATCTTGTATATCACTTGAGTAATTAAACTCAGTATGAATCCAATATGAGTGACGAATTGCATTAACATATTCGATTAGCTCAGGGTATTCGTATGGTTTTAAATTTGCCCTCTTCTTAAATACGCTTTGCTTGTTTTGAAAGCGATATGTAATATATTCTCTTGCAAGGTCATGAAGTCCCTTACTCATAATAACATTTTCTACTATTCTGTGAATTTCATCAACATGAATAGTTTCTTTATTTTTTCCGCCAAGAATTTGAACAGTTGCCTCATTAGCAATAGCTTTTGGAATGATAGTATCTACCACTCCAATTTTCTTGAGTCCCCTTTGTATTGCGTTTTCAATTTTATACGCGTCAAAAGGAACAACGTTTCCGTTGCGTTTTGTGACTAACATTTTATACTTTCTCCGCAAAGAACTCTACAAGCTTTTGTTTTGTTTGTAAACCTGAAACACGACGATATTTTTTATCACCATCATAAAAATCAAGAGTTGGAATACTTAAAACACCATTATCTTCTGCTCTCTGTGTATGTTCATCAACATCAACCATTTCAATGTTATAGCCTTGAGCTTGTAACTCTTTTAAGATTGGTGTCAACATCTTGCAAGGGCCGCACCATGCGGCTTTAAATGCTACTAATTTTCTCATTTCGCTTCCTCCTTAGGCTTCATCACGAAGTCTAATTAATCGAGGATGTCGTATGCTGTCTGGGGTTAAGCTCATCCCGGTAAATACCGCGATTAACTTGCCCGCTTTCATTATTTCTGCAGCTTCAGGTGTACTTAAATACTCAGCATCTTCATCAGTGAGTCCACTTGTGATGTTCACTACTCTGCCTTCATAATTTACTGTAACTCCTGCTTTCCATCCTTTGGCGTATGCCTGTGTAACTACATTTCCATTCGAGTCTCTATATGTCCAATGAGGGTCGTCTCCTGTGTAATCTTTATTTGGTTCTACAAAAGCGACAACTGGTGATTCAATTTCTCCAAGTTCTCGCTTTACTTTAATACTATGCCAAGCTTTCGCACGGCCAATATTATAAGGTTCGTTTTTGTTAATCAAAATAATACCTTCTCCGCCATCGTCCCAAACGCTTTCTAATAAAACTTTTGCGTCAGAACCAATAAATGCCTTATGGGTATAAGTTGCTTTTTTAATCCAATCGCCGCCGATTCTATTCCAGAAGGGGTTTTGATAAACCTCTTGTCCATCATAGGCTAGGCAATCAAAAAAGTAAATGTGTAATTTATCTTCATCTTTTTCTTGTAGCGCGACTGCCTTATCATCTAAACATCTTAAAACAGAACCTACGTGGTTTGCATCTTTTTTAAAAGATGGGTAGCAAATTTCTCCAAGTAAAACTGTTCCAACAGGATAAAGACTTTTAATTTCATTAGTTATGTGTGGGACTTTTAGTTGGTACTCACCGTATGTATTAGTAACGACGCTAATACCGCGACTTTGAATAACCACACCAGTTTCGGTAATAATTACTCTAGCCCATACTCCGTCATGTTTAATCATAGGCAAATAGTTTGGATCTTTCATATACTTATCAATTTCAGCCTTTTTATTTTCTGGAAGCTTCCAGTATTTCCCAGGCTCCATATCAAAGAATTTTTTATAATCTAACATATTTTTCCTCCATATAAATAATTATATCATAGTCTATGTTGTTTTGCAATTAAAAGGCTAGCCTAAATTCGTTATTTATAAATTCAATTTTTTTCTTATCGCAATGCTTTATGTTGTTTAATAAAGTTTCATAGTGACAAACTATTAATTTATCTTTAGCTCTTGTTAAACCTACATAAGCAACGTTTTTATCTTCTTCATTTTGAAGTTCAAAATCTACTAATAAAACATTTTTAAATTCAATGCCTTTAGCTTGGTGAATTGTTGTGGCATTTTTCAGACCAAGTTTTTGTAAAGTCTTTGCTTCAATATTTGTGCGGCAAAGAATTTGATAAGGATTGTTTTCTAGCTGGTCTTTAAATACTTCAGCTGGGTCAATTGTTGGTCCACCCGTTATCGCATCAAAGAAACGACCTCTGCGGTCTATAAAGATTTGGCATTCACCCTTCCCACTTCCTCTAATAGCTTTCATCTCGTTGGCATAATAATAAGTAGTTTTATTAATCCACCATTTATCCTGCACTTGATTTTTAAAACTTGAAGCAAAATCTAATATTGGTTGATAGCTTCTATAATTAATATCTAACTTATAACTCTTAAAATCTTCTAACTTGCTGAATATTTCTTTATTAGCTCCTCTAAAAATATAAATGGCTTGATCAGGGTCTCCAATAAAGAATTTTTTATCTGCAACAACTCTATCGAAAACTTCTAATTGAGTTGGGTCTACGTCTTGAAACTCATCTACAAATAAGGCACCGACTGTTATATGCTCGTCATACTCCATCAGTAAATCTTTTAAGTAAAGTGGCAAGTCGGTAAAGTCGTATAAATATCTTGCTCTTTTATAATCTGTATATTTTTTATATATAGCATCGAATTTTGCCCGCACATTTTGGTGAAGGTCTGGATTGATTGTTCCCATCATATACATATAGCAGGAGTCTTCAAGCTTTTCGTGAACTTTATATTCTTCAATAAAAGGTTTAAGAATTACTCTAATCTTATCTTCTGCTAAAATTTTAACTCTAAACTTATATTTAAAAGATAATTTATTTAACTCAGACAAGCTCCAGCTGTGAATAGTAGCAACAGATAAGAGCTCGTTAGAAACAAATATCTTACTTTGTATATCTTCTGTTGCTTTTTTAGTAAAAGTAATTGCTACTACTGTCTTTGGATTTTCTTGTTCTAAATGCTTCTTAATCGCCGCAATCATTGTGTGAGTCTTACCAGATCCTGGCGAAGCGATAACTACGACTTGCGGCTCAACTGAATTAATAGCTTGTAATTGTTTTTCATTATAAAGCATTCAGGAACTCCACAAGCTGTTTTACATCTGTAAAATCTTTTTTAGCTTGATTTGATTTAATATAATTAAACGTTACTTTAGATTCTTTTAAATAACTATCTAATAAAGCTTCTTGCGCATCTAGTGCTATTTTATTTATCACATAAATTTCATTTGCCTTAACATTAGTGTGTGACATTCCAAAGTAAATAGTTGTTTTGTTTTGGTCTGTAATTGACTTAATGGTTCCAAACTCATTATACATATTGCCTAATGAAATTGAACTCGCGATAAGTCTTACTGTAAAGTTTTCTAAGTTGTATTTGCCATCTTTTAGCATAAACATAAGTGGAGAGATGACGTTATATTTTTTCATGTCTAAGTTCTTTTTTAAGAAGTCAAAATCCTTAACCATATCGGCTGAAAAAATGTTATCTAATACTACTATAGTTTTCATTTTCAACCCTCTCTTTTGCTTTCACTGCCAGTTCGTCGGCAAGATTATTATACTCATTATCTTTATGAGCTGATACTTTTAATATAGTTAATTTAGTTTGGACTTTAACTTTTTTATATAGGTCTAGTATTTTAACCCATAGCTCTTTATTTTTTACTGGCTCTTTAGTTGAGGCTATCCAGTTATTAGCTATCCATTTCTCATACCATTTTTGCTCAAAGCAATTATGTATATAAGAACTGTCTGTATATATGTTAACGAATTCATACTCTTTCATAAAAGATTGAAAATCTACTAACTCTAAAGCTTTTAAAAAAGCCGTCAATTCCATTTCGTTATTTGTCGTATGCATTTTATTGCCGTCAATAAAGATTGGTTCCCTGTCAGAGAGAATTGCTACTACAGCATATCCTCCGGGCCAAGGCATAAAAGCTCCTTGACTGCAAGCGCCGTCTGTGTATATTTCAATAGAATTCATATTAGGCAATAATGCTTAGAATTGCTTTATCTTTTACATTAAAGAAAACTATATTAAACTTTTCAACAGGTAAATTATAGTTAACTAAATCTAAAGCATTTGCATCCATTAAAAACCCTTTATCAATACTTAACTGTCTAGGCACTGCAAGTATTTTTTCACCATGTTTAAACACTGTTTTATCTAGCTTTAGATTTAAAACAAATGCTGTTAAGAGTGGCGGAATCATAGGATCTAAATCCATATTTTTTAAATCTGTTTTAAATTCAAATACAACGTTATGGTCTTTATAATCAGATAAGTTTGCTGCAACTATTTTTGCCCGCATATCTTCATTAATTAATTTTGTAAAATCAAATATACTCATATCTAATTTATCTGCTAGTTCAAAATTAAATATAACTTTTGTATACTCTGTTTCTGTTGTCATCTTCAAATTCTTAAAATCAATTATGCGCATATAGCACCTCACTTGTTTTTTCTATAATATAATTGTAACATAACTTTTAACAAAACTCAAATCTTTGGAGAATAAAAAAGAAGGGTGTTTACCCCTCTTGTTTTTCGCTATTCTCGATTTTTTGCAGGAATGAAAATATAACTGCGGTAGCTATAGCATCAGAATGAGCATCGTGCTCATCGAATAATTTATAACCAGCCTCCTCAGCGACATTCGCTAGTGTTAATATACTTTCCCTGTTTAAAATACGGCGCGCATTCTTATATGTACAATAAGAATGGAGAGGTAATGTGTTTACTCCAAATTTTTTCAAGACTAATCGATCGTTCTGCGCCCCATGAGATACGAATAACATATCTTCGGGATTATAGTTTGAGATTAATTGCGTGAAAGTTTTTATAAACTCTTCCTTGCTAATTCCATTCTCATTTAAGAACTCTGTTGTAAGACCAGTATACTTGACCGCATACTTGTCTACACTCGGCACTTTAATGTACCAGTTGAAATTTACTGCCAACTGATATATGTAATTTTTTTCGTCTACTAATTTAAATATGAGACCTGCACATTGAAGCACATTGTCTTTATCATATTCTATGTCAGCAACTAAAACATAAGGTTGTTTGATGTTTTTTAAATACATCAACATAAGCTAGAAAGCCTTCTTAAATGCGGGCTTAAATTGCTGCTTAGGTTTATAAGGTGCTGGACTTCCTGCTTTAGCTGGTTTTGGTTCTTCAACTTTTATAACTACTGGTTTTGATTTTGCTACCAATACTTCATAAGGTTGTGACCACCCTGCAACTTGAACATATGGCTTTCTAAGATTTAATTCTTTACGAAGTTTATCTGTACTCATCTTAGCCATTTGAACTTCTGCTCTTAAGTCTGTTTTATCATATCGTCTTGGCATTTATTGTGTCCTCCTATAGAACAAATATTAATGTAATCGCGGCGGCGGATAGAATAAAAACAATAGCATGGAACCATAAACTGTCTCTTGTTTTGTCTGTTATATCAATTGCGGCTAATTCACCGAAGTTAACACCTAAACTATCTTTACCAGTTTTTCTAGCACTTGTGATAATTGCTCTTATTACAAATGAATTTGTAAATACACCTGCTGAATATGCAGGTATAACCATAAACGCAAATGCGTACCAGTTTTGTTTAATAAATAATTCAATTTGTTCAAGATATGTTATTACAAGAACTGTTCCAACTACAACACCAATTAATAAAAGTATCAATAGCCATTTTTGCTTTAAAAAATTTAACATTAATTTTCCTCCAATAGTTTCTCTATTGTGCGGTAATTAAGCTCATGCTGCTCATTTGAGCAATCTGTTTTAAGAACTAAATCCGCTATTTTTTCTATATCTTCAAATTGTATCTCATCATCTCTTAGCCGCATTTCAAATCTAATTGGGTCATCTAGTCTTTTGTGACCTCTGCGGCGAAGTTCTTCGCTATCACTGTGAAGGTAAATAACCTTAACTTTATTTTTGCCAAGATGTTTAATAGCATTTTTTGCACCATCTTGATTTAATATTGCTAAGTTTATTTTATCATTATCAACTTCAGACTTGGTTAATCCGTAATACCATTTATCATCTGTATAGTCAGATAATCTGTAATCTGTTGTTTCGATAAAGAAGTTTTGTATCGCCATTGTAATAAATGAAACAGTTTCAAGAAAATGATACTGGAGGTGATTTTTTTCACCATTTCTCATTGGTCTTGTTGTGTGAGAGACAGCTCTATGCCAAGAAGGATTTCTTTGCATTAAAACTTCTCTATATGTATTCTTACCACTGGCAGTCTTGCCGCATAATATTAATAGCATACAATACCTCTTTATAAAAAAGAAGGGACTTTAACCCTCGAGGACGACTTTACGACTCTCGTTTTAATAGCTCCTAAAGCCATGTCAGTAGGAACCATCTCTGGCGGTTTCTCTTAAGTGCTTTCCGTGTTTGTCTCTTCTATCGAGAGAACTCAAACTCTTATGACTAATAGGCTTACGCCTTGAGTCTTCGCACCAGAATCATTTCTTATACGTATATTATAACATATACGTATTCGAAATACAAATTTTGGAACCACTATTTAATTTCAGTGGTTGGTGCTGGTGCTTCGGCGGGTTTCCAGCTATCCGCTAACTTATCATGCATTACTTGCAACCAGTTGAGATAGTATTGTTTGGCGATTTCAATATCACCAAATACCATTCCTCTTGCGCGCATAATAATGTGACCGTTCTTATCTACTAATAAGACAGCCTCACTTCCGTCATCTTGAAATACATTAAATACTTCAATTAGTTCTGTATCAAAAGCAAATGTTGTTTTAGGAACAAATACTTTTTGACCTTCTTTAAGTTTAATTACTTCGTCTTGTTTTTTTAAGTCCATAATTAGACCTCCTTTTATTTTTTAGTAAATGAAAAAGCTCCTACTAAAAACATAGTAATTGCAATTTGCAACTCTGTGTTTAAAAGAAACTCATCAATGTTACTACCTAAAAATGTTGTAAAAATACCAGCTTGTACTAAGCTAAAAAATACAATACCTAGTAACCCTGTAACAAAAAATCCTCTTGCGAAGTTTGTTTGAATAGTAGGTTTTACTTTATTTTTAGCTACTTTTTTAGTAGGAACTTTTTTTTCTTTCTTTGGTGCAACCACCACTTTGTTTTCTTCCATAACCGTCCTCCTTAGAACTGTTGTTCTTTCTTTATTCTGATTGAGAATAATCCTACGAGCATTGCGGCTAAACTAATAAACTGTGCCGTTATGCTATTACCTTCTGCGATCCAATCCCTTAATAGTTCTTGAACTAATATTGTTCCTGGAATACCAACATCGGGTAACTGAAGAATTAAATCATTTAATAAATTCATATGCAACGCAGTAAATAACGCGGTGAATAATAAACCTGTAAAAAATAATCCAAATGCTTTCATCTTTACTTTTCCTCCGCGGTTTTATCCGCACTAATTTAATATGGTGGAGTCGAGGGGAATTGAACCCCTGTCCGAATAGCTATCCCATAAAAACATCTACATGCTTAGCTTCTTATATTATCTTATCATACTTTGAATAAAAAGTCAAAATTAAAGTATGAGCAAACTTATTATTCTTTAAGCGTGACTAGTTCAGCCGCACTCTCATATCTGGCTTTCTTTTCAGGGTTTGTCCCACCAGAGAGGACTCGCCCAGATAGCTCCTTCTAAATTAAGCTAATGCATATGCCATTGAAGGCGTATATGCAGGAATGTAACTGTTGTCAGTTATCTTGTTTTGGCTTTAAGGCACCACGCCGCATGCATTTCTACTAATCACTACCCGTCGAGACCATTACGACCCCATTAAACTAAAAAATTATTATGTAAATAAACTCCATCTTCTCTTTTTATATAATAAACTTTATAATCTCTAAGTGAGTTTAAATTTAATTCAACCAATCTTCCAAATCTGGATTTTCCTTCCATATCAAAATCTATATATCTTATTTCTCTGGTAGCTAGTTCCAGCTCTCCACCATAATACCATTGCTCATCGTATTCATTCCAATAATAAGTATCAACAGTTAATCTCATAAAACACCCTTAAGCCTGATAAAGCTTAACTTCTTCCTTTTTTATTTGCGCGTCAATATAATCTGAGAAGTCCCATTGATTTGTATTCATAGCTATAACTTTTAATTTTTTTAAGTTTTTAATCTTAAGTTCTTTTTTCTTTCTATTGTATTTGTATTCTTCATCTTGATTTAGTAATTTATATTTTCCATCAATAAGCTGACTATTACAGTACTTAATTGCAAACTCAATATCTTTTAATTTTTTTGGTATCATATCATTAAATGTTGTTTGATATTTATCATCTTTAATTTTTGCTAATATACCAAGAGCTTCTTTAAGCGCACTCTTTTCTTCTTGTAAGAAATCAAGAGCTAGGTGGTAATTTTCTTGTATCATCAATTCTTTAATAACATCACCTATGTCTTTAACAGATGCTATTGTGTAGGCAAATACTTTATCAACATCTAAATTATAGGACATTTAAATCAACTCCGGCTTCTCTTCCTGTCTTTAGCAATTTTCTAAAGCCCGCATAATCTGTGTAAATTTTTTCGCCGTCTATCATATATAAGGCGTATAACTTTGTTGCTTTGGAAATACCTACCCAAGCCCAAGTTGCGGCTTTTTGGATAGCGTTAATCATACTTAAATTTATTTCATCAGTATAATTGTTCCAGTAATTCACGTACTTGTGGTATGTTGCTAAGTTTACTTTCATATTGCGCCTCCTTTAAACCCAATACTTTATAGTATCTATCTGTATCTTTGGGTGTTTTTAATTTTTCTCCAACATAATAGTTGCGGTAGGATTGTAATGGATTATTTGGTACGTGCCATTGAGTATCTGTGATTGCAACTAACATAGGTGTTGGTCCGATGTGCGGAATATTTTTAGGAGGATTTGAAAGTAATCCTGATAGCAATAATTCACTAGCGTGGCGTTTGCCATAACGTTGATAGTATTCTTCTGATAAAGCTATAAAATGTTGATATAACCACATATAGTTATCTACCGACTGCCGCACCCAAATACCAGAAGGGTGATTTAAGTGTGTAGATTTGTATAAAGTAGCGTCCATATATGGATCTGGATGATTCCACTTTTTAAGACGAGCACCAGACTTTGATAATTGAATAAACTCTTTACCATCTAATGCACGGTGTGCTGTTGATAATAATTGTGCGGACTCTAAAATCATTTTAACTACGTGCTTATCACAATGATATTGTGCACATTTT
>Ga0208232_1000077_pt1 | contig 23060 bp, 22 predicted proteins | sample LakMenEpi24Aug12_FD_150729 | JGI IMG/M metagenome (GOLD analysis project Ga0208232, IMG submission 150729) | Freshwater microbial communities from Lake Mendota, WI - 24AUG2012 deep hole epilimnion (SPAdes) | ecosystem: Environmental > Aquatic > Freshwater > Lake > Epilimnion/Euphotic zone ... | reverse complement strand
CTTTACGATTTCTTGAAAGCCTTCTTTCGGGTTATCACGGAGAATCTTAAAGATATTTTGAGTAATAGCGACGTGGAGATTTTCATCTCTAGAGATCAAGTTGATGATCTTAGCGTTCCCTTCCATCTTGCCGCGATAGCCGAAATAAAACGAGCAAGCAAACGAAACATAGAAAGTAAGACCTTCGGTGATTTGAGTAGCCAACAGAGCGTCAAAAATCTGTTGCTTTGGGTCTTCGCTTTTGGTATTCAAAAGGGCGTCATAGCGGCTAGAGATAGCTTCTGCGCGCTTAACAATCTCTTTATCTTCTAAGATAGAGTCAAAGAACTTGGTCGCGTCTGGATGAACGTTTTGAAGAATATAAGTATAGCTGTTGCTGTGAACAGTTTCAAAGAAAGACCATACATTCATGCAGATTTCAAGTTCTGGATTGCTGACATAATCAGCGAGAGAATTGATGCTGCGAGAAAGCATAGAGTCCGTCATCGTTTGAAAACGGAGGTTGCTATCGAAGACAAAGCGTTCTTCTGGAGATAAATTCTTATAGTCAGCAGAATCTTTAGTCAGATTGATTTCTTGTGGACGCCAGAAGAAGTTCATCTGTTGATCATATAGATCATAGAACTTTGGATACTTCAAGCGGTCATAACGCTGAATAGCTAAATCTTCGCCAAGGAAGATCGGCTGTTTAAGAGAATCTGTGTTTACGGTGTTTAATACTGTTTTCATTTTTTTATAGGGTGCAAGCTCCACTGGAGCAGTTATCTACTTCTTCTGGTTGTGTTTCTGGCTCTGCTTTTTTAACTTCGGTGGCTGAACCAAGCACAGTTTGTGTGTCACCATCGAATGTGTTTGTGTAATAAAGATTTTTGATGCCGTATTTGTAAGCGAGGAGAATATCACGAACAAGTTCTGTTTGTGGCGGAACTTTGTTTGGATAAGCTGCTGTATTATAATACAGGTTAGTTGACATACTCATATCAACGAACTTTTGAATTGCGGCGGCGACTTTAAGATAACCGTCATTGCTTGGCATTTCAGAAGCGATTGTGTAGTGCTGTTTATGCTCTTTAATATTTGGCACGACAACCGAAATAACTCCAGACTTAGAACGCTTGAACGAAATAAGAGAACGAGGAGGCTCAATACCATTTGTTGAAGACTGAATTACGGAGCTAGATTCAACAGGCATAATCGCCGTCAAAGTACTGTGACGCATACCGTGTTGGGCGATTTCTTTACGAAGACCTTCCCAATCGAAATGAAGTTTCTCCGTCACGAACTCATCGACGTTCTTGCAGTAAGTATCAATCGGCAAGATGCCTTGAGAGAATTTGGTCAGATGGAACTTCTCGCACTTACCTTTTTCTTTAGCGACTTCAACAGAGGCTTTGATAAGATTATAACTAACAGATTCCATAAGCGCGGCTACCTTATTAGGAGCTTGCTTATCAAAATACTTCATTTCGCGTTTAGCTAACCAAGCGGCCAAATTGGTTACGCCAACACCAAGACTGCGACGTTTCTTGGCAAAGTTTTCGGCAGCAGGAACAAAGTAGTTTTGATGGTCGATCAATTCTTCAAGCATACGAACGATAACATCGCATACTGATTCCATTTCATCTTCCGAGATTTCCAGAAGATTAACGGCAGAAAGGATGCAGACGCCGATTTCGCCGTCTTTATCATTAACGTCTTTAATTGCAGTCAAAGGATGGTTAACCTCCAAGCAGAGGTTAGCAGTATCAACTTGTTCAGTCCAAGAACCATGAGAGTTAGCATGGTCAACATTCATCAAGTAAATGCGGCCAGTCTCAACGCGTTCTTTAGAGAACAAAAAAAGAAGATCTCTAGCATTAACTACCTTTTTAAATTTAATTTTATTGTTCTTTTCTGCGGCTTCGTAAAGCTCTTTGAAGCCTTCCATACCAAAGTTATTCCACAGTTCAGGAGCTTCATGGTACGAGAAAAGGGTAACTGTCTTATTGGACATGGCGCGATCATAGAACAAACGATCAAAGCCAATGCAGTAATCGAGCTTACGAACGCGATTATCGTCTGTGCCAGCGTTGTTCTTTAAAACCATAATGTCTTCAATGTCGTGATGGAACCACGCAACATTAACGGTTGCAGAGCCGCCACGGATGCCGTTTTGATGGCACGACTTAACGGTGGACTCAAACATCTTCAAGAACGGAATTGGGCCAGTATGACTGACCATGCCGCCTTTAACTGGGCTATTTACGGCGCGAATACGGCTGATATTCATGCCAATACCGTAACGGTTGGCGGTAGCTAGGCCAACGGCGGTATTATTGCCAAAAATCGAATCTAATGTATCGTCAACAGTGAACAAAGCGCACGAAGCGTAAGACTTCAAAGTTGTGCGAACGCCCGCCATAATTGGCGTAGGAAGATTGATCTTGTGTTGGCTAAAGTAATTGTAGGCACGTTTAACGTACTGGAGTCTGTTTGAGCTATAATTCTTAAACAGAGTCATAGCAATAAGCATATAAGCGAATTGCGGTGTTTCGTAGATTTTCTTTGTAGTACGGTTCTGAACTAAGTATTTCTCGCACAACTGTTTAATACCAGCATAAGTGAACGAAAAATCACGGTCATGTTTTAAATACTCGTCGATCTTATGGAACTCTCTTTCATCGTACCACTTAAGAATCTCAGCATCATAAATGCCCGAATTAATGTTTTCCTTTACGAAATCAATAAGTTTTGGCGCGTTTCTGCCACCCCAAACTTCTTTACGAAGCTGATAGTTTTGCAAACGAGAAGCAACGTATTGATACTGAGGCTTTTCCTCGGAAATAAGATTAGCGGCAGACTCGATCAAAGTATTGTGAACATCTTTGGAAGATATTCCGTCAAAGAAAGATAGGTTTGCATTGATGCCAACTTCCTCAAAAGAAGTATTGCTAATACCCTCGCAAGCCCAAGCTAAAACTTTATTGATTTTGTCAGCATCGAATTTTTCAACTTCGCCGCTTCTTTTCTTTACATTCATTAATTTTTTCATATTGAAACCAAAATAGGTAAGATAATTTACAGGTTAAACAGACGTTAATTTTAAACAAAATCCTTTAAGAAACTATTTGTAGTTCTTAACGAAATTGAGTGTATCCACATTGAATCCATTGTTCATATAAAACATCTGGACTCTAGGGTCGCCGCCATGACTAATGTAGGAACAGTTTAAGAAGTCAAGGTCTTTTTGCAGAATAAATTCTTCCACGGCAGAAATTACCTTAATGCCGTCAAAAGAAGACTTTCCACAAGTAACCCAAATGATTTCTTGCACACCTTTTCTGCCGCTCACCCAATCGGACGAGACATAGCCAGCGAAAATAGAATTAGGCTTTCCATCTCTGAAATAAACAAAGAAAACAGCGTCATCTTTGAGGTTGAGCAGAGCGGTAACTAACCTATCTTTTAGGTAGTCTAAATTCCACTCTGCTCCCCAATGTTTTTGAATCTTGCAGATGTTTTGCACCCGCTCGGTCAAAGACATTTCATCAAGAATAGCTTTAAGCTCAGAAGCTTTGACGATTCTCTTGACCATATTAGATAAACTTAATTAAGGCGCGAGCTTCTTTAACTGGAATATCGGTCCAAGTCTTCCATTTAGAAGCGTCTTCATTACGATATGTTTCAGATTTCCAAAGACTGCGTAAGAAAGTTTTGAAGTTTTCAAATTCATCGCCACCAGAGTTGTGTTCAGAATCTCTGAATTTATTCTTTAAAACTCCTTGCGGCGTAATATCGCTAGATTGTTCGCTAGCAACGATAACTTTGCCAGAACCCTTCTTGTCGATTTCATCTTCACCAACGATATGAATACCTAAATAATTACGAACGGCACGAACAAAGGCTCGGTTGGCAGCGATTGTCTCCAAGAACTTTTGGCCAAAACCGTCGGTATTTTCAGATGTAGCGTTAGCGACATCCATGTAAGAACAAGCTTCCCAACTATCTTCGCCAGCAATTTGATTGGTGCTTTCAAAATTAGAAATCCAATCTACGGAACATACAGCAACTACATAATCTTTTTCGAGTTTAGGGAAAGTATAATAAATCCTGCTATAACCACGAAGTTTGGCGACTTCTTTAATTCCAGAAAGCTTGATCAGAAGCTTATTATCTTCTAATCCTTCGATAGAATCTGGAACTGGTTTACCAAAACGCTCAAACGCGCCTCTATTTGGATAGAGATGCGCTGGCTTGACCATAGCTCGCCAGTTGACGGAGCCATCTTGATTGAAAATATAATCTACGTTTTTTAACAACCCTCGTTCATCACGATTGGTCGGCTTGTTGAATGGTTTTGTGTTTGAATCGTTCATCTTTTATAATGTGGAAGTGATCTAATTCCTCCCAGAAGACAGGGTCATCTACGACTTTCGCCAATCTGTCAAGCTTTGGTTGGTTATTTTTCCAAGCTAACTTACTGGCGAATACTTTTTCTTCTGAAAGGATTATTTTTTCAGAGGAAAACAAACACGTTTCATCTATCATGTCAATAGCTTTTACGGATTTTTTATCGAAAGCTTCATCTTTCTCTAAACCAAAATCAAAGAATTTCTCGGCCAACATTCCCCAATTCTCATCATCTTTAGCAATTAAATCAATTTTAATTCCAAGTGATTTAACGTCCTTGAGGTATTCAAGCGTAATTGAATCGTTGGCGATAATTGTGATGCCGTGAATCTTAGATTTGATCGCGTCAATAACGTTGATTGGAATTTCTTTATTGGTGATGATGTTGAGAAAACTAATCGAAGCTAAACGAATAAGATTAGTTTCAGAGTAATGGTAATCCATTCTTATGTTGCAAATCTTGTCTTTAATGACTGCTGGAGCCATGAGAGAGTCGGGAACGATCTCAATCATTGGTTTGTGGTACAAAGCCCCAATGTGCAGGGTTTTTACTTTATCAAGATCATTCTTGACTCCAAGTTGATCTAAAGCGGCTTTTGCGACCACCTCTGGCATGAAGGTGTTAATCTTCTTGTTTTCTTCTGTAAGCGAAAAGGATGGCTTGCCGTGAGTCTTCCAGTCAACTTCAAGCAGCGTTTGGTATTCTGGATCACCCCAAAATGGCTTGCAGTTTTGAGCGTAGCAATAAGGATACATTGCCACGATCTTTTTGTTGTAATGACCAGCAAAGTGAGCGGATAGGCTGTCGATGCCAAGATAAAGCGAAGAATTCTTAATCAAGTACGCTAATTGGGGTAAAGAGGTTTTACCCCTTAAATCCATATCTACTGAATTAACTGGCTGGTCGGACTCGATTCCAACGTGAATGATTTTATAATCAGTTGTGTATTCTTTGATATGCGCGAATACTTTTGTCCAGTAATCGTACTGGCGCGAATTACCTTTGCCGCTAGTTTGGAATACGATGTATTTATCAACGGCTAAAGGATAGTAGGATTCATTAACGAATGGCTCGTCAATATAAACGCCGCAAGATAGTGCGTAACGATTAAGTAAGTGCATTTCTAGAAAGTAGATTGAATTGAATTTTGTCTATACCGTTGTGTTGGTAGTCGTAGTTTTTTTGCGTGCCTAGATGCGGCAAAAATGTAATGTCGAAATAACCGTCGCCTTTAGCGTGACCTTCCATAGTCAACAGGTTTTCCATCGCAGGAGTAAACTGGATAACCTTGTGGATATAAGGATTGCCGTTTAGAAGATCATTGAACTCTGGTTTAGTTGCAAAGTAAATGTTATATTCTGGATAAAGCTCTTTGATAGAAGGGAGCAACGAAGTGCTCATAAAAACATCTCCTGCGCTTTGCGGCATAACAAATAAGATACGTCGGCCAACATCGTCTTTACCTAAAAGATCAGAAAGCTCAATCTTGCTGTTCTGCTGGTTCTCTTTCATAGCTACATTTTTAAAGTAAGCTAAGATTTGATCTCTTGTGACGCCTTTATTAAGTTGAGAGATCCAAGTTTTAAGACCATCATCATTTTCATCCACAGTCATTCTGAGAATGTTCTTATATAAATCAATTACCCAAGCTACATTGTCTTCTGTTTCCAAGGGAACGTGATTTGGGTTACGAGGTACGAAGTCGTCTTCAAAATTCCACTCAACTGCTGGAGCATTGTCAATGATCGCTTCTAATTGTTTGCCGATTACTTCCGCAGAAAGGTTTTCGATAACGAATTTTCTAGCCTTTTTGCCCATCACTAGACGTTTTTCAAGAGGCATTTTGTAAACCCTCTCAATCTTTTCTGAGATAGACTCAGGAAGAGTGGTCGCCTTGATAAAGTTAGTGCCCGGTTCGTAGTATGGCTTCCAGCTAAGAGGCATACCGCCGCTTTCTTCCGTAGAAAAGTCTTCGCCGCACGAATAGTTGGTGACCAGAGTAATTAAACCAGTGAGTTTAGCTTCTGTAACAGGAATTTCTTGACCACCGCTGGTAAATGGATGGCAATAAACATCCATCAAGTTATAAATCTCGTTCAACTGTTCTTCGCTGACTCCATTTGTGATGTTAGTTGTCTCAACAGTGTCTTTACCGTCGCAGTATTTGCACGCAATCTTTTGACCAGAGAACTTTTTGATCTCGTACTGTTTGCATTTCTTGCAGAAGTAAGTTGTGAGAACGTCATCGTTGCTAATCTCGTTGTCTTTGATGAGCTTGGCGATGTCCCAGCCTTCTCCCCAGTGGGTATGAAGCAGCAATTTAGCTTTAGACTTTGGATTATCTTGCTTAAACTTTTTAAAACCTTGAATCAGATTTGGAACGCTCTTGCGAAGTTGATTTCTGAATACGAAACCAATGATAAATTCATCAGATAGCCCAAACTCTTTTCTGAGAGCTACTCTATCTTCTTCTTTTAAACGAAAGAACGAAGATGTTTCTGTTGAACCTCTAAGTGTTTTGATTGATCCTTTTGGATGCCCAAGACGTTCAGCTTCTTTGCCAGCGAACGATGCCCAAGCGTAGTAATGATTAACTTTGGGAATAATTTTGATCGCATCTTGGTAAAGAGGAAGAGAATCGAGAGTCGTCCATACCATACAGTTCTTGTTCCACCACTTTTTTTCTGTAAGTGGGGTTAAAGCCCAAATATCTTCGATACCAATATAGAAGTCTGGTTTGACTTCTTTCATTAAAGTATCTATTTCATGCAATCCGTAACTAACAGAGCGCAATTTTCCTTGGTCAGAAGCGATAGATTGAACTACCGCTGGTTCAGGCATAGTGCCAACGCCCTTCCAAGGAAGAGTCTTTAGTTCGTCGGCGTCTTTATATTTAGTATTCGCAAATTCAACGAGGTTATATTTACCAGTCTTGTATAGGTAACGAAGAACATTCTTCATGTTCTTGCCGAAACCAGTAAAAATGCGACTGCTGTTGCTATGGAATACTACTGTTTTTTTCATTTGACCTCAAAGCGGAAAGATTCAGCGAGATAGCTTTCAAGAAACTGCGCGAGAAGTTCGGCTTCGCCCAGTTCAAGACCAATAGAAAACTGTTGTTCGCCGCGCTTGATACTGAAAGAGAAAGCGGAGCCGCCGCTTTTCTTTTCGTAAGGCCCAAACATAATCGAAGTTGTTGAGCCTTGATAAACATGGACTGTGCTGAATTTAGTTTCTTTACGAACAGCGCGAATGATGGAAGCTGCTTCTGTTTGATTCAGTTTTAAAGCTGCTGTCTTTTCGGGGTTCTTAGCGTTTTGGGTAAACGAACCTTTTCTGGAGGCTTCGTCCCAGCCAGCTTGCTTTACGAAGCTAGTATAAAGAGTAAGCCCCTTTTCTTCTGCGCTGACATTAAAAGAAGCGGCTGTTCCTGTGCAGGACTTGTTGGGTTTATAAAAATTAAGGCGCATATATCATCTATGTTTCAAGATAATAATGCGCCAAAACTCTTTTTAAACTAATATATTTAACTTAACTAATAATAACTTTAGATACGTCTTCTTCATCCCATTTAGGCTCGTCCATAGAGCCTTCTGCTTTCTTCTTTTTGCGTGACCATTGGCTTTCGCAAATAGCATATCTTTGTTTTTGATTCTTGTATTCTTTATTCATAGTGGGCGAACCCATGCAGGAAGAAACGAAGTCATCATGAGACTGATCTTTTTGTGGTGTTGGAATTGGCATATCTATATTTACACAAAAAAGCCTACGTTTTGAGGCGTAGGCTTGAAGGGGTTTAGTTTAATCGGTGATTAACGAGTAATCGTGCGACCTTGGAAGGAAACGGCAACGACGCTGGTCTTGGCGAACTTACGAACTTCATCGGTATTGCGGTCATGCACGATGATCATTTGTGGAGTTTCGCTAACGAAGCGAGCATTGATAATTTCATTCTTTGTCTCAAGGCCGAAGAAACGGCCCGCTGTATTTGTGATGGCGTTGATAACGCGATTGGTATTTGTGGTTTTCATAGGTTTTAACTACGCCAGAGAAGATAGAAACCTTGAATGGTTTTGTCAAGAGATTCTTCGATAAAAAGTTTATCTTTTATTTTATAATAAAGCTTTTGAGACTTATTTATGTAAGTCGATAATTTGGTTGGATTTGTAACACCAAATGTCATAAATTCTGATACGATTTTTGAATTCATGTAAGCAAAAATAAATAATTCTGAAAGCTCTTTTACCGAAATGAGTTTGTTTTTATCCGCTTCGTAAATAGAAATAAAATTATCAAAATCTGCGTCGGAACAGTTCAACACTTCTTTGGCTAACCAAAGTTCAATGTATTTATTAGCATTGGCTGCGTATTCAAAATTAATGAATTTAAATTCGTCTTTTGAGAAAATAATATTCGACACTTCTAAATCAAAGTGGCAAATAGAACAGTCGGAAGGAGACTGAACGTAAAGATTTTTAAAAGCAGATTTGACCGCGCCAAATAATTGAGCAACAGGAAACGTGTGTTGAATAAGCGCAGACTCCATAGGCAGAAACGAACTGATGGTTTCTACCGTTTCGTCTTTCTGCGAAGACGAGAAAGAGTGGATCTTTTTTAAGTCTCTAGCAAAAAACGATTCTAGTTTAAGTTTTGGGCTTAATAAATACTTTGAAATGTCGCTTCCAAAAATACCTTTTGGCATCTCAAAGCATATGTAATTAAAATCACCAGATAAATCGTGAGAAACTATCAGAGGATGGAAAGGATAATCTTCCTTACAAAGTTTATCCCAAAAATTAGGGATAAATGGAGACAAATTAACCTTGAGAACAAAAGGGCGTTTTTCTGAAACAATTAAATACGAATCATAAAGTGGACTTCTTGAAAACTTTTCACAGGTATCTATTTTGATACCTGACTGAGATTCTATGCGGCCCTTAATATAGGCAAGCATTTCCAGTTCAATTGGCAACAGAGTGTTGTCTTGAACTGTGTGCTGTAAGAAGTTTTTCTTTTGTTCCATTAACTTGTATCTCGTTATCTTTAATCTTTACCTTGATTTGATTATACGAGCTACACGCCAAACTGTCAACTATCTTTGTCTTAAGTTCATTTTCGATGAAGAAGATAACTCCTCTGGCTCCATTCTTAGAATCCTTGGTCTTGGAGATAATGAAGTTAACTACATCTTTGGAAAAATAAACAGATGTATCGTTAGCCTTGAGAGAGGCTTTGATTGACTCCAGTTCAGTCTCCGCGATCTTAACCAACGATTCTTCTTTAAGATGATCGAAAATGATTACGTCGTTCAAACGAGCCAAGAACTCTGGTCTAAAAAATCTTTTTAATTTCTCTTGAACACCTTCTTTTGAAATTACTTCTTCCGCTGGCGCACAGAAACCAATTTGTTTATTGTCGCCAAACTGGAAACCAACATTGCCAGTCATAATCAAGATACAGTTCTTAAAGTTAAGTTTTCTGCCGTTTGAATCGCTAAGTTCTCCATTATCCATTACTTGCAAAAGGATATTGATAACATCAGGATGTGCCTTTTCGATTTCGTCAAACAAGAAGATTGTTGATGGGCGTTTCTCTAATTGGTTAGAGAAGATATTAGATTTGCCGTGCCCAACATAACCCGGAGGCGAGCCAATCAGTTTAGATACTGAATGAGGCTCCATAAACTCCGACATATCAATTCTGACAAGGCTATCTTCGCCGCCAAACGCTTGCTTAGAAAGCACCTTAGCTAAATGAGTTTTGCCAGAACCAGTCGGGCCAAGAAACATAAAGCTACCTAATGGCTTGCTAGTGGACGATAAGCCAAAAGAAGAACGCAAGATACAGTCAGAGATTTTCTTTAGAGCAGCATCTTGACCAAAAACGTGCTTCTTTAATTCGTTATGGATATTTCTGAAATTAGAATCTTGAGCGTTAGTGTCGATTATAGACCCAACTTTTTCGCAGAGAACTTGATAAACGTCTTTGCGAGTAGCTGTTACTTTTTTATTTTCTTGCAGCTTCATCCAAGATTCAAATTTTGTTTTATAGTCCTTGATTATAGAATCCATCTGGATGCTTTTAGATTCTTCGGATTCAAATAAATCGTCGGACTGCTCTAAATCAGCAATCATGCTTTCGATTTTTTTGATTTCTTCGCTTCTAGCGTAAGTTTTGATTTTAACTTTAGCTCCAACTTGATCGAGAATATCAATAGCCTTATCTGGAAATCTTCTATTTGGTATATACTTAGCGCACAATTCAATTATGTCGCTAAGTGTTTCGTCTGGAAATCTGATCTTGTGAAATTCTTCGTAGTAAGGCTTGATGCTTTTGAGAATCTTTAAAGTATCTTCTTTGCTTGGCTCTTTAACGAACACTGGCTCAAACCTGCGATTCATTGCAGAGTCTTTTTGGAAATATTGTTCGTATTCTTTTTGAGTGGTTGCGCCAATGCAGCTAATTTCATCGGTAGCCAGATACGGCTTTAAGATATTGGCGGTGTCTAATGAGCCTTCGTCATTACCTAAACCAATGATTGTGTGAATCTCATCAATAAACAAGATGATTGATTTGCTCTCTTTGACTTCTTTGAGGACTTTGTGAAGACGTTCCTCAAATTGACCTCTAAGATTTGTCCCAGCCACCATTGCGGTCATATCCAACTGCATGATCGTCTTGCCTAACAAGAACTCGGTGGACTCACCAGTCATAATCTTCTTTGCTAAAAGCCCAATGATCGTGCTCTTGCCAACGCCAGCTTCGCCAACAAGAATTGGATTACGCTTTTGCTTGCGGCAAAGCACTTCCGACACTTGTGCAACCTCGGCGTCTCTAAAACAAGCGTTATCAAACTCACCATTCTCCGCTTTCTCTGTAAAATTTATGCAAAAATCTTTTAAAAGCGACGGTGATGAAGAAGATGATTGCGTCGAGGATAGTTTTTTAGTTGGATTAGATACAGTTTTGCATCCAGATTCAATTTCGCTAGACAAAAAGATAATATCTACGCCTTGAGATTTAAAAAATTTCTTTGCATAAGACGAGTGTCTAAGCATCGAGAGAAAAAGATGCTCTACGCCAGTATAGTTTTGATTGTAGTAGCGAGAAATCTTGTAAGACTCTTTGATTATCTTAATAACGGCATCGGTATAATCGACAGACGCTTTCTTGCGCTTCTTTTCTGGAAGCTCTTTCTCAAGTCGGTTAACTAGTTCTGATGGAAGAACCTTGATCTGCTCAAATGCGTTATCAACAATCATTGATTGTGACAATAGCAAGGCATAAAGCATAAAGGACTCGTCGATCTCGACGTAATTATGGCTTAGACACTTTTGTTTAGCGATGTCTAAGAGTCTTTTTACTTTTGGAGTGAAGTTAACGTCTTCCACTTTATTCATTTTACACTTTTAAGATTGTAAGTCAGATAATTTAGTATATATTTTTTCGTTAAGGATGCTTAACGAGTCCAAGAAGATAGAATCGTCGGATTTGTTGCCGTAGAGAACGACAATGTCGTCTTCTTCGGGTGTTTTACCGCCGCCTTCGTAGTAACGAGTAAGTTTATCTTCTCTGCCGTCCATGAGGCGGCAAGACATTTGTCCGTATTCGTCGGAGATTTGAATGAATAAATATTTGTTTCCATTTTTGCTGGTTTTTTTCTTGGCTTCTTTAACTACGCCAACGATCTTGACTGGCTGACGAGGATCTAACTGCGATATTTCGTAAGTTGTCAATAGTCTTTGCTCGTCTTCTTCGGAAAAGACATCTCTCAGTTTATGAGTGTAGCTATAACCAAGCAGTTTCTTCTCAAAAAACCAGTTGGCAAATTTTTCATGAGTCTTGTTCATCTCGTAGATTTTTTTGTACGAGTCGTATTTGGCTCTGAACGTCGTGAAACGCTTTTCGCTCATGAATGGTTTTGCGTCGTCGCCAGCCAACTTGTTCTTAACCAAGTCAGCGATTGCTTTCAGAACATCAAAGTTATATTTCGATGCTACGAGTTTAATGTTTCTCTTTTCTCTTTCAGTGAGAATATTGTAGGACTGAGCCTCAAGAGCTAGTCGGCAACGCTTTTCGCTAAAGCTAGAGAGCGTACCAGCCTGAATCAAAGAAGAAAGAACGCCGATATTAAGACCAGCTTCTTTGGCTGCGTCAAAGCAGTCGATCTTGTCTGAAAACTCTTTTTGTCTAAAAGCCAAAAGGTTCTCCAAGACTTTATCAGAAACGCCTTTGATTGCATTGAGTCCAAATCGAATATTCTTATCTTCAATGTCGAAGTCTGATTTCGACTTAACCAAATCAGGGGAAAGAAGCCTAATGTCGAAGAACGCCAACTCTTGAGAGATAGTTTCGATTTCTTCGTGCGGATTAGGCTCATGCTTAGAGGATTTAAGCAGCGCCAAAAAGAATTCTTGAGGATAGTTAAACTTAAGATAAGTTGTTACTGCGCTTAATGTTGCATAAGATACAGCGTGAGAAGCGTTGAAAGAATAGTTAGCGCTATCTTCTGCGACCTTCCAAAGAACATCGGAAATAGCAGGATCTAAGTTATTCTCTTTAATCTTGTTAGAAATCTTTTCTTTCCAAGCTGGCATTTCGCTAACCTTCTTTTTACCAATGATACGGCGAACAGTTTCAGCTTCATCAAGAGTAAAACCTACTTTAACCACCATCTTCATCAACTGTTCTTGGAAGATAGGAATACCGCCTGTTACGCCCAAAATATCATCGAAGAACGGGTGAATAGACTGGAAGTTGCCAGTTTCAACGTATTCGGCGTATTGATTCATAAAATCCAACGCGCCTGGCCGTGCTAGAGCTAACACACAGGCTAATTCAAAGAGATTACGAGGTTTGACCTTCCTGCATACATGAAAGTTCGTATTAGCCTCAATTTGGAACAATCCTTTGGGATTAGATAGGTCTTGGAAGTATTTATAGGTAGATGACGAATCGTAATCGAGTGTCTTAAAGTCTAAACCTAATCTTTGGCAGGTTTCATAAACCACGGACAAGGTTCTAAGACCAAGAATATCGAACTTAACAGTGATTTCAGAAATGTTGTTCATTTCGTAAGCACTTACAAGCTCGCCTTCACCTGTCTTTTGAAGAGGCATAATATCCTCGTTGTTAAAGTAGGAGATCGAGATACCAGAAGGATGAACGCCGCAATTCTTATTTAAACCTTCTAATTTTTTAGCAATTTTAAATACCTTTTGATGAGAGTCGCAGAAAGCTTTGAATTGTTCGCTTTGTTTGTATGCGTCTTTGAGAGCGAATACTTTGCCGAATTGTTTTGGGATAACGTCGCTAACTGCATTTACTGCATCTTCGCTCATCTCTCCTACAATCTTACCGCACTCTTTAATGCAGAGTTTACCAGTAAGAGTATTCATAGTAAGAATCTTGCAGGTCTTACCAGAGTATTTTGTCTTGATGTAGTCAATAACAGCTTGGCGTTTTGAGAACTCAATGTCATTATCAACATCGGGCATCAGAGAACCATCGAGATAAGTCACGCCATCAACGATTGTTTTCTTAGCGCGGCTCTTAGAAACGAAACGCTCAAAGAAAAGACCGTGTTCGATTGGGTCAACGTTAGTGACGCTGACCAAAAACAAAATTAAAGAACCAGCGGCGGAGCCACGACCATAACCAGTTGGAATGTCGTTCTCATGAGCAAAGTTCATGATGTCCCAATTAAGAAGAATGTAATCAACGAAACCTAGCTCTTCAAAAACAGCTAACTCCATTTTTGCCCTGTCATAATACTCCTGCTTGTTAGCTTTCTTATCAATGCCTTTGCTCTTAACTGCGTTAAGGCATAGCTGGCGAAGAAAGTCGAGGTTTGAGCAACCCTTCTGAATATTGAGTCTTTCGTAATGACGATCATCAATCTTGATTTCAGGAAGGCGAACACCCGGCGGAATGGGGTGTTGATAGTCTGTAAATTTGTTTAACATTAGATTTCTACCTCCGAGATTTGGCGACGAAAGATTTTATAATTCATTTTAATATCGTACAAGGCATTGTGCAACATTGCTGGATCATGCTCGATGGCGTAATGCTTCAAGAGAAAGCCTTGGCTTGTTTTGATACCTTTTTCAAAGTGATTCATAAGTTTCATTTGCCAGCAAAGAAAATCTTCTTCGCTGTTGTATTTGACTTGTTTGAAAATAGACATGGCTAAAGCTCTTGTGTCAATCATTCTATTTAAAAAGCTCCAGTCATTTTGCATACCCAAACCGTTCATTAAAACATTTAAAATGTAAATGTCGTAGTTGAGAATATTCTGGCCAACAAGAAGAACGTCCTTATCGTAAAGAGTCTTTGCGAACTTTTGCCATACTTCCATAGGGGGCTTGGCCTTGCTCAAGTAGGTTTGTTTATTGAAGTTCGTAATCTTAGCTGCGCCTTCTGACATATTCAAATCTTCAAATAAAATGAATTCATCGTGTTCTTCGATAATGTCTTCTCCTTGGCAAATAATCCAAGAGAGTTGCCAAGGACGAGACGACGACAAAGACAAACCTTCCGTCTCTGTATCAAAGACGGCTATCTTTTGGTGCTTGTTGTTTCTTAAAAGTGTTTTCATTATTGAAACCATCCAGTTACGGATATTCTTTTCTTTTTGATTTGCGGGTTAATGTGAGATACAAAATGAGGGATTCCGTTGTAATTAGGAATATCGAAAATAACAAGATTATTGAATTTAGGAGTTATGGTTTTGATAACCTGAAATCCTGTTTCATCGGTAATGTTTAAATTGCCTCCGTATTCAGGTTTCCAGTTTTTAGCTAAATTAAAAACAAAGCCAATCTTGCCTTTTGCTTTGTCGTGATGAGGAGATAAAAAACAACCGTCTGTATATCTAGCCGCAAAAGTTTCGTTTGATCTGCTTATTTGATGATTGGTTATAATTGAGATCGTGGTCAATAACTCTTGGCTGTTTAAGAATTGATCGAAAAGACAAAATTCACATTTGCAACTATCAAAATGTTTTCCAACGGTTCTGTCAAACGAATAAGAAAAAATATCTTTAGATAAAGACTGATTAGCTAAATCAGTCAGAGAATTGATTTGTTCAGTATTAGAACTGAATCTCCTAAGATTAATAACATTTGGGTAATCTTTTGTATTTACGAATATGCTTCTAGACCACCAATCTTCTTGCATCCCACCATTAAGAAAAGAGAAAATCTTTTCAGCGCTTTCCTCTTCCAAGAAATTTTCTATTTGAACAATTTTCTTTTCAGAGTATTCCTGCTGAAATTTTTCTAAAATTAGATTTTGATTGATTTTCATTTTGATTCTTTCCAAGATTGAAAACAGAATTCTCTGCTGGCGCAACCGTTAAGTTCTGGAGCCGACAAGGTTTGGAACTTACCCATACGGCGATTACAAGCTATCTTGTAAGTTACCCAAGCGTCGTAATCACTTCTGTTCTTGTAGTAAATTGATTTGGTTTCAATGATGTTGCCTTTTTTTGCGTAACATGAAACAAAATCGGCAATATGCTTATCGAAAGGAAGTTTATTGTTCTCTACGAAATATGTATGATCATGTTTATCAATAAAGTCAGGAATACAATGCGAAAAAGTATAGTTGTTATTCCAGATATATGAGTCGTAAAAAGGGATAACCAGATGAACATCTTTTGTAATTAGGCTGCTTAAATCTTCGCTTGAGATGAAGCCATCTTTTACGGCGTTGGTAAAAGTATAGATTCTGTTTACTTGCTTAAAACCTTCGTCGTTCAAAGCGAAAAGAACGACTTTGTGTTTTGAGTTGTCAAGCGGATCATAACTGTTGGAGACGGTTATTCTAATTCCAAACTTGAGCGAAAGCTTGTTAGCTTTGCAAGCTTTAAAAGCTGAGAGAAATCCGGTAAAAGAATCTTCGACTAAGAAAACTTCTTTCAAACCATTTTCTAAGGCGATAGAAATAATGCTGTCTGGTCCATCCTCTTTTTGCTTCTCTGGTTCGGCCAGAGTTAAAATGCTTTTTCCAACGGAAAAGTGAGACTTGAATAGCGGGATCATCTCGCCATCATTCACAGATTTTTACAGATGTCAAGACTTATTGTGCCTTGGACATCCAGCATAATGCTCTTTTGTAACCTTGTCGGTTTCTTTTGCCACCTTGAAAGCTTCGTCCTTGTCCTCTTCGGAAAATGTTTTGAGAATGTTGTTATCCTTATCTCTAACGGCGTAATAATTGTAAGCGAACTTATATGGACAATGCCACATCGGATTGCCGTCCTTCTTCAAATGACCTTTGAATTTGGCAAAGCCGCAGGAAAGCTTGCCGCTAAACGAGCCATCAGACGGAATTGGTTTGTCAGCAGCAAAGTTTGAGTGTGCGTCTGCCTCTGAAAAATTATCAATTACTTTTTGGATTTCGCAAAGATGATCTTCAAAATCAGAAAGCTCTTGATCTGACAAAGCTGGCATCGTCAAAAGACCCTCTCCGCCATGAGAAACGTCAAACTTCAAGAACAAAAACTCCATGTTGACTTTATGATCTGGATTAAGTTGTTTTGAAGCAAGCGTGTACATCAAATGCTGCAAGTTATCCTCGGCGTCTTTGCCAGCAAAAACAGCTTTGCTAGTTTTGTAATCTCTTACGGTAGATGAGTTATCCGAATAAACGAACTGACGATCAATAAAACCTTTGATGCGGTATTTTTTATTATTTTTATCTACCACAAGATCGAACGACCTTTCATTGAAGTCTTCGACTGGTTTTTGTTTCTTATCGCCAAAGAAATCGTACTTCAAGCCAACAAGAGTCATTTCTCTAATCAGCTTGAGGTTATCAGGGTCAGATACTCGATTTCTACGGGCACGCTTTAGCGTAAGAGATTTAATCGAAGGAACAGCAAATGGATCTCCTTCTTTGATTATTTTATTAACGTACTTCTTTCTTTTCGGATTAGAAAGCATTTCGAGAATCAAGTGAACAACGTCGCCACGATTTGCGCCGTCATTAGACGAGTCTGGGAGCTTCAAGACATAGTTGCACCAGTAAGACCAGCTACATTTATCTAAGGTCTTTATTCGGCTTGCGGATAAAGCTGTGAGAGGTTTAACTGATGGACTCATTTAGTTCTTCCGCTTTTTTGATTAAATTCTGTGGGAAATTATTTTGAACTGCGATTTCGTAAATCTTTTTGATTTGAGCTTCTCTTTTCACGGTTTTATTTTCCCAAAGAGTAAATAAATTGTCTTGGCCTTCAAATGTCAATAGATTCATATCGCTAAAATCATTAGCAAGAGGAAGTTTGATTTGAAGTTTCGTGTGGTCAAAAACAGAGCAGAGCTGTAAGTAAGACTTGCAAGATGAAACTAATCCGTGATTCAACTCGCTAGTTGCGTCATTATTGTAGGCGATAATGATTTTGTCTGGATTAAGTTCCACAAGTGTTGAGCAAAGTTTAGATGAGATTCCTAGCCCAAAGGTTACTAGATTATTTGCGTAGCCGTTTTCAAACAGAGCCATACTGTCTCCAATGCTCTCAACGATAATAACAGTTCCAGTTTCTGCGATTTTCTCTCTAACGATTTCTACGCCACCACGCTTAACGTGAAGCGGGTAAACCCAATTTGTCTTTTTGCCTAAATGCTTCCATTTTGGGAACGTGGAGTCTTTATTCCAAATGGTAGCTCTAGCAGAAAACCCATGAATCTCTCCTTGAGAGTTGTAAATTGGGAAAACGATTCTTCTGAAAAGCTGACCAGCGGTTGCGTAACCGCATTTATAAAAGTTAAGGGTATCTGGAGAAATCATCTTCTTGGAATAGAAGTCCAAATGAGGAAGAAGATTCTCTAGCATTGATTCTGGATAGATTTTTTCCATTTCGATTTTCTCTTTAACTTCGTTAGATATGATATTTTGAAGATCAAATTTTACATACTTATCTATGACTGAATCATCTTTTGTGTTTAGCGTAAGAGAAATGAGCCTTTTGATTGGATAGCTTTTATCTCCATCAGCAAAGTCAGTCCACACTCCGCTGTTCTTGTAGATCTTTAAAGCGGTAGAGTTATCTCCTCCACGATAAACAGCAGCGGCACGCCAATAACTACCAAAGTCTCTAAGATTATAACCTAGAGACTCAAGCGAGCTTTTAAGCTGCGTTGGGTCAACTATTGAAGTCTGGGACATCGTCCGGTTCATTTGTAGCTTCTGGTCTGGTTATTCCTGTATCCATTGAGCGAACAATATCGCGCAGATCGCCGTGCTCGGTAACGTCAAAGTTATTGAAACGAAGATTAATGAAATTACGGCGAAGGTTTCCATCTGGCATACGAACAGGTTCAACTGCCCCTGCAATGTCAGAACCTAAGAAACGATTCTTAATAAAGATTAACTTGTGAGTGCCAAATGCGTCTCCATCTTCCATTCTTTCGTCGATAGTTTTGTGACGAAGAATAGCCATGTGCGAACAATAGTGAACGATGCGGTCAGACATAGATACGATACTTTCATCATCGTTAATGTCGCTAGAGTTACGATTTGTAGTTACGCCGCTTCTGTTAGACTGAACAGAAGTAAACATAGCGACTAAAGGTTTGTGATCTTGAACCAAATCGCGCTGAATTGTTTTCTTAAACTTATCAAGCATATTACCAATAACCTGCCACTCTGATTTATCTTTATCTGAATCAGCAGAAGGTTTGATATAGTCGAAGCTGAAAATCATCTTGTTGCCGCGACCAATCTTTGAGTAATAGAATCTCTTGAGAGTATTGACCATCTGATCTGTCGTCATGCCGCCAACATTATAGTAATAGAACTTGAGGTTCTTTACCTTGTTCCAAGTCAAACGAACGCGATCAACAATATCAGGCCCAGCTTTGCGCCAAAGACCGCTTTCAAGAAGGTGGACAGGAACATGACTCAAGGCCGCGCATTGACGCATGATAACTTCTTCTTTGCTCATTTCGCCATTATCAAAATGGAGAACTGGAACATCGTATTGAGCAGAAACCTTTGTGCAGAAATTTAAAGAAAGAAGAGTTTTACCAACGCCAGAGCGAGCGACGATGACAGAGATATTACCGGGTCTTAAAAGGGAACCATAAATCTTATTAACTGTCGGGAATGGACCCATAAGACCAAATTCAGTAATAGGGTTATTACCGCGCTCTTCAATGATTGACTCCATTTCTTCAAAAATGTTAACAGGCTTTTCGTCATTATTCTCATATAAATTAATTGTTTTATTAAAAGAAGAGTCAGCTTCTTCAATGATCTTTTGGTAAGAGGCGTCTGGAGCCATCCTTTTCATCTTGTCGGCTACATCTAAAGCAGACTTATGAATTGTACGGCGAATAGAGTATTTCTTAATCTCTTTTGCCGCAGCGATTGCAGTTGTCGGATTTGTTTTTCTGATGGCTAAAGAACGACAGTAATCAAATGTATTGATATTGTCTTGAAAGGAAACGCCGATCTCCTTAATTCTTTGAGCTATAATAACTTCATCTATCTTCTCGTTGGCTTCTAGGCACTTACGAATGATATGATAAATAGTTTTGTGTACGACAGTTGACTCGGAATAAAAATCAGACTCAGATACAAAGTCGCAGACTTCTGCGTAAGTATCTGGATGCTGGATTAATCCCGCGAGGAACTGTTGTTCTACTTCTAGTGAATAAAGCATTATTCGTTATCGTCTGAAATTTCGGTGGAGTTTTCGGAAAGCCATTCTTCGATAGCTTTCTTAAGACCTAATGATGTTAAAACTGAATCAAAGCGAGTATAAATTTGAGGAGTGCCATTTTCAGAGCAGATGCACAAGACAACGCCCTTGTAAGAATCCGCGCCTCCAGACATTTCGTAGATTTGGGCTACCATTTCGACTGGAAATTTGAATTCTTTGTTTTCGTTATCTTTTTTGTCTTTGGCTTTCTTCATAGTTCTACTCCTTGTTTTGAGAAAATCTCGTAATTGATTTCCTCGTCTTCGTAAATCTCTACGAGCACAATTCCATTTGTCAAGCAAAACTTCATCTTTAAATCGTCTCTCTTTAACTGCGCGAGCCAGTTAAGGCGATTATTGTTGTGAAAAAACTTATTGAACTGCTGGTGCTGCTTGCCTTGAACCTCTACCGCGATTTTTTTGTTAGCGTTGTAGAAGTCTAAAGACAAGCGCGTACCAGCAACACGAAGCTCTTCAAAGACAATGTCGTGTTTCCAATAAGAGGATAAAAACTGTTTTACCCTCCATTGGACTTTGCTTCTGGACTTGGCGTCCCAATTAATTAAGAAGTTTTTGGCATTTTTAATTAATTTTTCTTTGCCATTAAGCGTCTTGAATTTCATTTGAAGGATCGCTCGAAATCATATTCACAAAATGCTTGTGAAGAATTTTCGTTAACTTTTCATTACCTTCGATAAATGAGAATAGAGCGTTTTCGCCTTGGAACTTTTCTGGAATCTCAACCTTGTTAGACGCGCAGATTTCCTTCAAGTCTTCGGAGATATAGTACCAAGCCCCAGAGCGTTCTACCATTTCCCAAGTTAAGAGCATATCTACGATTTCTTTTTCCAGCCAAACAGAACGTCCATTAGTGCGTCCATACTTGATTGGATAAGTAATGCGGTTCTTGCTCTTTTCGTTTGGACTCTTCTTGATGTAGATTTTGCAGTAATGCCCAATAATAGGATTTTTCACTGGGTCTGATTTCTTGATTGATGGGTCTTTAAGGATAACGTCCCCTTCAAAACGAGGTTCAAACTCAAAGATAAAATTGGCGAAGTGCAGTAAAGCATTGCCGCCAGTAGCGGACGTTTGACGAATTGGGGCTTTGCTGTATGGGTCAAGTTGAATATCGCTTCTGACCTGAGAAATGAAAATAGCCATATGCCCACGTTTAGTCAGACCGATAGACATACGCTTCATGAAGTCAGCCGCGATTACTGCGCCGCCAGCAACTTTCTTGGAGTCTTCAAAGTTCTTGTCTAAGTCTCCCTTAGAAATAAGGCCATCCACAGAATCAAGGACAAACATATACTTGGCCTTGTCCTCATTGAATTGAACTAACTGGCGCATTGCGTCAACGGCGGTTTCGTAGATATTGCACTCAAATACGAAACAGGTTCCAACGTCCCAAGATTCGGCGTCGAAAACAAACTTAACGCCAGAGCGTTTTTGCATCTCGTCGGAAAGGCGACCTTCCGCTTTGATAAAAAATCCTTTTGAGTTCGGTACGGTCAACAAAAAGTTACGCATAACTTCAAGCGCGGCGGATGTTTTGCCGCCTTCTGTGAAACCTACGAATCTGTGCAAACCGGGTCCAATGCCGCCGCTGGTCTGCATATCGAGGTTAAGAGAACCAGTAGAAACACGATAATTGAAGGTTTCTTCAAAGTTGTAGTGGTCTTCTTTTTTGTTATTCAAAAACGATTTCAAAACAGAGTTTGATGAAACGTTGCCTTCTGGTTTTTCTTCTTTTACTTTTTCTTTCTTGCTCATGATAAAAATTCCTTTAGTGTTGGTTTAGGTTTAATGTTAAAATCTTCTCCAACCTTGTCTGTCAAGACGATTGTTTGGGTTGGTTGTGGCTGATAGTAAAACTCATTGCGCTTGATTTCAAGTTCTGCCGCTTTCCAATCAGCATAATAAAAAGCGAGACTCTCAACCTTCTTGATAGGAACATATTCCGACAAGAATTTAAAGCCGTATCTTTCCTCAAGCTGCCTGAGAATAGTAAACTCTTTCTTCCAAAACTCAGCGGTGGTGCGCTTTGGCATACTTACAAATCTAGCAACGATAACACGACGAGACGCTTTCTTTGCTGGTTTTGGCTTCTTGACTCTAGGTTTACGAGGTGCTCTTTCGGCGCGAGGCTTCCTTGGTTTTCTAGGTTTACGAACCTTGACGACTTCTGGAGACTGAATCTCTAGTTGAAATGGCTCTTCCATGCGGCCACAAGAAAGCAGTTATCACCAACTGTCAATACTTTTTTAAGATTTATTTGAAGCCGCAGCAGAACCAAAGTAAAAGCCTGTAATCGCAATTAAGCATTGGCGTATCTCAGTAGTGATCAAATTACCTGAAATCTCAACAAAAGCGGTCTTGGTCTTCTCTGTGACAAAGCCCAAGATGTCGGTTCCGTCTTGATAATCTACTTGAAGATAAGTAGGAATACCTAAAAGAGCCATAACGAACGGAGAGATAACGATAGAGAAGATAACGGAAACGACAATAAACTGCCTAACCATCTTGCCTACGTCGCCATCTCTTTTAGCTGCTTTATCAGCAGACTCATCGGCTTTATCTATCGCCTTCATCATTCGATCAAAGCGTAGCTTTTGCTCTTCGGCTTTTGCAGCCATAAAGCGAAAAATGAATCCGACGACAGACCCACCTAATAGACTGATTAGTTCAGACGGCACATAGGATATTTACACCTTAAAGACCAAAAGCTTCTATCGTCAAAGGGAAGTTGCCATTAGCTTTTATCAAAGAAAGCATTTCCGAAGCAATGTCTCGGATTTCTTTTTGAGCGTCTAGCTTATTGCGAAGGTTGAGGAAATGATAGAACGATCTCCAGTTAAACATTACATCAGCAGTAACTTGCGTATTGTAAGTTCTAAAGAATCTAGCGGACTCTTTTGCTCGCTTACGGTCAAAGCCATGATTTTTGACCAAATCTTCTAAG
>Ga0208232_1000076_pt1 | contig 23116 bp, 18 predicted proteins | sample LakMenEpi24Aug12_FD_150729 | JGI IMG/M metagenome (GOLD analysis project Ga0208232, IMG submission 150729) | Freshwater microbial communities from Lake Mendota, WI - 24AUG2012 deep hole epilimnion (SPAdes) | ecosystem: Environmental > Aquatic > Freshwater > Lake > Epilimnion/Euphotic zone ... | reverse complement strand
AAGCTGAAGCTAAGCTTGTAAAAAAAGCTGGTAAACCTGGACCTGATGGTGATAAGATGAGAAACATCATTAAGCAACCTACTCTAATAGATGCAGTAAGAGCTGCACTATCATATAAGGGCAAGAGTGGATTATCTCTTAAAGGTCATACATTTGTATCATCTACAAAACATATGGTTAGTATTGAAACTACATCAAAGCATAAGCCGGATGTTAAACTTCAAAACTCCGAATCACCTGTTGTTCGTACAAATCACGGACATATGTTCACCGATGCTGGATATACAAGCGGTGAGAAATATCTAAGTTCAAAAATGAGAAAGATATCAGCAGAGAAATCAGTTGATAAAGTAGAAGATTGGAAAGAAATAGCACAAGCTATGAGAAAAGAATATTTTCCAAAAAGACCGGCTCTTAATATGAAAAGAGATACGGAAGAAATGTCTACATCATCTCAAACTGTAATGAATCTGACAGACCGTATATTACAAATAACTTACTTTAAGGGTAAGGTAAACGAATTCAAAGGTATTAATAAACAATTACCCGAAGGATATCAACCAAAGATTACAATTGAAGTAATCCCAGTTTAATTTCAACATTTTAATAGAATCATATTTATATACATACAAAATGTAAATATATTAATATGTCAACAGAATTCGAATTATTCAAAGGTAAATCATTAAGTGGTCTTTTTGAGGATATCTATAACAATCAAGTATCAAAAAAACAAAAAATTAGTTCTTTAATTGAGGAATTAAAGAAAATGGTTAGACATGCTGGTGATATGGGAAGTTTAGGTCCTATTATTGGTGGGCTGGTGGATAGCTCAGTTAGAAATGATGACCAATTAGTTAAATTAGCAACAATAGCAACTAAGATTATAGCATCTGAAAAGAAAACGGAAGGACAAGAAGGATTCCTATCAGCATTTGAGAAAGAACAATTACTTAGAGATTTGGAAGATACTAAAGAGCAAGTTGAAAGAGTTGATGATTTAGAATTTGAATTAGATGAGTTAAAACAAAAAATGAAATAATATGGGACTGGTTAATGGGAGAATAACAAATTCTAATAATTTACAAAATAATACAGAAATAATATCCAAAAAAACAGGTTGGGTATATGATGTTATTTTAGATGAAACCCATGAATATGCAAAAAGCAAAGGATATGGTTCAGCTGTAATTGGTTCTATTTTATTTAGAACAACTGATATGCTAGATATACCATCAGCACAATTACCATTAGCACATCCAAGTGATAAAAACTTTATAAATATTCCTGTTGTAAATGAAGTTGTTGAAATATATGAATTTGCTAGAGGGTCTTATGCATATAGAAGAATAGGAAATTCACCAAACCCATCATTATCAGCATCCGATGATGCAATATCAAGTCATATAATATCTGATAAAAAAGATAGTACTGGTACAAAGGATGATTATCAAAAAGTTTCTGAAACTGGAATTTCAAAAAGTAATTCTAATAATTCAAAAAAATATAATGGATTTGGAAAATACTACAATCCTCAAGAATCTATTAATAAATTAAAATTATATGAAGGTGATTCTTTAATTGAAAGTAGATTCGGCCAATCAATAAGATTTTCTGGATTTAATAATTCTGAAAATAAATTTTATCCAACTTTAATAATAAGAAATTTACAAAGCGCAAAATATAAAACAAAAGAACCGGGTCAATCTGTAGAAGAAGATGTAAATACAGATGGTAGTATTATAGCAATGACATCCGAACAATTTCCGTTAGGATTTTTACCAGGTGTTGTTGATGATAAAGGTAAATCAGATTTCCAAACAAAACCCGATTCATTTATGGACTATCCATCTAAATTAATTGGAGACCAATTACTTTTAAATTCGGGTAGAATAATTTTATCAGCGAAAAGTGGAGAAATGATATTCTATTCTAAAAAAAATTATGGATTCATTTCAGATGGAGCTATGTCAATAGATAATAAGTTGGGAATTGATATAAGTGTGGGGGATGATATTAATATAATTACAAATGATAGAGATATTCAAATGGTAACTGGAAATGGCTCTGTAATTATAGGTAGTAAAGATTTAGAACCAATGGTAAAGGGGCAGCAATTAGTTGATATTTTAGCAGAACTTATAGATGCAATAACACAACAAATGTATCTAACACCCGCCGGACCAAGTGCAGTAGGACCAACAAACATTTCTGATTTTGGTTCAATTAAATCAAAATTAAATAATATTCTTAGTAAATTGAATCAAACATCTTAATATGTCTTGGCAGATATTTAAAAATAGTATATTATCGGTTATTAAAGCAGGTGATGCTTTAAATAGTGTAGATGAAATGGCAACTTTATATGCAACCGCATATGATACTGCTATAAAAAGTAACGGGGCTGGTGATACTGTAAATAAAATAAAAATAAAAAATGGTAATCTACCATTGATGATTCAGCTATTTAAAATAAATTTTTACACAGGCCAAGCATCAATGGTGCCTTACGATTGGGTTGGTGGTATGAAACCTGGAATACTTGCATATTGGCAAGGGGCTGCATTACAAACATCACCAATACCAATAATTCCAGCAATTGGGTCTGTTGTAAATATAAAAATAGTATCTGGTATAGTTACTACGCCAGGCGATTGGCAACCTGGTTCACCATTACCACCTAATAATAATCCAAATTTAATTATAGATGCATTTATAGTAAACGCAATTGCACATTTACAAACTGTAAGTGGTATTATAAATACTATATCGTTATACCCACCATTAGCAACTCCAGGTCCTGGTATTGTAAATTGGTCTGGTTATTTTGTATTACCATCATCACCGGGAGTATCAATAATGGCAGATGAACCATCGACAGAAGCACTTTTAGAAACAATCCCAGATGATAATAATACATTGGAGGGAGCTAAAGAAGTAGTTGCTGAGACTGGTGCAGAAATTTTAACTGATGGTGGGGAAGATGGTGGGGAACAACTTGAAAGTCTAAAAGATGAATTACCACCTGATAATCCTCCATATGAAGAAGTACCTGAAGAAGAAGTGGATGATGTGACTACAAATGAGGAAACAACTAAAGAAGAACCAAACCCAACAAATTGTAATTTTGGTTCTATAAACTATAATATGAATTTATCTCCAAATTATAGATTAAGGGATTTGTCAATTGGATGTGTATTTGCTCATAAAATTAAAGCACAGGTTGGGTTAAGTGAAAAAGATATTATTTGTAATTTAAGAAATATAGCAGTTAATATATTAGAACCATTAAGACAAAGGTATCCAAATATTAGAATAAATTCTGCATTTAGAGGTACGGCTAGTATACCTGGTGGGGTATCTCAACATCAAAAAGGAGAAGCCATTGATATTCAAATACCAGGGGCCTCTCCGAAAGAATATGTACCATTGGCAAATTGGATAAGAACCAATTTACCATTTGACCAATTGATATTTGAACACGGAAACTCAGTATGGCTACATATAAGTTGTAAAAAGAGCTCAGGCCAAAGAAAACAACTACTTACTATGTATAAGGGTAGATATTCCAGTGGTTTAAAGCTATACTATGTGTAATTCCCAAAAATACTCAATTCAAATATTTATAAACATAACAAAACCAATATATTAAAAAATGGACACAGATAAACTATTAAAAGCTATACAAATCCTTATAAAAGAGGAATTGAAGGAGCAATTACCTGCGTTAATCAAAGAATCCGTAAAAGCGGAAGTAAAAAGATTATTAAGTGAAGGTAAACAACCAGTTGCAAAAAAACAATCAACTGGTATTTCAATGGCTAAAGCTATATTAGGTGATGAATCTATTCAAGAATCAATATCACAGCAGGTAGCACCTACAAAGCAATTTAGTAAAAACCCAATGATTAATCAAATTCTTAATGAAACAAAGGGAGGATTACCACAGGGTGATGGTGGATATAGAACAATGAATTTTGGACAAGGTGATATGGGTTCAATTTTAGGTGGAACTGCAATGGCTGAAAAAATGGGGTATGGTGATTTAGCTAAAGGACCACAACCAACTGGATTGGGTGTTCAAACTGGTGTACCTGAATTAGATAAAGCACTAAATAGAGATTATTCTGAACTTGTAAAAAGATTTAATAAGAAGTAATGGCAATAATATTAGGTAGTAAATTAGTTAATGATACAAAAGAATTTAACGATTATGCGGTTGGTATATCTTTACCAATTCAAATAGGAAATACTGCCTTTAACCAAAACTTCACAACCGAAGATGAAGTAAAAACTAATATAATAAGTTTACTATCAACTAAAAAAGGGGAGAGAATAATGCAACCTCAATTGGGTAGCGGTTTACAAGAATTGTTATTTGAACAAAACGATGATACACTAGCTGATAGAATTGAAGAGGAAATAAATAATACTATTGAATTGTGGCTACCATTTGTTAATGTAGAACAAATAAATGTAGAACAAACGGATTATTTAAAAGATACTAATACAGTTAATGTAAATATTTCATTTACAATTGGTAATAATCCTCAGTTAAGTAATGTAACTTTTAATATAACACAATAATAGGAAATGGCAATTAATACAATAAATAAAAATTTTAAAAACAAAGGTAAGGATATAAAATACCTTAATAAAGATTTTGCGGATTTTCGCCAAAACCTTATTGATTTTACTAAAACATATTTTCCAAAAACATATTCTGATTTTAATGAGACATCTCCTGGTATGATGTTTATAGAATTATCATCTTATATTGGCGATGTTCTTTCATACTATATAGATGATACTCTTAAAGAATCAATGATGTCATCGGCTGAGGATATTGGTAGTGTTATTTCATTAGCTCAATATTTGGGATATAAACCAAAAGTAACTGGAGCAGCAATAACGACATTATCTGTATATCAACTAGTACCCTCTATTGGTAGTGGTATTAATAATAGCCCGGATAGTAGATATTATTTAAGAATAAAAAGTGGAATGAACGCCACATCAAAAACAAATTCAATAGAATTTGTAACAACTGATATTGTAGATTTTTCCGATGAAACGGATAGAGAAATAACAGTGTATCAAACCGATTCTATTACAGGAGAACCTCTATTTTATTTAGTTAAAAAATATGTTCAAGCAATATCAGCAACTAAAAAAACGTTAGATGTATCGTTTGGTTCTTACGAATCATTTCAAACAATAGATATTACAGATACAAATGTAATTCAAATATATGATTGTAGAGATTCTAATAATAATAAATGGTATGAAGTTCCTTATTTAGCACAGGAAATGGTTTTTATTGAACAACCAAATACAGAATCAAATGATCCTGATTTATATCAATTTAAATCAACTGTTCCTTATGTTTTAAAAACTATTAAAACTCCAAAAAGATTTACTACAAAAATAAATACGGATAGTACAACAACTATTCAATTTGGAGCAGGTGACCCATCGGCTAGTGATGAAATGTTAATACCAAATCTTAAAAATGTTGGATTAGGTCTTTCAAATTCAATTAGTAGATTGGAAGAATCTTTTGACCCTACTAATTTTTTAAAAACAAAAACATATGGTACATCCCCATCAAACACAACTATAACAATAACATATTTAGTTGGTGGTGGAATTAGTTCAAATGTAAATAGTGGAGAACTAACAACAATATCTGGAATTTCGTATGATGATGATACAACAAATTTAACTCAAGCAGAATTAGTAACATATAATACAATTAAAAATTCTGTAGCTATTGATAATGAAGTACCTGCGGTTGGTGGTAAAAACGGAGACACTTTAGAAGAAATTAGACAAAATGCATTAGCAAACTTTGGAGCTCAAAATAGAGCAGTAACTGCAAAAGATTATCAAGTAAGAGTATTATCAATGCCATCTAAATTTGGAGCAATTGCAAAAGCATATGCAACTGCAGATGGTACATTAGATAATAATTCACCATCTTCTATATTAGCATCTCCAAAGCATTTGCAAGAATTTACGGATTTGGTAATGGGTTTTGTAAATACAACAGCCACTGGAACTAAACCAAATACTCAAACTATTCAAACTGATTTAAAAAACTTTTTTATAGGTAAAACTACAAATCAAAGTGAAAAAAATAATCCATTCGCAATTAACTTATATTTGTTAGGATATGATAATAATGGAAATTTAACTACACTTAATAGAGCAGTTAAAGAAAATCTTAAAACATATTTAAACGAATATAAAATTTTAACCGATGGTATTAATATAATAGATGGTTTTATTGTTAATATAGGAATTGATTTTGAAATAATTGTATATGAAGGTTATAATAAATCTGAAATATTAACAAAATGTATTTCTGAATTGAAAGATTATTTTAGTATAGACAATTGGCAATTTAATCAAACTATTAATTTAAGTGAGGTTGAATTGTTATTGGCAAACGTAGAGGGTGTATCATCTGTACCAAAGGTACAATTAACAAATAAATGTGGTGGCAATAATTATTCACCAAATTCATATAATATAGAAGCGGCAACTAAAGATAAGATTGTATATCCATCTTTAGACCCTTGTGTTTTTGAAATAAAGTTTCCAAATCAAGATATAAAAGGTAGAGTAAAATAATGTATAACTTTTTAACAGCATCAAAAGATGCATCAGTTTATTTACAACAACCTAATCAAAATACTGGTTTAGACCAAATATTAGAAGTTAGTAAAGTTTATTATGGTGGTACTAAAGATATATCAAGAGCTTTAATTAAGTTTGATATATCTTCATTACATACTGGTTCTCATATAGAGGAAGCTTCCCTTTTACTTAAGGAAACTAAAAGTGAAGAAATACCATTAGAATATACATTATATGCACATCCAATTTCACAAAGTTGGGAAATGGGTATAGGTACTAGATTTGATGATATCTCAACCGAAGGTATTTCTTGGAGATATCGAGAGGGTAATTCAAAAATAGATTGGTTGAATGATACAACAAACGATGGTATAACTACGAATTTTGCAGCAGGTTCTACTGGTTCTTATGCGGGATATGGTGGAGTATGGTACACTAACTACCAATCAACTAAATTATATTCATATAATACAGCTGATGTAGTTATGAATATTAAATCAATGTTAAATGCATGGGTTAGTGGTTCTATTCCAAATGATGGTTTGATATTAAAACATGAAAATAGTTTAGAAGATAATACCGAAGATTATGGTATATTAAAATTTTTTAGTAAGGAAACTCATACTATATATCAACCAAAAATAAGAATTGGATGGGATGACCAAATATTTCAAACTGGTTCATTGGCTCCATTAGTATCTGAACAATTTAAAATTGGTATAACAAATAGTAAAAGTGAATACAAAGTTGGAACATCTCCAAAAGTTAGAATATTTGGTAGAGAGATGTACCCAGTAAAAACATTTAATAATTCATTTAATCAATATAGTCAAATAAATTATTTACCAATTACATCTTATTATCAAATAACTGATTTAGAATCTGGAGATGTAATAATTCCTTTTTCAGAATATTCTAAAATTAGTTGTGATGAAAATGGAAACTATGTTCAATTGGATTTGAGAAATTGGGAAACTGATAGAGTTTATAAAATAGAGTTTAAAATAACATTCAATGATGGTGATGTTTATTTTGATAATGACATAACATTTAGCGTTGTAAAATAAAATGATAAAAACAGGATTACAAAATGAAAAGTTGGTTGGTAATATTATGGTTAGCGGTTCTTTAGGAATCAAACCAAAAAATACTAACGGTATTAATTTATTTGAAGAATTAGACGTAAATGATGGTGTCATTTCGGCAAAATTAACAAAACCAAATTATAATAATACTGAACTTAAAAAATCAATAGATACTGTAATTGTAGAATTAATACCAATTCAATTACCGGATTTACCGGATACAGTATTACGTTCTGTTTATAATCCGGTAACACAATCGGTAATTGATTTAACTGCCGAAGTTGTAAGATTAAATAATAATATAGTAGATTTAAGAGCAAAAGTAAGTTCATTGGAAATTGTAACACAAAGTTTAATAATTGAAATAGATAACCAAAAAATTATTACAGCAACATTTCAAAATCAAACTCAATTAGCTAATTCTACAATAGAAACATCAATAGTTGATTTGCAAAATTCAATACAAAAAGCAACATCTGAGGCAATACAAAGAGTTTCATTGACGGCTAGAAATCAATCATTAGAACAAGAAATAGCAGCACTTAGAATAGATATATCTGCAAAAGAACAATCATTAGCAGCTGGAGCAGTTTCAACTGGACAAATAGCAAGTATATTATTTGATAAAGGAGACCCTACAAAAGAAACTACCAAACAAATGATTGGTATGGATTACAATGGAGCAGGCGCTAAAGCAAATGAATTTGGACCGCCTGGTAATGACTATCAAAAAACATTTAGAACATATTTTGAAGTAATTGCATCATCTGCTCTTACTGGTACAAAGGATATGACAGTAGATATAAAATTTACAGGTAGAATAACACAATCTCCTTGGGATTTTGGAGTATCATTTCCTCTTAAATTAAAAAGTGGCGAAACTAAAAGATTTGAAATGAAAAAACCCACCGAATATTGGAAAAAGCAGGGAGGTTTATTTGATGTTGGTACTTGGCCTTTTTTAAAATGGAAACCAAGTGAATATGATTTTACTATGAGTATTATTGTAACTGATAGTGCTGGTAAAACTGAAAATAAAGATTTTACATTCCATATATACAAATATTAGTAAATACATATAATAAATGGCAATACAAAATTTTAAAAATATAGTTGATTCAAAAGCGTATAGAATTGATGCTAAAGATAGAGAAATCTTTGAAACTGGAGATTTGCAATCTTTTTTTGGATTAAGTGATTCTGATTCGATTGAATTTATAGTATATGATGCAAACGATAATCAATTGCCGCAATCAAATTATGGGGTTGCTAGATATATACCATTAACAACTCAAAATATTAGAGATTATTTTCTTATAGCAGATGGTACTTTATTTCAAGCTTTGAATTTTCCAAATGAATACTTTATTGATGTTGAAAGATTATTAAAAGAGGCGGGATATAATAATGGTATATTTAAAACACAAATTACTTTAATAAGTAATAGAATTGGTAGTAATTCAAAGTATGATAAACTTTGGATTTCTGAAATATCCCCATCAAGAACAGAAATAAGATTATTACCATTAAAAAGAAAAGAAACCGAAAATACTGATTTATTTCAAAGATTTGGTGTAATGGTATATGATGGTGAATTCAGAGATGATACAATTTATTACGCACTAGAATTTATTGAAAAAATAAATCCAATTCAAATATCAACTTATATAAAAGAAAAGTATTCTGAAAATTGGTTTAATAAACTTAATGCAGAATTTAAGATAACTGGATTTGAAATATTTGCATCAACGGTTCATAATAAATTCATGCAATCAGCATTATACGAATTTACAAATAGAATATCCGATATAAGAAACTTAGAATATGGTAGTCCAAAACCAATCAAACCACCATTACAACTTTCAAAAAATACTATTCAAGATACTTGTTATAAGCTTTTAATAAAAGCAATTGATTTCTATTTATCAACACCAACATTTAGCGAAAACTCAACATATGATACACAAACAGATGATAGTTTGGATATTGTTGGGCAGGTATTACAAAGAACTGAGGCGGATACTAAAATAGATACTACCGAACCTGTTATTAAAAAAGCCGAAATAATTAAGATAAATAATGTTGAGTTGGATGTGGTATTAGAAAAGGAAATTCCAATACCAGACGATATTGAGCCAGAACCAACCCCCGAACCAATAGTTCCAACACCACCATCTGGAGGAGGTGGAGGTGGAGGCGGCGGGTATATTGGTGGTGGTGCATCATCAATTGGAAATCCTGAAGATGGCGGATTGGGTAGACCTAATTTAGGAGATGGTGGATTGGGTAGAGTTGAAGAAGTAAAATAAAGTAATTGTAGAAAAATGATAAAGTCAGATGAACTATTGTGGGGTAACTCTTTAACCAATGAAAATGGTATTAATTATGTAATACCCTCTTTAGGTGGTGAAGCTGGTAATGGTACTGAATACACTCCAATTGCAGTTGGTACTTACAATGGTACTGTAAATTCTGATGCTAATACATTCTTTTTAGTTAAAGCAAATGTACCAGGAGCTAGTATATATTTGGATGGTGAGTATATAAATAAAGAAACACCAAATAAAATTAATATTCAATTAAGTGATATACTTGGAAAGGCTCAAGGATATTATGAAATAACCCTTAAAAAAAGTGGATATAACTCAATTGAAAAATATGTCATATATGCATCAACAAATCCTGAGTATGGTAACGATATATATTACAATAAAGAAACCGAATTAAGTTCTAAATATAATAATAAGGCTCCATATATAATTTCAATAAAAAAATATATAAATGATGTAGACCAAAATTTTGAATATGATGACTCGGTTAAGCAACCAACATTAGATTTTATTTTAACTGAAAAGCCTATTGATACTCCTGAGGATGATGTGGTTTCTTTTAAAAAATTAACAATAACACTTGATAATAATTATGTTAAATTAGTACAAGATAAATCAAAATCAATATCTTTAATTGCTGGTCTTAATACAATAGATGCTGAGGTTGGGTCAACATTTTCAATAGCATCTTCTGATATAACAAAATACAAAATTAAATCTATAACTTTAAATGCAGTTAATAGAAAAGAAAGAGTATTAGAAGCAAAAGAATTAGAAAGTATATCTACAAATATTGCATTAGATTATGATACAAATGTAATAATAGTAACTGAAAAATTAAAAGTACTTACTAAAGATATTCCTGGCCTTGAACTGGTAAATTCAGAAACAAGCAGAATTTATAATATAAATAGCAAAATAGATGCACCAATCGGAGTAAAAAAGATTGGAACTGTTGAAAAAATTACAGCATATGTAAATAACGAAAAATATGAATTTGCTAATTTAGGAAATACAACATCCGAAATATTATTAATTCCAGCAAAAGCATTTTCAGTAATAGGCAATTATAGAATTATATTAGTACCATCGAATTCGGAAGGAGACGGTGATATTATTCAATTAATCTATAACATAGTCGATGATGTTTATGTAGGGGTTCCTGATATTAGGAATATACAATATCCATCTGAATTAAGAGGACCTGATTATGTTGGAACTAATGTTGATTTTACTATATCGTATGATTCGATTAATACAACTTTTGTAAGACTTTATGCTGGTAAGGCTTACATGCAATTGCATTCAAAAGGTAAGCAGAGTTTAAATATAGAAACTCTATTGGGATTATATGATACGCCACCTGCACAAGATGGAGAATATATTTCATTAGAATTAAAACTTATACCATACAATACAAGTGGAAAATCCGAAGTTGTTGGTAAAGCCGAATCTGTATTTATTAAATTTATAAAAAGTAAATTACTAATTCCTAGAAGTGTAGCTATTAATAGAATAGCTGAAGCCTTTAAGAATCAATTTAAATCAATCGAAGTTCGTGATGATTCATCTAAATATCTTACACATTTATTACACTTAGGAGATGGAAATAATAAAGTAATTACAACTTGGACTGGTAGTCAAGAATCTCTTATTTTAAAATTATACGAACCTGTACCAACGGATATACAAACAAATCAATTAGTATGGATATCCAAATTACAATCAAATCCAATTATTGAAACAGTAACTTTACTTGGTACGAGTGAGCAGTTTTGTCCTCCATTAAAAGGACCAAATTTTTCAATAGAAGCTGATAATGGTATTGGGTATAAAGTATATGATGATTTATTAGCTAGCGGTTCTACTACATCAACAGATTTATTATTCAAATACACACAGCAAAATGGAATAGATACTACTAAATTAAACATTCAATATGTGAGTGGTTCTGATTATTTATTTGAAAATTTTGTAAACTTCGGTTCAGCTGAAGAAAGAATTAACAATTTCTTTTATAAAGTACAATTAATAGAAAACTATGAAAGTACTTATGAAAAATTAACAAGTGGTAGTGCTTGGACTGGTTCTATATCTGTTGTAAATGAAGCATCTAAAGTATTAAGTTCTATTAGTGAAATTAAAAGAGCATTTGATGGATTTGAAAATTTATTATATACATCATCATCTATATACACAACATCAACAGTAGAATCTATATCATATCCATATAGCGGAAGTTCTAGAATAACAACCAATAATGCAGTTGCATTAGATTGGTATAATTCTGTAGTAAATATTGCATATGAATATGATAAATACAATAAGAATTGCTTAATAAATAATTTACCTGAATTCATAAAAGAAAATTCGGAAAATGAAGATTTTGCTACTTTCTTAGATATGATTGGCAATCACTATGATATAATATGGTCATATATAAATTCAATAGGTAGTAATAAAGTATTAGAACATAATCAATTGAATGGTATAGCAAATGATATGGTATATCAAATGTTAAAATCATTTGGTTGGGATGGTAGAAAAGCATATGATTCTCAATTTCTTTGGGAATATGCATTTGGATTAAATAAAGATGGTACACAAAAATATGGAAAAGATTTTGGAACTGAACCTGTATCTTTGAAAAGTGCTAATGAAGAAGTTTGGAGAAGAATATTAAATAACTTACCTTATTTATTAAAACATAAGGGTACGGCTAGAGCTATGAAAGCTATTATGGCTTGTTATGGTGTTCCTCAATCTATGTTGACTATAATGGAGTTTGGTGGACCTCAAAATCCAACCAACGGAGCTGTAACTAAATTTACATATGATGATAGAACAGCTGCCATTTCTTTAGTTGAAACTTCATCAATAATAGTTCCTTGGCATATAACTCCAAGTACAAGTACATATCCAACATCAATTGAGTTAGCATTTAAACCATCCGAATTAACATCAACAGCAACTTTAATTTCTGGTAGTGAATTTACATTAAATTTAATTAAAACAACTGGTTCATTTGGTACTTTACAATTAAATTTTGGTGGAGATGCTTCACCAAGTACATACTTTGAAACAAGTGGAACTTACTATCCATATGTTAGTGTCATATATGCATATGGTCCGGATTTAGTCACAGGTAGCTTAGATTTCCCAATATCAACCGAATATTATTCTCATGTATTACTTAATAAAACTGACATAGGTAGTGGGAACTCTCAATATGATGTTTATTTAAATACATCAAACGGAACTAGAATAACAACATCTGTTCATTTATCTATTACTGGTAGTAGTTCACAATGGGATACTGGTAGTAGTATATTAGTAGGTGGTAGTGGGTTTGTTGGTGAGTTGGATGAATTCCGTTTATGGAAAACCCCATTACAGGTTTCTAAATTTAATAATCATACATTACATCCAAACGCTATTAATGGTAATCATATATCTTCCTCATCTGATGATTTAATATTTAGATTGGATTTTGAATTACCTAGAAATAGAAAAGCAGCAGACAATGGTCCTTTACCTAAAGATGCATCCGACATATATATAAATAATGTTGCTATAAGTAACGAATATGGAGCAAACCACGCAACTGCAAGTAATTTTTATTCAGCAAATACATATCCATATCAATATGTTCCATATGACAGAACTGTAACTGCAAATGTTCCATCTGTTGGATTTGGATACGGTAATAAAATTAGATTTGAAAATCAATATACTATTGGTGGAACTCCTTTATTTGATTTAGAAACTGCTGAAAGAACTAATACTGTTATAGATTTATCTTATAAAACAAGAGTAACACAAAAATCATTTGATAGAGCTCCTGTTGATTCAAATCGTTTAGGATTATTCCTTTCTCCAACTAAAGAATTGAATATGGATATTCTAAAAGCATTTGGAGATTTTAATATTGATAATTATATCGGAGATTATGGGGATGAATATAAAGACCATTATTCTGAATTAGACAAATTAAGAGTTTATTATTTCAAAAGATTAAACAGAGATATCTACGAATATATAAGATTGGTTAAGTACATTGATAAATCTTTATTTGATGTATTACAGGATGTTGCACCTGCTAGAGCAAATGTTTCTAAAGGATTGTTAATAGAACCTCATTTTTTAGAAAGAAATAAAACCTTATGGAATAAACCAGAGACGGATTATAAAGATATTAATGCATTAATTGATACAACTGATTCAAAAAATATTGAAATGGATTTACCTATGGAAGATGCTCATCTTGATGCAACTGAAATAGCAATATTTGATTTTGATTATGATAAAATTGATGGTTTAATAACACATGATGATTTATACTTATTAAAAGGTACTACTCCGTTTTATACTGGTGAATTTGAAAATTCATTTAGTGGGTCATTGATAGGAACAGCTCCAATGTGGGATGCCTCAATACAAGCACCTGTAACTGGAAGTATTATAGCTGAATTGTTTGGAAATTACCAAGCTGTCGGTATGGAAATAAATAATGGATTTGGATTTTACGGAGAAAATTCAGTAAGTATTGTTACTACACTGGATATTAATGGAAATATAAATAAAAATAGAAAAATAATTAATTTACTTAAAAAATCATATATAGAAAATGTAAAAACTCAAATTTCAGGATATCCTACAATTGGTGCATTACCGGGGGAGCAAGTAGTTTACGATTATCTTCCTGTAACAAAATATAAATACGAAGTTAATATAATACCATTTGCAACTGGCTCATATGGAGTACCTATTGTACCAAGTATAGGTGGTGATGTTGTATCTGTACTTCCTTTAAATAATTATTTTTATACCCATTACAAATATAAAAATAATTTAGGAGAAGGTATGATTCGCTCATTCTGGAAAGGTTCTACTCAAGATTCTACAACTACACCTGATGGATTATCACCGGTTGAAACATTTAGTACAAATGCTAATATCCTTAGAGTGGCTAATACTGGAAGAGGTAGTGGAGAACCAATATTGGAAGTGGATTAATTTGAAAATAAAAATAAGTTATATTTATAGAATATAGAATAAAAACAATTCAAAAATGGGATATTTAGATAATTCAACAATTACTGTAGATGCTATTCTTACCAAAAAAGGTAGACAAAAATTAGCACAAGGACAATCTTTAAACATTACAAAGTTCGCTTTAGGTGATGATGAGATTGATTACCAACTATATGAACCAGCTCACCCAAAGGGTAACCAATCAGCTGATTCAGCTATTTTAGCACTTCCAATCACTCAGGCATCTCCTGATGAAACGCAAGTATTAAGATATAAGATATTAACTTTACCAAAAGGTGCTACAAGAATACCAACGGTAAATATAGGTACAAATTCAATCACATCGTATCAAAGCGATGGAGCAACAGCGTTTAATCCAAATACCAATCCAGTTGCAAACAATTCAGCTGGATATACGGCAGTATTAGCAGACCAAAGAGCTGGTACTATACAAGTAACAGAAGCTACAACTGGTGGTACAACAATACCTGTATTCTTAGGAGAGGATGTAACATCTACGGCACAGGTAGTAACTGGAAAGAAATTTACATTCACACCTAATCCAAGATTAACAACGGATGTTGCAACAACAATAACTGTTTATGGTAATGAGACTGGTGGTTCTGTTTCGATACCGGTAACTATAACGTATAAAGCAACAGCATAAAATAAATAGATATAAAAAATGGCACTAATTAATGACTTAAATATAACCTCCCAAATAGCTGCATTAGCTAATTCTGGACAGGTTGACACAAATCAAATCGTATCTTTACTTAATAGCGCACTTCCTGCTGGACAGCAAATTGCAAGTTCAAACGGTGGAGTAACTACTGGTGTATTTAAAAGATTTGGTGATTTTGACCAAGTAAAAGCAAAAATAGAAGTTGTAACAACTGGATTGTGGAGTGGTGATAGCGGAGTATTGACAACATTCTTTACAGCATCTGCACAAGATGATAATTGGGATGCCACTGTATTAAGTACGCAATATTATTTAAATGTATATAAGGGCAATCCTCAAGTAAGTTCATCCGCTGAAGTTCAATTTGCAGTAGCATATGGACATTATCATGGTAGTGGTTCTAGAGATTATTCAAATGAAGATACTTTGGTAGCAACTAAAGGAACATATTTCCAATACAAATCAATGTTATTGGAATTTGGAGAAACAAAATTCTCATTTAATAATAGTGTAGGAACTACAACAGACTCTAACGATATTTATGTAATTAATGTTGATAGAGGACGTTTTAGAGAATCAATGGATCCGGGTAACTGGCAATTAGCATTAAGTGGTTCTAATGGATTATTTCATTTTATCGATGATAGTGATAAAAAATTCTCTGATACGGCTGGTAAAGCTGGTAGAGTATTTAATATTGTAAGTGGTTCATTAAATTTAGGTACTGAAAATTTAGCAACAGTAAATGCAACAACTGATGCAACAACTGGGTTAGGATTCGGTAAATTCTATCCTGATAGAGGTATTATAATTTTAAATCCAAAAGCAGTTGGTTCTATGATTGGTACTGTTAGAACTACTGGTGGTACTTCTTTAGGAAACCTTAGTGGTTCTGCATCAACAGCAGCTGAACAATATAATCACAAAAGATTATTATACGCAATAAGTGGTGGATATGATAACTCTGTTGATGAAGGTGGATTTATGGCTAGAAGAACTGAAAATGTATCAACACAACATTTCTTTGTAAGAGCAACAAATAGAGAATTTAACTATTCTAACAATCCAACTTATGTACTTGGAGATGGTACATTTGTAGAAAGTTCATTTAATACTGACCCTTATACATATGTAACAACTGTAGGTCTTTATAATGATTCAAACGAATTAGTTGCAGTAGCTAAAACATCTCAACCAATTCCTAAATCATTTGATAAGGAAATTCTTATTAAAGTTAAATTATCATTCTAATTTAAACTAATATAAATTAAGAAACCCCCTCATTGGGGGTTTTTTGTTAAATGAATATTTATAGATATGTTAAAGGAAATACCAAAATCGGATATTATTGTTAGACCTTTTAAAGTTTACAAAGAGTGGCTAGGTACATCGCAAGATGATACGCCTGTGGTATATGGTACTAAAATAACAAATGAAGCTTTTAATGCTGATACGGATAAATATACTATGGTTGATAATTGTAAGGTATATGAAAAATTATTATATAATTCAGTAGCGGCACAATTTTATAAAAATCCAGCAACCGCATCTATTTTTTCAGAGGTTGGTAATAGAATATCATATGCATCAACATATGAGAGAGTTATAAATAATACTATTGCGGTAATATCAATACCTCAACAAAAATATGGGGAGGGAATAAAGCCGGGTTCTGTTGTTTTAACAAATGACCCAAATGGCACTGGCGAAGTATATACAGATGATGGTTATTCTAATTTAATAGATGGATATATTACAGTAAATGGTAAAACTATTCCTAATGTATATGGTAATATTTTCTATGATAGAGGATTAATTGTACTTACTAAAGATATTGTTAGTGGTTCTACCTTTGTTAGTTATTCATTGGATTTCCGTTCAAGTAAAACTATATATGAGAATGAAATATTTATATCTGTATTAGAAAATGAATTTAATGTATCAACAAATCCATCTTCATATCATGAGGATGGTGGATATAATTATGTTGCGGTAATTAATGACCCGAATGATAATTCTTTAACTGAAACTTATAATAAAACTATTCACGTTGATGGTATTAGATATATTGCAAACACAAATAGACCATTTACCTCATCGTTAGATAATACTAAAAGATTTAGTTTTGATGATTATATAGAAAGTAGTTCTTTAGACCCTACTGGTTCATTCTTAGCACCATATATTACAACAATTGGGTTATATGATAATGAATTAAATATGGTTGCGGTGGCCAAATTGCCAAAACCAATAAAATCATTACCAGACTACCCAGTAAACTTTATTATTCGTTTTGATACATAACGTTATATTTATACATAGAAAACAATTTAAGATATGTCATTAGTTGATTTATACACAAAGAGCACTCCAAAGACTGCAAAAATAGATGTAAAGGGTAAAGATAAAACACCAATAGGTGTAGAGCTTCCATTTGATGGTTCTAAAGATTTAATGAAGTCTGACCTTTCTAAACCAAGAAAAGGTGCATTAGGACAAGGTACAGGTGGATATGATAATAAAAAAGTATATTCTACCTCTATAAAAAACAAATAAGTGAGCTGGAAATTTAATGGAAATATTGTTACAGAAGAAACCACACCTGACGGCGCGGTTGGATTTGTCTATAAAATGATTGATACCAGAACTGGTAGATTTTATATAGGAAAGAAATCCCTATCTCAAACCCGCAGATTGAAACCCCTTAAAGGAAAGACTCGTAAAAGGGTTGTAAAGAAAGCATCTGATTGGGAAAAATACTATTCATCAAACGAATGGATTAAATCTGAAGTAAAAGCTGGAAACGCTGAATATTTTGAAAGAGAAATAATCCAATTCTGCTTTTCGAAGAAATCTTTATCATATTACGAAATAAAATGGCAGTTTCATTACGATGTCCTTGCCAACGACCAAGCAATAAACGAAAACCTTATGGGAAAGTTCTTCCGTAGGGATATAATAAATCAATAGTTATGACAATACCTGAAATCGCAAAAAAGTACGGAATTTCCGAAGCTTATTTAAACGCAAAAGATGATGCACTTCAAATAGCAGCTGCATCAATAGTAGACCTTAAAGGAATGTTGGAAGCAAACCAACCAAAAGCTCCGATTGTAGCAAAGCTGCAGTTTTTAGCTGATTTCCTTTACGATGTAAAGAATTCCAACCATTAATTTGGTAAATTCCCAAAAAAGTTGTATATTTGTATAGAATATACTAATAATGGTATCTGGGAAGAACAAACTAACAGTCATTAACATTTTAGACACCGCATTGGGTGTAGGTTCATCCTTAAAGGGAAACGAACAGGCCCATCACTGTCCATTTTGCAATCACCACAAAAAGAAACTACAAGTAAACTTAGATACTCAAAGATGGCACTGCTGGGTATGTGATTCTAAAGGTAGGAGTATCCAATCCCTCCTTCGCAAACTGAATGTAGATATAAGAGACCTAAATAGATTGAAAGATATCTATGGTGAGGATGATTATACATTAGTTGAGAAAGATGAGTATGTAGCTAAGTTACAATTACCATCAGAATTTAAACAATTACACTTTAAGCCAAAAGGATTCCAACCCGAATACAATCAAGCTATTAACTACCTTAAAGAAAGAGGAATTACCCAAGCTGATATCGTTAAATATAACATCGGATATTGTTCTGATGGATTATACTTTGGCAGAATCATTGTACCTTCGTATGATGAGAATGGTGACTTAAATTACTTTGTAGCTCGTTCATATTACAAAGAAGAACGAATGAAGTATAAGAATCCGCCGGTTAATAGAGATGTTATTGTGTTTGAAAATCAAATCAATTGGAATGAACCTATTACTTTAGTAGAAGGTGTGTTTGATTCATTTTCAGTTAAACGAAATTGTATTCCTTTACTTGGTAAATTCTTATTGAATAAATTAAAGAATAAGATTATAGAGAAAGGAGTTAAGGATATAACAATACTATTAGATTCAGATGCTATTGCGGATTCCACAAAGCATACTGATTATTTTATAAAGAATGGTATTAATGTAAAGAATATTATACCAAAAGGAAAGGATGCAGGAGATATGGGATTCAAAGCAGTTAGAGAATTATTAAAAGGAGCAACACAAACTGGATGGGATGACTTAGTTCTATCCAAACTAAATAATATATGAGGTTAAAGAGAATTTATCACATTGCGGATATACACATCCGTAACATAAAAAGACACAAAGAGTTTAGAGAAGTATTCTACTCAATGTTTGAAGAAATCAAAAAGAGAGGAACGGAAGATTCTATTATCTACTTAGCTGGAGATATCGCTCATGCTAAATTGGAAATGAGTCCTGAATTGGTAAGTGAGATTAGCTGGTTGTTTACCGAATGTAACAAACTATGTCCTACTATTGTAATCGCTGGTAATCACGATTGTAATATGAATAATTCGGACAGGTTAGATGTACTTACTCCAATCGTTGATGCATTGAAGTTACCAAACCTAACGTATTTAAAGGATACGCAAGTTTACGGAATAGGAGATGTTGATTTTGCAGTATTCAGTATATTTGATAACAAAGATAATTGGCCAAAAGCTAACACTCTATTTGGTAATAAGAAGATTGCACTATTTCACGGACCTGTTGATAACTCTACAACCGATATAGGGTATGTAGTTAGTAGTAGACACTTCACAACTGAAATATTTGATGGATATGATTTAGCCTTATTAGGAGATATTCACAAAAGACAAGAGATGATATCACCAAGCGGATGTAAGGTGGTATATGCCGGTTCTTTGGTACAACAAAACTTCGGTGAAACATTAGACAAGCACGGATTCTTAGTTTGGGATTTAGATACAATGACCTATGAGGAAGTTGATATCCAAAACGATTACGGATACTACACTTTAGATGTTGATGGTGGTATTGTGCCGGATGTAACTGATATGCCGTTATACCCTCGTTTAAGAGTGAGAATAACTAATACGGATACCGCAGATACAAAGAGAATGATGGCTGATATTACGGCAAAGTATGGTGTGGAGGACTTTACAATCATTAGAACGGATACATTTAATAAGAAGAAAACCAACGATAGAGAAGCAAGGTTAGAAGTAGACAGCATAGCTGATATAAACCATCAAAATTCTTTAATCGGTGAGTATATTGAACGTATGATGCCATTCGTAACGAAAGAGGACTTAGCTGGAATAGAAAAAATAAATCGTGACATTAATAGTAGAATACAACCATCAGAACTACAAAGAAACATAAGCTGGAAACCAATTAAGTTTGATTTCAGTAATATGTTCTCATACGGAGAGAAGAATGTTATTAACTTTGATAAGATAAACGGATTGATGGGATTATTCGCACCAAATGCACAAGGTAAATCATCTCTATTTGATGCAATCTCATTTTGTTTATTTGATAAGTGTAGTAGGGCTTACAAAGCATCTGCTATTATGAACAATCGTAAATCAGATTTCCATTGCCAATTAGAATTCTCCGTTGATGGAGTTGTTTATGGTATTCGTAGAGAAGGTAGAATTATCAATAAGGGAAAGAACGTAAAGGTAGATGTTGATTTTTGGAGAGAGGGAGATAGTGGTAGAGAATCACTTAATGGAACGGAACGTAGAGATACAAACCAAGTTATTGAAACCTATGTAGGAAGATATGAGGATTTCATTATGACGGCCCTTTCACTACAAGCTAACAACGCCCTATTCATTGATAAATCACAATCCGAAAGGAAAGACTTGATGGCTCAGTTTATGGGCTTGGACATATTTGATAAGTTGTATGATACTGCTACCAATGATATCAAAGATGTAAATGCACTTATCAGAAATTTCAGAAAGACCGACTTCACTTCGGAATTAGCCCAAAAAGAAAACGACTTGAATTCAAAGAGAGAGGAATATGATAGTTTAGATGCAGAGAAGTTAGAATTAGAAAAGAGAAAAGGTGAGTTGGATGAACAAATAATAAACCTATCTCAACAAATAGTTCCAATTCAAGGTAATTTAAACATTGATACCCTAAACTCAAAACTTAAAACGATTGAAGGTGATTTAACAACTTGGGGTGATACTAAATCCAAATTAGTTGAAAAGCATACGGAAGCTAAAGAGTTAGTAAGGGAAGCTAAAGAAATGATTGATTCCAAAGTTACTATAAACGGAACTGATATTGGTGATGCTCAAATACAATTGAATTTAGTTAAAGGACAAATCAAAGATACCTTACATCAGATTGAATTATTAGAAAGTGCTATTGAACATAATAAAGAGAAGTTATCACATTTAGCAGAGCATGAGTATGACCCTAATTGTAACTTTTGTATGAACAATGTATTCGTAAAGGATGCAAGGGAAACCGAAACTAAATTAGGAGAGCAAGGTAATCAATTGGAAACCCTAAACATTTTACATGGTGCTCTTATAAATCAATTAGGTGAATTAGCTGGAGTTGAAGAACAATTCCGTCAATGGAAAAAATGGACTGATGAAAATATTAGATTAATTGCATTAAGAGAAAGATTAGAAGCCGATGGTAAAACCGCAGAATCAAGAATTGAATTATTACAACATCAATTAGAAACAGCAAAGGCTGATATTAAAAGATATAATGATAATGTAGAAACAATTACAAACAATACTTCTTTAGTAAATCAAATTGAAAATATTAAAGAGGAAAAGCAAGGTATTGAAACTCAAATATCTAATGTCAATAAAAAGATGCTAAAATTAATGTCAGAGGTAGGTGCAACAAAAACCTACATTGATAATATGGTAGCTAAGATGGAGGAAGTGAAAGAATTGGAAAGTAAAAACCAATTATACACATTCTACTTAGATGCAGTTAAGAAAGATGGTGTACCATATGAGTTAATATCTAAAGCACTTCCAGCAATTGAAAACGAAGTGAATAATATATTAGGGCAGGTAGTAGACTTCTCAATATCAATGGATACCGATGGAAAGAACATTAACGCTAGAATAGTTTATGAAGACCAGGAATGGGCTTTAGAGATGTGTAGTGGTATGGAGAAGTTCATATCGGGATTAGCGATTAGAGTGGCTCTAATTAACATATGCAACCTGCCTAGACCTAACTTCTTAGTAATCGATGAAGGGTTTGGTACATTGGATGCAGATAACCTATCATCTCTATTTATGATGATGCAATATCTTAAAACTCAATTCGATTTCATTTGGGTTATTTCTCACTTAGAACAAATGAGAGATATTGTGGATGGACTTATTGAAATTAAAAAAATAGATGGTTTTAGTAAGATTAACTTCTAACAACCGGTAATACATTTTTAGGTGTGGTCTTGTTCAAAG
>Ga0208232_1000074_pt1 | contig 23133 bp, 36 predicted proteins | sample LakMenEpi24Aug12_FD_150729 | JGI IMG/M metagenome (GOLD analysis project Ga0208232, IMG submission 150729) | Freshwater microbial communities from Lake Mendota, WI - 24AUG2012 deep hole epilimnion (SPAdes) | ecosystem: Environmental > Aquatic > Freshwater > Lake > Epilimnion/Euphotic zone ... | reverse complement strand
TTGTCAAACATATCAACTTCATTGATTGTTCCTAACATACTTTTGTCTCCGTTAATATATAACTCTAAATGTTTGTGAATAGCTTTACCTTTAGCTGCGGCTTTCTCTAATATGTCGGCAGGTATTCCTTCATAGTTTACGGATAGTCCATACTTTTTAATAAGCTGGGTTACGCTTATGTATTCAATACCTTCGTGTGAATACTTATGTGTCTTGTCATTAAACTCCATGCCACTCATCCTTTTCTGACCATTTGGTCTTGGTGTATTCTACATCACTAATGATATCAACAGCAGTCATGCTATGTGTCATTAAGTTTTGTATATATTTTACTTCTTCTTTAAGCTGGGCTTCAGGGATATCAGAACATACAAATCCTAATTCATCATGCACTGTAATCATAAACTTCCAGTGTGGTTTAGATTTAATATACTCATAGATCTCTCTGAGCTTTAGTAATAGAATGTCTGCGCCACTACCTTGCACCAACCAGTTTTGTAGTTGATGTTTGTTGCGGCTAAAGTATCGACGCAGTAATAGGTTAGGGATATTGTCCGTGATATAAACACGGTTACTAATCCACTTACCAAAGGCGACAACACCAGCAAAAGCTTTACGATAACCTTGTACTAATGCTTGTGCAGTAGGAAAGTCTACCTTTAATGCTTGTTGAATCTTAGGTGCAGCAGCGCCATAGTTAACTGCGAAGTTCGTACGCTTACCGAGTTGTCGGTATTTCTTCCAGTCAGCATGTGTTTCATCGATGCCTGGGAATGCGTTCTTTGTAGTCAAGCCATGTAAGTCAGTGGGCTTCCACTCTTTAGTTTGGTCTTCTTCAAGATAGTATTTACCATCTCGTTGTATACATTTGTATGGTGTAAAAGCGCGGACCATGTTAATGTCTGGCTCACCATTTACAATGTTAGTCCATTCACATTGCAAGCGTAGTTCCATTTGACTGTAGTCAAAGTAGAACATGTACTTGTCTTTGCTTGGGACTACAAACCAACTACGAATATTAACTTCTGTTCCATCGGCTAATGTAATTGGTTCTTTAGGGAACTGTTGGAAGTCAGAAGATAAACGACCTGTAATAGTACCGGCTAAGTTGTATTGGGTAAAGACACGGTACTCACCGTTGAATATTGTAAGCTTATCTAATATAGAACGAACATAGGTATTAAGATACTTATCTAATTTAGCTATGTAATTTGCTGCTTTAGCAGCTGGAGATACATCTTCGATCTCACTACGTGTTTCTTTATCAGAGCTTTCTAATTGTTCACCGGATTCATATTCGTATAAGTCTTTAAGCTTAGCGTGTTGACCAATGGATAACTCAGTGTTCGTTCTTGTATCAACAATCTTTGTCTTAGATAATTCATCTACGATTTTAGCTCTATCTTTAAGTACTTGTTTAACGTCGACAGTAAGACCTTGACGTTCCATCACAACAAGTGGATAGGTTGCATTACTAATACGTTTAAGTGTTTCAACTTGTTGAAGTTGTACCACTTTAGGGAACCATAGTTTAAGTAAACCATGGGTCAATCTAATATCAGTAAGACCATAAGTCACAACGTTAGAACATTGTTCATAGGTTGGTTCTGGATTAGCTTGTAAGAATTGTTTTCTTATTGCTGTGTATTGTGGATACAAATGAAATACTTTATTCCAATCGCTATATATATGGTTAAGTGTTTTGGTTTGATTAGTAGCAGATTGTTTTGTATCCCATAAGTTATTGGCTGTAAAATAATCTTTCATCTTTTGTTTGTGTTCAGACACAAGTCGGCTAAGTTCCATTTTCAATGAACGTTCTTCTTGGTTAGAATCAATACCTAAGTATCGAACACCTAGTGTTTTTAACGCAACAGAAAATGTTTTGTCTGTTTGAATGTCATGGTCTAGTACTAGTCTGGCTAATACAGCGGTATCAATGAAGTTTTTATTACTAAATAACTTTGAATCGATACCATGATTGATGGCCATGTGCACGTCAAACTTAATGTTATGTCCGACAATCGTTTGAATACTATTCAAATGTTGTACAAACATATCACGACTTGCAGTATCTTTCACGTGAAACCATTTGGTTTCTAATAGTTCTAAGTTGTGATCAACCAATCCATATTGAAACATAAACGGCTTGTCGGAAATGATATTGAGACCTGAGGTTTCAGTATCATAGATAAGATATTTGACCATACAGGTCCCCTTTCATCTTAGTTTTACTAAGTTACTATACTGTGCTTTGAATTTTTCTTGGCACAATTCAAATGCGTATTCGTCATAACTATCTTTAAGTAATAAAACATTGACAGTTACTTCTCTTGTTTGACCACGTCTACATATACGTGCGTTTGTTTGTATCCATTTTTCTGTGTCCCATATTGGACTGAACCAGAATATATCTTTGCAATCACTGTACTGTAGGTTAAGTCCGTGTGCTGCACTGAATGGACTAAGGATACCAATTTTTATTTTGTTGGCATTCCAATCTTCGAAATCTTCTTTGTTAGATAACAATCGTGTGCCAGGTATCTTAAGTAATTGTTCTTTATCAAATACATATGTATATGTAATTAATATTGGCGTAGTAATTGTACTAATGCGTTGCATTAATACTCGGATCTTTAGTTCATTAAGATGAACAACTTGATCTTGGTTATACACATTACCACTAGCTATCTGGTTAATCTTATTAATCAACTGAGTCTTACTAAAAGCAATAAGATTATTTCCGTTATCAAGTTTGATAATGAAGTCTTGTTTAAATTGTTTTAACAGTTGTTCAGTGATTGGGTCTGGTTTAATAATAAGTTTCTTGACAATAGGCTCTGGAAACAATGGTTGGTCTGGCTCAGGTATACTGGTTGATACATCTTTGATAAGGTTTAGAATATGATTGGTCGCTTCAATAGAATATTGATAACGATTCTGCCCATTCATTAATGGTACAGGTATAGCATAGTTAGTTCTAAACTCTGTGATGGTATATCCTAAGCGTTGACCACCGTCTAGTAAATAGATGGGTGCCCATATGTCTTCTATATTTTTAGGTGTTGGTGTGGCAGACAGAATCATAACGTTTTTGATTTGATGTGCCCACTTCTTAATAAGTTTAAACCTTTGTGAACGATAGTTCTTAAACAAACTTACTTCGTCAATGATTAATAGATCGAAACGATCAATCAATTGTTGTTCGTCGTAGTGTAATTTAACACCTTGTTTGCCATAAGACTTACGTTTAACATCGGTGGTATGACTGATGTACCAGTCAATCATTTCGGTATTCATTCCGAAGATATCGAACTGTTGATTAACAACTTGTATACGATCTTCTTCTTTAAGTTTACCTGTAATATATCCGTAAGATATTTTATCTTTGTACCACTTATTTATTTCGCCTATCCATGAAGATTCAATCACGTTTTTTGTACTTATAAGTAACGTTCTTGGTTTGGTAGGAGCAGCCATTATTTTATCTAAACACATTTTAGTTTTACCATACCCTGTATATAACAGATAGGCGTGTTTCATAATGTCTTTCCTTTCTTTAAGAAAGCGGTTTACCTATACACCGCAAGGTTTTGTATTATTTAGAATGGTAATTCAACTTGTTCTGTTTGAATCGTTGTGGTTTCTAACACTGGTTTATCTTTGAAAGAAATACCGTGTTGAGTTTTGCCAGCGTTCTTACCAGTTTTTGATACGTAGTTATAGATAGTAACTTTATAACTGGAACCGATTGCACTGTTAGCAATTTCTAATAGTGATGTAGTATCTTTAACTGGGATTGTAGCTAACGCTTTGATCCAGTTGATTAACGTACCATCTAAATCAGTTGTGCCACGTAAGTGGTAGTTGTAAAAGAAATTAAATTTCTTCTTGTTGATTTCAACAGTGACGAATTGATAAGCTTCTTCTTCGGTGAAGCCTAACACTTTAGCAACATAACTTCCAGGTGCCAACACTTCGTTGACAATACCACCTTGGGTCTTGGCAGTGTTTGCGTCCTTAATTAGAATGTCTTTTAATGAAGGTTTGTTCATTGTTTTTCTCCTTGTTTTTCTTTCAGTATAACTACGAGTTGATCGATCTCATCGGGTGTGAGTTTAGATACAAGCTTATGTAGTTTCGATAACGCCGTTTCTGGTTCGGCTATGTAAATAGGCGTGGTCTTAAATAGATTATACAAATCTTGCGGTGTCTTTTTATGTTTGACAAAGAAATCATTGAGGTCTTCGGCGTCGCCTAAACCTAAGTCAATGACTTTAACTTTGCACTTAAAACGTTCCGTAAGTATTTGCGCATCTTGTTTTGCACCAGCTCTACCTGCTTCATCACAGTCATAAACCAAGACAACATTTTTGTTCTCTAGATTTTTACCTCCGATGATATAAGACTTAGCACCACCAAGCTTAGCAACTGCATTGGTAATACCTTGGGATCGTGCTGTTAGCATATCCTTTTCGCCTTCACAAATAATGATTGTGTTGTTAGCTTGAACAACATCATAAGGTGTTAGCATTCCTGAGAATACACCTGGACCATACTTGTACTTAGCAGCAGTAGCATTGTGATTAGATAAACCTGGATTGTTAAACCAAGTTGTACCTACTCTAACTCCATTCCATTTGTGTTCGTACATTAACTTACCTGTGGATGCCATAAAGAAATTATCTTTTATGATTGCATCACTAAGGCCTATGCCTTTAAGGTAGTTGTTTTGTTCTTCACTAATTGGATTCTTGTTATACTTATACTCTTCTGCTTTGATCAGAGACGATTGGATTGTTGCTGCATATCTTTGACTGACGCCAAAGTACTTAGATATAAATCCAATTTCATTGTGGGCTTTTGCTCCACAAGTTAGACAGTTGTATTGCCCTTCATGACTTATGCCAGCACTAGGTCTGGAGTCATCATGAAAGGCACAGTTGACTTGTCCAGAGTCAACACCGAAGACGAGTTGATAGATATTCATCTATATAATTATACTCCTTTTCTCTGGTGTTAACCAGACAAATTAACTGACTGTAACATACTATTAATACTTGTTACATCGTTTTTATTTCGGATAGAAATACCTTTTAAATTGTTATCTAGTTCACTGGATACAGAGACGACAAATACATTCTTTAGCAAAGCGTGAATGTTTTGTCTAGCCATCAATGAGTTTAGATCACCATCGGTTACGATAATGTTTAACCATTTATCAGATAGTTGTTGGGTAATTACATCGGCAATTGCGTCACTGTTTGTACCGCCACTTAATTGTTTATAGAGTGGATCTTCTTCATATTGTTTTGGTGTGTTATTACTATCAGACCATTTGATATAAGGTACTTGGATAATACTGACGTCACCACTTGCATATAAATAATAAGTGATGTCGACAGGTATATCTTTGTATAGTTGTTCACATACATCACTCATGATTTCGTGGATAGAACCTTCAGTACTACCAGATATGTCGCGATAAATTGCAACGTTCATATAGGTATGTCCTTTTTCTAAGAACAAATTCTGATCGGCTAAGCGATGTGGATTAAAGAAGTTAAGAACATTAACCTTTGGTTGTATAGTAATAGAATCTTTGTATTGTGCTGTAAACAATCCATCTAATGTATGATGGTCTGTTTGAATACGTTGTGACATATCCAATAGTTCTTTATTAATCAAAGTTTTTTCTTGAACAAGTTCTCCTTTAATTAAATCAGTAGGTTGTTTAATATGCGATTCTTCTTTGTAAAAATCGAACTCACCTACAGTTTTACTGTGGTCAGTACTTGTTCCTCCATTATTTAAATGGTTGTCAGGTCCTATTTGCTTATCAAGTTTATCTAAGAATTGTTGTATCTGACCTTTGTTATCTAAAGGATTGATATGTTGATTAGGATTTTTAAGTGGTGGAGGTGGTGGATTATTTGTGTTATCAAATATCTTTTTACTTATGCACCAGTTATAAAACTCAATGATTGTTGTAGCAAATTGTGTTTCATTACTTGGTTTAATACTGAGTGTTGTTAGTATACCCATACCAAATCTGGTTTTGTTTGTGTCTCTAAAGGACATGAGCTTATCAATGTATCCTTTAAATATTAATTGATCAGCATAAGTTAAGGTAGGAGTCGGGGCTTCGTATACATAATAATAATTGAATGCATACGGTAGCTGTGTGATGTCATACTCTGGTTTAAGTTTGCGAATACAGTCGATGACATCAGTAAGATAACTATGATCTTTCTTTAATTTCTTTTCGATATAAAAATCTTCAATCCAATTAATTAGATGGTGATAGTGTTCAATCCATTTTAATGGACCAGTATTTATCTTGCGCCATGTTTCTAACATTACAAATAAACCTTTGGAATACAAATGGTGTCCTAATTCATGATAATAAATTAGGAACCTTGGTAAATTTAATGTACCGTAAGCATCCATAAGTGATTCACTTAGGACAATCTTATTACCATCGTACATATTATCTGTGTCTTCATTGTTAATGATGACTTTAATTTCTTTACCATCACTTGTATAAAAATTGTTTGTAATAAACTGAAGCACATTTGCATATGCTTGCTTGATAGGATCAACTGGTTTTTTATTTTCTTCCATGTTAATCGGTTGAGTCAAGGACTCTGTGTCTTAAGTATAACTTGTCTTCGGATTGCCATACATCCCATAAGTCTATGTATCCAATGTGTCTATAGGTATCGTTGACACCACAGACAGCCATGATTTTATTTAGATCTTTAAGATCTGATCGTTCTAATGGCTTTTTAATTGTGTATTTAATAACACCGTTACATTGGTCGCGTTGAATACTTTCGTATTCTTCTTGAGTGATGGGATAAAATAATTCAAAGTCCATGACTATTCCTTTCTATAATTTATTTACAAGTTGTTGTACTTGCAATGTGTCGAGTAGCTTATCATCTGTCTTTGTCATTTTGCAAATGCCATAGAGATGATTACGAATACGATCGATATGTTTGCCATATAATATTTTTACTTGGCGTGTACCAAAGATGTTAGTAAGACCTAACACTTTATAAATATTAAATAGATTATTAATCCATTCAACATTTACAGTTGTCCACTTAGCAATTGTACTGGTTGGAACTGGTTCAAAGAACGTGAGTTCAACGCGTGATAAGATTGCATCGGGAACAATACTGATACCTTTATCTTTATCGTTTAAGGTAACAATAAATTTGCAGTTAAAATTTTTATGATAGACCTTACCTCGATACTCAAATGTGGTTGACGTATCATCAAGGATAGGTTGGAATGTTTTCATTACACCGGTTAACAGGGTATTGAATTCATCTAAGATGATAATGTATCTACGCTTCTGTGGATCGCTCATCATTTTAATAGCAAGTGATTCTTCGAATGTAGGTTTACCATCCAGTAATTTAAAGTCTTCGAATAAAGTTTCGAGGTTAAGATTATCTCTACACATTTTAAACAGTGGTTCGATACCACATTGTTTAGCGATTTCTTCTGCTCGATAAGTCTTACCAGTATCTGGTTGACCTACGAACATGGATGCTCTTGGTAGTGTTGAGAATAAATCTTTGCTTGCATCTTGTTTAGCACTGATTGTATTAATCATTAGCTTTTCATAGAGCAAGGCAGTTTCATCTGGGGTAGTAATCGGTACAATAATTTGTTGAGTTAATGTATCCGTATAGTATCGATAGCCATCGTTAGATACAACTTTAGTTAGACCTTTTGAAAGGTCATCACGCATACGTTGTACTATTTCTGCTGTTGTCATTTGATATACCTTTCTTTATTCGGACATGCCGATACTTTTGTCTAACATTTCTTCTTTACTAAAGCGTTCGACTAATAATATTAAAACATTCATAAGTTCAGCTAACTTATTAAGTTGCTGTGTGTATAGAACATGATCGTCAAAATTCATGGTTAATAAATCATTGACCATAAGTTTATGTAGTCTATTATAGACTGCACGTATACGTTCACTAGTTACTTGAGATGCCATAATATTCCAAAATGTCTTCATCAGACATACCATGTAGTCTAAGAATATAGGTTAAGTCCTTGGGGTCCATACCAAGATTTCTTAGTTCATCTACTAAGTAAGCTACAAGTTTTTGTAAGTTTAATTTAGTCATGTGCTGGTCCTCTTTCTTGTTCTTGTTGTTGTAAGATAACATACTTATCTACTTGTGGATTAACAGCAAGTCCACCCCATGTACCATGAAGTTGACCCATGTCATCAACGTAATTGACAACACCTTGTCGTCCATTGTAATGTGGTTCACCGTCCATGTAGACGATGACAATAAGTTTACCTATAAGATAGGTGTAATCTTGTTTCATTTTTTCTTACTCCTTTTATTTTCGTAAGTTATTTTAATTTTACTTACTTGTTTTTGATGTTCACCTGAATGTAAACAATTACTACAAATGTAATTGAATACTAATGAACCATCAATAAGTTGAGGACGATCGTCTAACATTATCTTTGAACTGTTACATTCATGACATTTCATTTAAGGTTTCTCCTTTTCAAGTCTTCACTTATAATGTCTGTTTCAATATCAGATAGAATACTATCGAAGACTTTAATCATCATTGGATCGGCACGTTTTGATGAACGATATTTTTGTAAAAACTTTTTTAAGTAATTGAATTGAAATATTTTTTCCATATGTTTCTCCTACCGGACTTGCACCGGATCGTTGGGGGATTAGACTTACGAGGGTATTGAGACTAGCTCTCATCCTATGCTACAGCCCAAAGTTCTTTGTGAAGATACCCCACTTAGTTATATCTAAATGGGGTAAGAATTAATTACCACCAAGCTTCGTAGTAAAATCGTTCGCCTTTTTGTTTTGTTGATAAGACTTGCATTAGTTTTTCAATTGTTTCATTTATTTGTTTAAGATACCATTCATCGAAGTCATAACCTCCGAAGAAGAATCCTGGGGTAGGTGGTAACAGTTCTTGTGCTAAACTAACGTTAACAAACATAGGAACCATTTCTTTTTTCTCGAATGGTTGTCCATCTTTGGTACCACGTTCTGTTACTTTTTCGAAACCTTTCATACCACCTGCAATAAGATGTTCTTTAACACGAATACAATCTTCTAATAAGAATTCTAATTGCGTGACTTTGACCGGGTACTTTGTAACGTTTTTAACTCCACCTAATTGGTGGTCAAACCAACCATGTATTTGATTAGCTTTACGCCAATCAATAACGGTACCACGTTTACTTGAGATAAGTATTTGATCTAAGCCCATAGCTTATACCCAAGATGTATGTTTGTCACGGCGTGGCTTTTTAATTTTCTTTGTAGCCATCATGATAAGTTGTGGTCCAGCAGGTGGTAACATTTCAGCAGTGCTGATTTGAAATAAGCTACCGTTAAACTTTTCTTTTGCCCATGCAATGGCTTCAGCTTTATCTTTAGCCATGATTCGCAAAGTAATATCGAAACGTCCTTCGACTGTAAACCATTTGTCTATTTGTTTTCTACCCATAAGGGCTCCTTTGTTTTTAAGTGTGGAAAGACTTACCGTTATTTCTAGGGGGAAAGGGTACGTTAAGTCTTTTACGTGGTGCTTATGCACAACCACAATATATTTAGTTTATACCTGACTCTTTAAGATGTTCAGGGTTAGGTGGTGCTGATGAATCTTTGACATCGTTATACATAGCTAAGATATCTTTGCCATGCAAGACAACTTTGGCTATGTTTTCTTGAATGAGTTGATTGCTAATGTTTTTACTATTAGCTTGTTGAGGTACAATTGCTACTTGTTTATTTAAGTAGGCTGAGTACCCAGCAGTAATCTTAGCAACTTTAGCTTTTGTTTCTGGTAAGAATACAACATCAGATAAGCCAACAATCAATCTTGCTGCCCAATTTTTAAGGTCAGCTGTACCAGTTGTTTCAGACGGGTATTCACTCATAACAAGTTTTTCTCCTGATTGTAATGCTCTAATACTTGAATTAAGTATCGTTACATTATGATCAACAGCACGACTGAATAGTGGACTTTGGTCATTGTTAATCATAATCATGGTAGTATCTGCATTGACTTGACCAAGAATATTTTGTGCTGTTGACAAACTATACTCGGTAAGTTTTTCTGCATAGATACCTAATGATTTTCGGTATTGTAATGTATCTAACTTGCCGTAATAGAAAAGCACAAAAGGTGGTTTATAAATCCTCTTTAGTTTTTCAGGGTAATCTTCATCTATGATGGTGACTACCTTTGCTTGTTCTTTAGCTAATGTTTCATGCACTGTTGGTTCATCTACAAGCTCTTTGTTTTTAATTGCTTGGTAGATAGCGTTCCAATCGCCTTGGTATTTAATAGCAAGGTATACAATGATGTCTCTTCCTCTTAACATATTATATTCCTCTTAACTCTTGGTAGAGTTCATCGATAATCGTTTGAAGTTTTTCTTCATAACGTTTGTTATCTTTGGCACGAATCTTTGCACGTGCAGCTAACAATGCTTGTAGGATTTCAAATAAAACGTAATCGGGTTCTCTACGATGTGCGTATTTAGTCTCTAACTTTTTCATTTAAAAGTTCCTTTCATTTACTAATTATGTCTAATAATTCATAACTTAAAATAAGAAGTCTATCTGTAATAGTTTCATTACCATTAAGCATATCGGTATATCCTTGTTCTATAGCAGAAAGTTCATGTTGAATTTGTGCTATACGAATCATAGCATTGTGAGAAAGTAACACTGTCTGTTCCATAATTATTCCTTTCATTAAACGCAAACTACACAGGTGTGTAAAGTCTGTGTAGTTTACTATGTTATTGTAGACTTTTTTCAAAGCGTAATGCTTCTTGTTCCAAGTCATATCCGTAAGCTAATGCTTGGGTATAAGCTTGTTGTTCTGAATAACCTTCATGTAGAAGTTCATTCATTTCGCCGAAGATCTCCCAGTGGAAGGGAGATGCTTCAGCTTGTTTACAGAATTCTTCGAATGTCATAATATTTCCTTGTGAAATTCAACAAGACCTTTTTTCATTTCAGTATGAAGAAGTTCATTAGAGAAGTAAGCTTGGTCTTTGTTATGTGAACGAAAATCTTCAAGTAATTCTTTGACTTGATCTTGATTGAACACAGAAGCATCTTCTTTATATTCAACAAGTTCTAAAACATAACGTGGACCATCTACATCAACAACTTTAATATACAATTTTTCTAGTGATGGAACGTGATAGACAGATAGTATTGATAATTGTTGCATAGGTTCTTGTGTTTGATTTTCTAATGCTTGTATTTCATCTTGAAGACGATCAATGTATTGAAGATACTCTTCATCAATACGTCCAGAATTCATTGCATTGTTTAAAGCAATATACAGTTCTTTTAGTTTTTTAGACATATTATCCTCCTAGATAAGCTTTGTGTAGGTCACAACCCTGGTTTCCCTTTTTGTTATAGCAGAAGGGTAACTGCTAATAGACACAAGATAGGACTTACGTTGTTCAGCCTATCCCGCATTATTTAATTGTAGGCCATTTAGTAACAATACGACCTGTATTAACTTCATATAAAACAGGTTTGTCAAATGTAGTACTGAATGTCTTTGATTTTAAATCAAAATTTTGTATTAAAACCCAACGACTTGTCTTTGCGTTTTTACGCATGTTGTGCCCCTCCTAGAGCAATAAGCTTTGGTGAACTATTAAAGGAATTTACCTTATTAGTTCATATATGTACTTTTTTATATGGAAAGTACTAAAACCTAAGTGGGAACATCCCACATATTGTGATTAAACGAATCTATGTATAGATTCTATGTAATGGATTTAAAAGCCCTTCGGGATTTAAAAAAAGGGAAGGGATCCGAAGATCCCTTCAAACTACTTTTTCTTTTCGCCGAAAATATAGGAGCCCGCAGGTGCCCCTAAAGTAGGATCGACTGCGTTCGATATTGAGAGCAGGATATTTTTCCCTGCATCTCTTGTCCAATTCACATTACCTCTCAAGGTAAGTGAATTAGTAAGACCAGTAGTTTGGTCTTTAACTTGAATAGTGAAAACTTTTGTAGTTTCACCCTTCCCTCCAACATGAATATAAAATGGCATGATGATGCCCTCCTCTGGTTTTGCGGGGGTAGCTGACGGCTAGGATGTGCTGTGCTTTTTAAAACAAGTCCGGGCGAGGCCGGAGGAGGAGAACGGATTGAGCGGGTAGCGAAGTGCTTGGGTGTGGATTAGATATGATTGATTAGGGGGGGTAAGAAACATAATATATGTAATGACAACTAGAGGTACTCGGAAAAAACTTATGAATCCAAGGATGATAACACGTAGGGAGCCTTAATAACATCTGATGATGCACGGATCGCAAACTGGAAGTTTGCTGTGCCCTGGCGGGTTATGTGGGCTCTGACGCGCAGAAGAGGTAGATGCCTTGCGGCATGACGTTTTTACGTGTACCTATTGTCGTAGTACATATGGTATATGTGGGGGAGGGGGGTGACCTATAGGGGTATAGGGGGGGGTGGTTCTTAAATGCAATATTGCTGTAGGGGGTATAATATATATAAATATATATTAGCGCCCTTTTCTCCAATGGTAGTATACAGGTAGTATAAGCCTTTGAGCAAACATACCGTCTACAACGACTAAAGTAGTATAAGTAGTATAAGTAGTATATCTTTTAAACAATCAGTCAGTCCTTATACCTCCTATATTATATATATCTAATAGACACTCTATAGGATACTCCAAGGGAAGTGCCTACTTATACTACATGCGCTACCACATAGAGATGGCACCTTAATTCGCCAGCCCTTCGTAGGACGTTAAGTCGCAACCATAGTCGATCCTGGACAGATGTCGGCTAAGGTATGATATACTAAACCCAGAAACCGACCGCTTGTCTTACCAGAAGCAGGTGCGTGAGTTCGGCAGCTATCACAGAAGCAGGTGCACAGGTTCTGCAGGTTGTTGTGTATATCTGTGTTGCCTGTGTTATACTACGGATAGGAGATCACTATGGCATACATCGAAGCAAGCTTGCCGCCAATGAAAGTATACGTACGGGATGGGTTCTTTTTTGACAAGCCTGATGCGCCTGAATACGTAGGCAAGTACACAAAGGCAATTCTGATCTCAATCAGATGCAACGAAGGTTCGGCGGCACTGTTCCAAGTCTTGACCGAGTATGGCATGATGCGGGACAAGTTACCGATCTCTGCCTTGGCGTGGAAGATCCCTGAAGACGAAAAGGTCTGGGAGACTTACCCATTCCATAGTCTACAGTTGTGGGACTGCTTCTCTAAAGTCTTTAGCTTAGTGACCTTGAACTATGTGTATAATGCTAGTGTCGATGTCAGGATGAAAAACCGGACGACGTTAGAAGGGACTTACTTGTACACGATCCAATGGGGAGCGAACGAGAACAACGGGATGGACTTCACGTTATCCGAAGATCCCCAAGAACATAAGTCCCATCACTTCATCATGTTGGAGACAGGACAGTTCGCACTGCAACCCAACAACCGGATCTTACGCTGGTATGAACCGAGCTTCGTGACCAAGGAGTACAAAGACAAACCTTGGAAGATTAATACCCAGGAGTATAGCTGTGAACAAGAGCATGCTTGGGTCACCGAAGACACAGACGACTTCCTCTATGAAGCGGACATCGTCAGCAAGGAGAAAAAGTAATGGTATTCATTGTCGCATTTAGTGTCGCCTTATTCTTTATGTTGTTTGTCCAACGTACACCAGTATATGAACTGATCATGTTTGGATGGTTGCCATTTATTATAGGACTGCTTTATGTGTTAGGAGTTTCTGCAGCAGTGGGTGGACTCGCAAGTTTAATATTTTACTTGACAATGTAAACAAGATGTACTACACAGACTGTGTACTTTCTGTGTTGCATGTGTTGACAAATAAATTCTACTATGCTATACTCATAGCAGAAGTAGGAAAAAGCCCGATGAAAGCGGGATAATTCCAAGATAGGAGATACAGACATGGCAGTTTTTAATAACTACTTGACGAGTTACAAAGCGCATCTTCGTAAGCACGTGAAAGAAGTATTCACAATGTTTCAAGATCGTTCGAACTTGTCCGAACCAGAAATTAAAAGGTTCGTCGCTGAGTTGACAAGTGATGCTGCGATTCCGATTCCACAAAAAACATTTGAGTGGTTAGGTTCGTACTTCAAGTATGTCGAAGACAAAGAACAGATGTTGGTCTATGACAACACCAATGGTCTATGGCACTTCGAACAAGACGAGACCAAGCTACGCAATATGTTGACAGACTTTTTCAGTGTCGTTGCTGAAGAAGCTGAAGCGGCAAAGGATGAAATCTTTTACCGATACGCCAAAGCATTCTTTGTTCCAGGTAGACTCAACGCATTAGCTGCACGGATCAAGACAGCAATTATCTTTACGATACGTAAGAGTGCTGACATTGTGAATGCAACCGAAAACTTACGCTACTTTGAAACCACGGATGGACGCCGTGCGATTCTCGACATGAGCAAAGTCAGCTTCAATCTAAAACCAGTTGCCTTTAAAGATACCCAAGACTTACACTTGATGCACATTAGTCCAGTTCCGATTAACACGACAGACGATGAACCGACATTATGGTTACAGTTGATCAGTGAGTATATGTTAAACGACAAAGATAGAGTTGCTTACTTTCATAAAGTGTTAGCGTACTTGATGTCACCATACAACTACAACCAAGTGATGATTTACTTTATCGGTGAGTCAGGTCGTAACGGTAAGAGTACAGTCATCAAAGTCTTACAAGATATTCTTGGACCGCATGCTGTCCGTATGAACGCTGAGTATCTAAACTCACAACCACAAAGCTCGTATAAAAAAGATGACGCGTTGGCTGCAACCGAAGGTAGAAGTTTATTAATCTTTAATGAGATCGATGAACGCATGGTTGCATCTACACAGAACATTAAAGAAATTACTGAAGGTGGACGCGATGAGTTTGGCAATAAGATCATGACTGTCATTCGTCCAGCGTATTCCAGAAACTATGAAGTTAATGTTTGTGGAACGCCGCTTGTGATTGCTAACTCGTTGATTAACTTTGGAGACTGGTCTGCACTTGATCCTATTTTCAAACGATTAATCTTAGTCCCATTTGATTTTAAGATTGTAAAAGAGGACCCCAACCTCTTAAACAAGTTGGCAGAAGAGTACCCTAAAATCCAAGCTTGGTTATATCTCAATTACTTTAAGCATAAGGGACTTAAGATTAAACAAGAACCAAAGCCACATAACATCGAACAAAAGTTCTTACAGTACCGAGTAGACTCAGACATCATCGGGATGTTCTGGCAAGAATGCATTAACGTTACGACAAATAACAAAGATGAAATGTTGCGCAGTGATCTCTATCGGATGTACGAACAATACTGTAAAGCCAATGGACGCAAAGCAATTCGTAACAAAGGTACTAACGGTTTCCAAAATTTAATTGAAGGACACTTAGCCAAAGCAACGATGATACATAAGAACGGTTCTTATTATGTACAAGGTGTAAAACGCACCACCTTCTTCGATAATGAAATCCAGAAGTTGCTACTCTGATGCACACTGAATTACTGAATATGGGTTTCGTCAAAGAACCTGACGGAATCTATATCAACCGAGAGCTAAGTATAAAAGTAAAAATTGTCGATAGTAAGATAACGATAGTTACAAAAACAGGTGAAGTTAAAATTATAGCAATTAAAGATTTAGAATCAATTATGGCGGACTACTTATGAAAACACTAGAATTCTTTACAAAGTTTATTGATATCAAAGCCCACAAGATTGAACATAACATAGAAGAGTTAGATGCGATAAGAAGTAAAACAGCCTTGGTTAAAGCGACAACACTGTACCAGATTTATAAACACAATGTGTTTGAAAGAGATGGAAGACTAACGATCAGAGACTTCTACCAAGTTGCAGGGCAGTATCTGTATTACGATAAGTATGTTTGTAAACACGGCACCGAGTTCTACTACTACGTGATGTTTAATGAAAACAATCCGATGTACCAGTTAACAAAAGAGTTACTGCGTAAACGGATCTATGCAGATCGACCAGAGATGTTAAAAGATTTGCTGCAGGTTTACCCAGCCGTAACGAAAGGAGGAGCACATGATTAGAATCTTAGGGCGTACATTCGAAACGTACGATAAAGCAATTACATTTTTAAAACTAAGTATTAAGATGGAACGTAATGACAAGATCCGATTACAGTTAGAGCATAAGCTTGGTTACTTAGAAGTCGAAAGAGATATCGCCGCTGATAAAGCAAAGGAGAAAGCCCGTGCAAAAAGGAAGTAAAGTCGTTGTCCATAACATCCACCTTAAAGATATTGTCAAAGGTATCCGTAAAGGAATGATAGGCACAGTGTTACAAGTTTTAGATGGTGGGGATTTACTCGTTAGTATTCCCCAAATTGCTGAAGACGGTTGGACATTTCTAAAATATCAACTTAAGGAAGTTAAAGATGAACAAGAAGCATAGACGTGGTTTAATCGGTGTGCGTAAACTAGACACAGATGAATGGCATATTTTTAAAACACAAGACGAAGTCGCTGCGTACATAGCCGTGTCGAGACCGATGGTCTCACTGGCGCTTAATGGTAAGTTTAAAAAAACAAAACACACGTTAATGGGTTATGAAATCTGTTACGTAGAAAAGAAGGATTAATTATGCATCTTAAACAACTACAAGAAATGATTCATCACAACGCTAAAGAACATGGCTGGTGGGAAAAACACCGAGATATTCCTGAACTTATTGCGCTGGTTCACTCAGAGTTGTCCGAAGCTTTAGAAGAATACCGCAATGGTCGTAAAGAAAAAGAAGCATACTATAGCGAAGGTGGTAAACCAGAAGGTATCCCAGCTGAACTTGCCGACGTCATTATCCGCGTATTAGATTTGGCTGAATACTTTGGCATCGACATGGAAGCTGCCGTTTTAGAAAAACACCAGTTCAATATTACCCGTCCGTATAAACACGGAAAGAAGTTATAAACATGGACTTCGAAGCAATTAATAAAAAGATTCAACAAGTCACGCAAGAAAAACGTAACGCAACGTTAGACACTGCAACTGAAAATCCTGAACAAGTTACTAAAGAAGTGGTCGGTGGTATGGGCATGGTAGTTTCTAAACCAGGCAGTGAACGGATCTTGTTAGATACAACCAGCTTACAGTTATTGGAATGCGAAACATCGATGCCTAATAGTAACAAGCGTCGGTTTTGTATTGTTGAAAAGAACACCAAAGCTAACTATGGTAACCAATATATCAACAGCGCAGGTGAACGTGCACATGTTATCACGCGAGACTTGTTTAACTTATTGTTTAACGTGATAAGTAACGCCAGTAAACAAATCAAAGACTTACGTTTAGAAAATTTACACTTAGAAGAACAACGTGATCTCTACAAAGGTACCATTGATACATTGCGTAAAAATGGTATCATAGAGTAGTGAGCACAACTGAGAAACGATTAGAAAGTATTTTCGTACGCTGGTGCCAGTCCAAAGAGATTGTCGCTATTAAAGGACCTGTCGTCACCTCCAAAGGGTTTCCCGACAGGTTTTTGCAATTGCCTAAACACGGCGGTACGATCTACGTCGAGTTCAAAGGTACCAGTTACTATGACCTGACTCCACTACAAGAGTGGTGGCGAGACTATATTAAAGCGTCAAGTCCTAACCGGTACTTTTTAATTGCAACGGACGAAGAGCTAAACGTTTTAAAAGAACGTTGTGAATTTTTTATAAAGTATGGTAATGTTATTACAGAAGTAGAAACAAATTTACTGAAAGAATTTTTGTGATATACTTTAAAGGCGGAGGATAACTTGTGCACATGGATCCAAAATGTACTGAATTTATGATGATGCTCGATGACATGAGTGTTCCTTATGAACAATGGCCGGAAAAGATTGTCGTTGATTTAACAGATGTTGATCAAATGTTAATGCTATCAATGATGGACCACCTTGAAGAAAAAGGTGTGGACTATAGCGTAGACGAACAATACCTGTATGTATTCCCAGAAACCATGGAAATGGGAATTGAAATGCCAATCGAAGTAGAAATCGAAATGCCATATCCTGAAGAACAATCTAAAGGTGATGAAACCTTAGGATTAGAAATAGAATTGTTTGCCCGTCAGTATATTCCAGAATCAGATGACGCGTTCGGTAAGTTTATGTACCACGCTGAGCTCATTAAAAATGGTCACTATGATGTTCATATGCAAGATATGGAAATGGTGGCGGAACCTTATCGGACGATACTGCATAATATGATACAAAAAGGAGGTAAATAAAATGTTTGAAGAAATTATTAGTGCTCTACAAGGAATGAACATTGGTTTTGAAGAAATGGAAGACCAAGGAATGTTGTCTGTAGAAGTAGGCGAAATGGATAAAATGCAATTGATTGAAGTTTTGAACATGGTTAATTCTATGGGCATGACTGTTACAGAATTAACTGAATCAAGTATGACCATTTCTGCTGGCGCAACTACTGCTCCAGAACCAGAACCTATCCAAGAAGAAGATACTGAAGAAGACGCAGCTCAAATGGCTGCATTAGACGAAGCTATCTCGGGTATGTAATGAAAGAGTTAGTCGACAAATATATAGACCAATGTATTACTATTGGTATCTTAACTCCTGAACAGATTAAAAAATATCCCTTAAGATCAGGCAACGTTGCTGTTGTGCTTAAAGCTTATGCACTACACAGTAAGTTGCCTTTTACTTTAGATAACAATGACATTAGTATTTATAATGACTATAAACTTTATTTAACTAAAGATGGATACGATTGGCTTATCAATGAATTTAAAAAATATACGTTGGTGTTTTTAAGATCAACGTTTCAACACCTTTTTGTTAATTTAAAATATTTAAACGATTTAGAAAAACACAATGGTCTTAATAATCTAAAAGGAATTACCGGTGTTAATTATAAACAAGGTACTCTTAACGGTGCTTTGCTTGTTCAAAAACAAGGTGTGCGTATGCAAGAGTTATATTTTACAACACTTGCTAAAGCCAGACAAGAAGTTATTAACTTGACTAGGTTTTATCCTATAGAAAATTTTATACTATATCGTATGAGCAAATCAAAAGGTGTATACTATAAACAAAAGGTTCCTTTAATTTTGGAATCAAATCGTAGAGGCATGGCTATTAACCTACCTCACTTGAAAGGTAAAGTATGATTTCATTAGAAATGTTTACTAAAACAGAAGTTAAGTTATTACATCTTGTTAACTTATGGAACTTTGCAGAAACAGTTTCACATATATACGATAATTTATTTATATCAAACCCACACGAACTTGCTACATTGATTGGCCAAAATACTAACTATCACGATTGGCAAATGTTTTTATCTGACAGCCGAGTGCAAGATTACATTGATAAAATTATTTATACCCAAGCAGGGATTATTGTTAACAAGTATATGAAAGACGGTGTGCATGTTGGGATGGCTGATGCTACTAAACTAAACGCCGCAATTAAATACCGTGACGATCATCGTCCTAACTTTGCGACGCCTGTGCAATACATTTATATTCAAACTCCACTAACTGCAGACGAGACTGAGTTTTTACCACCTGTTCCTGAAAACAAAAAGCTAGGATTATAATATGCCTAAGTCAATTCTTGATGAACAACATTTAGTTGACAAAAATACCGGTGAAGTTTTTGACATTACCAAAAGTATTTCTATAAAACCACAAGCGTCGTTAGCAGAAGCAGCCCCACAATATATTAATGTTAGTCATATTCAACATTGCCCACGTTGTAACAAACCTTTAGTAGCAGCTAAAGCTGTTAACGGTAGTGAAAGCAGTACGTTTAAAGAATGCCCAGAGTGTGGAACATTGGTTAATACTTTTAAACCAACAGCATATCAAGCAATGTTCTTACGTAGACGTGAACGTTATAAGATGACAGCAGGTGGATATGGTTCTGGTAAGTCTCGTGCCAACATCGAAGATGTGATTAAACATATTATGTTAATACCTGGAGCACGTGTTGCAGTAACTGCACGAACATACCCAGCGTTAGAAGCTACGTTTGTCAAAGAGTTTTATAGTATTTTTCCTATGAAACTTATTCGACGTAAGAACGATCAAAAGCATGAACTGCAATTAACCAATGGGTCTGAAATATTGTTTCGTTCGTTTGATGATGAAACAAAACTAAAGTCGATTAACTTAACGATGGCGGTAATTGTAGAATCATCTGATGTTAACTTCGCTGCGTTCACCATGTTGCAATCTCGTATCCGTAATACCAATGCTATGATTCCTGAAACAGATTCAAACGGACAACCTGTTATGCAATGGGATCCAAACCAACAAATCTTTAAACCTAAGTATCGAATCGATGCTAGACACATTAACTTAGAAACAAACCCTGACTCAGGTTGGGTAAAGTCTAAGTTTTTATTAGATTCAGAAACTGTAGAGTTTTATGGAGATGCATATAACGAAGGATATAAGTACAACAAGGATCGAGATCCGCAAAAGTATACACAGATTATCTCTACAAGTGCTAACCCTTACCTACCTGCTACGTATGAACAAGAACAAACTAGAGGAAAATCCAAAGCATACATCCAACAATACTATAAAGGTAGCTTTAACTTCTCAAGTAACCTAGTATTCCCTAACTTTGGGATCAGTATTGTCCCTCCACACCCACTTCCTAGAGCATTTGACGAGTCAGGAAAGCGCGTATTATACTACGCAATTGGGGTAGATTACGGCATAAATGACCCAACTCACGTGATTTATACAGCATTTTCTACAGAAACAAAGAAGCTTTATGTGTATGACGAACTACGTATCAACAACTCTGATATTAAAACGCTGGCAAAAGAGTATCGTAAAGAAACTAGAATCAATGGTACAGATCTCGATGGTTTACTTATGCTACCTAGATTTGACGGACGTAGTTATAGCAAGCGTGAAAGTAACTTAGTCACTATTGGCAGTATGTTTGAAGCAGAAGGTTTATATTTTGATCCTTCGTTTGCATCACATGATGCACGTATTATTAAAATGAATTCATTACTTAACCATAATCAAATGGAAGTATTTTCTACATGTGAGTTTTTAATTGATGAAGCACTTAACTATAAATTTAAACTTGACAAAAACGGAACACCGACAGACAAACCTGAAGATGGTAATGACCACGGTGTTACTGCGTTAGAGTTTGTTGTTGTTGAGCTACCACATAATTTACAAGAATTAAAACTTAGTGTATATTTGCCTAGTGGAAAAGCTTTCGTTCATGATAAACAAAAGAATGCTATAATTAAAAAGACAGTTCAATATTATGATCCATTAAAGGAGAACATAAACGATGGAAATTCTAACAGCTTTGGCAGTAATATTACTTATTCTGGTAGCAGTGGGCCAGTATATGCAACTAGTGTATATGACGAAAATGATGAAGGATCCGAAGAAAATTTTAACAAACCGCTCGGCGCGTACATCCCGAAATAAAACTGGAGTTAATAAAGCAGGCAGAACTCCTGATAACGATGGAGATATTACTTTGCCTATTCAAGCAATCATTGATGCTGCAAAACATAATACAATGGGAGATAACCCAGAAGAAGCTGAAGAAGAATTAACTGAACAACAAAAAGAAGAAGCTGCAAAAAAAGAACGTATTCGTCAAAGACAAATTGAAGAAGCAATTATTGCAAGCACACAACGTCAAAACGATGCGATTGCTAAAACCTTTGAAGAAATTATGGATGGTCCAGTTATGCCTGAGCCACCGAAAAAGAAAGAAGGTAAACAATAATGCCTAAGTTTACCTACGATATTTTTAAAGTTAAACAAAAGTTTGATGAGTTTCGTTCGTTTAAACAAGGACAGCTACGTGAGTGGCGTTTAATTCGTTCACTTTATAAAGGCGAGTTCTGGGCTTACTTTAAAAAGAACTTAAAAGAATATAGTATTACACCTGACTGGAACTACTTTGAATATGTTGTCCAAGGTTTTATGAACTCTATTTATAGCGGTTCGTTTATTGGAACGTTAACGCCTAGATATATTCAAGATGAAAAGACAGTGCAAGATCTTAACGCATTCATTGCTTACAACTGGAGCAAGTGGGGAATGAAAAATAAATTCTTACACGTTGGCGAAAACGCTGAGTTGTATAACGTTGGTGCTATGCGCGTAGACTGGGACAGTGCAAAAGGCCACATTAAACTAAAAGCAATGTCGCCACAAGAACTTTACTTTGATCCAAGTGTTGATTCTTATAAAGATGGTGAAGCAATCTTTATTGAACGTGCCGTTAACATCGACACTTTAGTTGATAACCCTGACTTTAAAGATGGTGTTAAAGAGTTTATGGAAAAGTATAAAGGTGTCATGAGTGATAAGACTGCAACCAATCGTATTGCAGGTTATGAAAATAATACAATCACTAACAACCGCACAGTCTCTTTGGTTGAATGCTTTATGCGTAATAAGAATGGTACGATCGATCAAGTCTTTATGTTAAACGAAGATACGATTATTTATGAAAACTTAAACATTCCACTTAAACGCTTTCCAGTAGTTGTTTACACTCCTCAACGTCCAGATGGTAATCCTTATGGAAACTCTAAGCTAACAAAGATTCTTAATACGGTGGTTGCCCTTAACATGCTCGACTCAATGGAAGCTACGCAACCATATCGCGTACTTAATCGCGTACGCTTTGTTAATACAGATGGACGTATTAACATGAGATCGTTTGCAGACTACGGTGGTACTCCTGGTGCTTCGTTTGAAACCAAAGGTGATCCGCGTAATTTAGTTTATTATGTTGACGTTCCAGTTATTCCGGACTTAGGTAATATTAAACAACGTTTAGAACAGTCTATCTTTCAAGTGACGGGTGTTGACCCATACTATAAAGGTCGTATGACAAACAGTATTCAAACTACCGGAGCGACGCAAGCGTTTCAAGCACGTGTAACCATGCTTACGGATAACTCACGGATTACTTTACTTGAAGAATTCTGTGAAGACTTAACTAAACTTGTATTAGAATAC
>Ga0208232_1000073_pt1 | contig 23165 bp, 23 predicted proteins | sample LakMenEpi24Aug12_FD_150729 | JGI IMG/M metagenome (GOLD analysis project Ga0208232, IMG submission 150729) | Freshwater microbial communities from Lake Mendota, WI - 24AUG2012 deep hole epilimnion (SPAdes) | ecosystem: Environmental > Aquatic > Freshwater > Lake > Epilimnion/Euphotic zone ... | reverse complement strand
AATATCTTGCAAAACGTTTGACGGTATTCTTATTGTTCTTGAATTTTCCGTTAACGACTGCATTATAGATTGTTTCACCCACCACACAGCATATGATATAAATTTAAAACCAGAAGTAACGTCAAATCGATCAATGGCTTTCATCAAACCAATATTGCCTTCTGAAATTAAATCCAATAAATCCATTCCTTGATTTTGATACATCTTAGCAACGGAAATAACAAATCTTAAATTACCTAAAATCAATTCTTCAACTAAAGCGTTTTTTTGTTCTTTAGTTGTCTCTTTGTTTTTAAACGCCATGAAAATTTCAAATTCTCTTTGCGCTTCTATTACTGGGATTCTTTTTAAATCCTTGATGTAATATTTTAGTTCTTCGGTTTTAACCATTGGGCTGGTATTTTTCATTCGTTTTTGGGTTTTGTATAGCAATAGTACGATTTTTCCAGTTATTTTCCAAAATCATCCAGAAATTTTTTTTCTTCTAGTGTCAAGCTCTCAATCCCCCCATTTTCAATCTTTTCTAAGATGTCATCTAGGTCGTGTTTTTGATTACGATTAGCCGTTATTTTAAGTTTAACATTCTCGTTTTCTAGGGGTTTAAATATGAAATCTTTGATGGTTTCAGGTAAAAATACGGATACCACTGACGCCCGTTCAAATAGAAAATAGAAGTTTATTTGCTCAATATCCAATAAATCCTCTAAATCAGAATCTAATTTATCCTTATCTTTATCCGATTCGAATATTATAATACAATTACCGTCCTTTTCAATGACGTATTTAACTCCTCTTTCAGATATTTGAGAGAAATGTTCGGTACAAAAGAACTCGACGTCCTCGTGATCCTCAAAATTTGCATAAATAAACAATATGTAAGTTACCATCTCGCATAATATAACTATTTATTATAAATTAGTATATAATTTTATGCCAAAAACAATAAAATTAAAAAGAAAACAGGTTCAAAACTTAGCTGAAAACCTATCTAAAGGTCTTATCAATGAAAGTATAGGTAAGGATTTACTTGATTTCAGAACCGATGTTGAGGTTGAAATTGAACATCCGCGCCAATATGATGGGCAAAGAATTTATAATGTTAACCCAATTGGTAAAATGAATATTGTCTATGACCTATATATGACTTTAAGGGGTTGGGGGATTGATTCTATTGAAATAACCAATGTGCGCGGTCCTAGGGATATTGAAGTGGAAATTGAAGTTGAACCATTAACCGATGATGGCGAAGATACATTTGAACACATTCTTCAATTAGATTGGAGTGAATATATAGTTGATAGTGAAGGTAGTAGGGATGTTCATTTAGGTATTGAAAGAGTCACCCTATTATTGGACGAACATCTATTTGTGGTGGGGGTTACCTTACACCCTTGGAATTTTATTGAGTAATTAATTACCTTCTTGTTTTTATCTTAAAATAAACACCGCCGTCAACATATGGGGTAAATTTTCCGGTCGTCCCGTCTAAGATTCTGTTTGCCACACCAATACCTAGATGATATATCTTATCTTCTTTTGTTTTATACATTATACCAGTGCCAAGATGTGAAACTACATCAGGTTTACTTAAACTACCATTAAATCCAAAGTACATTTGACCTTTCTTAGGTTCTTTTGTGTAAACTGTATCTTTAATAATCATTTGTTTAATGTCACTAATAAACTTTCTGTTAACAATACTATTTTTAGATATTGTATCCATAATCGTAATAGTCCCAACATTGTTAGGTAATGTTAGCACATCTTTATGTTGGATTTTCGCAAAATAAATCTTTAAAATTTCTGTTGTGTCAACTGGTGTTAATACCTGTACCTCTACTCTTTTTTCAACCTCCACCTCAACTGGAACCTCAATTTCAATTTCTACCTCAATTAAACTATCCACTGATATTGTATCGTGTACGGCATAACCTATTGAATCAACCCTTGTGATTGTTCTATTTGGTAAATGCCCGCCTGGATTGTAAAAAGCCAAGAATAATAAAATTATTAAAATAACAATAATAAAATTCTTGGCTGTTAAATGTTTTTTCATATTACTTAATCAATAATATACTAGTAGCAATTATCCCGACATAAGTTCCAACTTTATATAAAAATGTTTTGGTTCTTTGCCCTTTAAGTTCTTTTAATAAACTTTCAGATTTTTGTCTTTCTAAACCAAACTGTTCATCTTTCTTAGAAATAATAACTTCTAAGTTTGTTATTTTTTGGTCTTTTAAAGTGTCTTTTTGTTTAAACAAACCAATTTGTTCGTCTTTTAGTGTTATTACTTTATTTAACTCAATAATTTCTAACTTAGCACCGTCGTAACGAAGCAAATCTTGAAATACTAATCTAGCAACTTTTGTTGGTATAGTAACTTTAGTAGTATCTAATACAATAACTTTAGTTGTATCTGTTTGCGAATAACTGCTCAAGCTCAACATTACCAATAGTAGTAATAGAATTAACTTTTTCATCTGTGTTGTTTTTAATAATAGTTATGTTTTTTGTCACGTTGTCGATATCTTTATCAACATTAACAATGTGATTATCAACTTTTTCGATTTGATTGTCTATTTCTTTGTTTGCAATATAAACCGAATCAATTTCCTTTTGTAAGGATTCAATTTTAGCGTTATAACCCGCAACGTCAGTTTTTATACCTTGATTTTGAAATATGGTATAGCCAGCCAAACAAGCAATCAAAACTAATAGGATGTTTGTTTTATCAATCTTCATATTATCTGTTTTATTATAAATACAAAGAGGTCGCAAAAGCGACCTCAGAGTTAGACCTTGTGATTAGTTTATTAGTATTTTGTACCACATTGTGGGCAGAACTTATATGTGTCTTTTTTCCTTTTCCCGCCACATTCAGTGCAATATGTAGCCAAATCATCCATTGTTACCAATTGAGTTGATTTGGGTTTTATTTTCCACCAATTTGTGTTAGACGCCCAACTATTGAAAGATGTGCTATCGTATGTAAAGGATTGATTAGAATTGGAACCCTTTTCAACTCTACCTGTTTCAACCTGTCTTTTAGATTTTTTAACCTTATCGGGGTTGTTTAAGAATGTATTTGAGGTACTAAACGTTCCACTTGTTAAAGACGCATTGTAAAACGTACTTGTACTTGTTGTGGAAAAGTTTGGAATGTTGTAATATTGTGTTCCCGTGTTGTTTATCCAACCTGGGTTAGATATCGTTAACGTGCCTGAATTACCGCTATAATATGTCGGTGGAGGAGTTTCGTTATAGAACTTAATAACCACATCACCATTATCAGCAATTGCTTCTTGTACTTCTAAATTATCACCATTTACAACATATGTTTCAAATAAAAACTTCTTTGCCTCATCAAGATATCTTTCGAGGAAAACGCGTTCACCTGGACGAATTATAATACCATTACCAACGGCATTACCATTCATCTCAATTTTTGCTAAAACTTTATTGTGTGTTGGATTAAAAAGTTCGATTTCGAACTCATCACCGTTATTAAGATATACGGTGTCAATGTGCTGTTTTAATCTTTGTTTACCTTTAGTAATGAAAGATTGTGGTACAGCAAGACCAGTTGTGTTAACTGAAATTCTTCTGTTCATTTCCTTATATTTTTTTTGTATTTGAACCCGAATTCGTTGGTATTAATTCCAACTCAAATGCCTCTGGGACACTTCGACTTCAACCACAAGGTCTAGGAATAAATATAAGGGAATAAATAAAAAAAGGGAAGTTAAAAACTTCCCGATTTGTTGAAACCAAAATGTTGAATAAATTAACCCTATTTTCTTTTGACAACTTCGTCAATAATACCATATGCTAAAGCATCGTCAGAACTCAACCAGAGATCCCTAGATGCATCTTGTTTAACTTGTTCACCTGTTTTACCACAATAACCACCTAATAGGTCAAATAATGTGTTATTTAATTTATCCCACTCAACCATATCAATCTTAGCATCTTGGATGTTACCTCTAAAACCTCCAGATGATTGGTGTAACATTGTTCTTGAGAATCTCAATGAACCACGTTTTCCCTTTGTTCCTGCTCCTAAAAGGATTGAACCCATAGATGCGGCCATTCCAGTATTAATCGTCCTAATATCGGACTTAATGTAATCCATAACATCAACCATTGATAAACCAGATTTAACGCTTCCGCCTGGGGTATCGATATGCATAGTTATGTCATTAGTATCTAAACTGTCTAGGAACATTAACTGTGCTTGAGTAATCACTGACATATTATCGTTAACCTCACCAGCAACCCAAATGATTCTTTCCATCATTAAACGTGAAAAAACATCCATTTGTGTGACATTCATTTGTCTTTCTTCTAAGACATACGGTGTTAAACTATCCTCAATACTTTTTTGATGATAATGCATGTTTAAGGAACTAATCCCACGGTCTTTTGCATATAAACCAAAATCTTTGTAATCTTTGGGTGTCATAGTATCTATCTTTTTAACAAATATATGATTTTAACCCCAATAAAAAAAATTTCATATTTATTATTATGATAAAAATCTTAGACGTGCTAAATGAGGAGATTGTTTCTCCGGGTGCTAATAAATTATTAAGGTGGTTTGCAGACCACGCTGATCACACATATGTGTTCTTCGACACCGAAACAACCGGCCGTGGACCCTCAAGTGGTGACCAATTAACCCAAATTGGAGCCATAGCGACATTCTTTAATACCGAAACCCTAAGGTTTGCTGAAATAGATAGATTTAATGTTAAAATTAAATTAAATCCAGAAATGTTAGCCAAGGTTAATGATGAACCTGATAGAGAATTGCCAGATGACCCAGAAAGATTAAAAAAGATGTTTAGTTATTCTAAAAAAGCAATTTTAAAATATAACCATTACGATTTAGCAAACTCAGAATCATTTACTGAAGAAAGAGAAGCACTAGAAGAATTTGATAACTATCTAGATTCTCATGGTGATGTTATTTTATTTATACATAATGCACCATTTGATTTGCCGTTTGTTGAAATAAGTGAAGTGTTTAAAACAAAAAACCGTTTGGTCTTTGATACACTAGAATTCTTTAGATATAGATTTCACCCAATTTTAGCTGAATTATCAAAGACAAGTGATAGACATAAAACATTGTACAATCAAATTCCAGGCGAAAATAAAAAATCAAGCGCACTCGCTGATTTAGTGAAAGGGTTTAACCCAGATCCAGATGAGTATGCTAAGAAATTAGAAATGGCTCATGAAGCGTTAACTGATTGCGAGAACACTATTGACGTATTTCAAAAAGCATTACTCGCAATCTATCAACATCTTAATACCTAATTCATTTTAGCCGTCACATAGTCGATTGATGATATGTTATCATCTTTCTTAACCATGATAATATTATCTGACCAGTTTCTAATTAACGGGTTGTGTGAGATAACAAATATATGTTCGAAATAATTCTTAATCTTTTTAAAGAACTCACCAACCATTTCTAAATTTTCATCAGCTATCTTACCAAATACTTCGTCCATCACTACAATGTTTGGTTTAGGTAGAGATGACACTTTAGTTAATACACTTCTTAATGCTAATGACGATATTGTTCTTTCATAACCAGAGCCAGCATTAAGTGGTTTAACCACTCTTGTTTCATTATCAATCATAATGAATTCAACTTCATTCTTGTCATTGATATTCAATTCTAGTGTGAAGTATGAACTATCTAAAAGCAATCTTGATAATTCTTGATTTAGAAGTGGTATCATATTTTTCAAGATAACTTTTGAAATACCATTCTTACCAAACACCATCAAGTAGGTTTTGAACACTTGCAAATATTCTTCCTCGCCTTTAATTTTTTCAATCAACTTAATATTGTTTTCAATCTTTTCTTTAAGATTGCTAATATTATTTTTATGTCTTTCAATATTGTTTAAGGTTTGTTGAATATCCGCGTTTGCTGTTTCAATCTTAGTTCTTAAAGTAATGATTTCTGCCTCAATCTTTTGGTTATTTTCCAATTTAGATTTGTTGCTATCATAGCGGTCTAACTTTGATTGTTTAGAATCAATCTCAACTTGTTTTTGTTCAACCTCTAATTCGAATCTACTTTTACGAAGTTTATTTCTTTCGTATTCGTCATATTCTTTTTTAATCGCAGCGTATAACTTTTCAGCGTCATTTGCTTCGGTGTATTGAGATTTTAGTTCCCCTTGTTTAGTTTTTAAATCCTCAATCTCTTTCTTGATTTTTTCAATCTCACTAGTGTGGTCAACCTCATCTAACGCTCTGTGACATGTTGGACATACACTACCTTTTTCTAATTGATTAACTAAATTTTCATTACGAGTAATGGTTTCACTAACCAGTTTACCTTCAACAACGATTGAATTAACTTTATCTTTTAACTTATCGTGTTCTTCGTCTAAATAATACTGCGATGGCTCCACAACACTTACCGCATCGCCTTGGCTCTTACTAGATGATTGAAGACGCTTAAGGTCATCAATCTCTCTTTGCAATAAAGTTGGGTTAGTTCTTATAAGATCATCATCGATGTCGTTATTCTTTTGACCCAATATAAAATCTCGTCTATCTTCTAGATTTTTTAAGGCGTCTTTAAAACCATCTAAAGCTACACCTAATTCACCAATCTGCGTATTAGAATTTTCAATTGAATCTTCAAACGTTTTAATCTGATCCTCTAAATCTGTTTTGTTGTTGGTGTTAGAAACTAATTTCTTACTCCATTCACTATACATTTCTTTAGCAATATCCTCTTTTTGTTTTAAGGATTCTAACCCAAGAAATTTAGTGATGATTTGTCCTCTAGCAGTTGGTTTACTTTCAATAAGTTCTTCTAAGTTATAACCAGTTGTTAAAATTGTAGATAAGAAATCTTCTTCAGTTCCAATAGCGGATGTAATTAATATCTCTGTCTCTCTTCTTTGTTCACCAGATAAATTAATCAATTCACCTTCTGGTGATTTCTTAAAGAACTCCAAATCATTTTTAACCGTGTATTCACCTGACTTACTTTTTTTGCGAGTAATAGTTCTACTGATAAGATAATCATCACCATCAATTGTAACCTCACCTTTTACCTTAACTTCATCTGAATCGGAAAACTTGTTGAATATCTCTCCGTTAGTTTTTGTTTTGGTTGTTGAATTAAAGAACAAAAACATCAATAAATCAACAGTTGCGGTTGACTTACCACCAAAATTTTTAGGTGTTGATTCAATTACTGTGATGCCGTCTAAATCTGTAAAATCAATTACATTCCCTTCACCATAGGATAGGAAGTTTGAGAATTCAACCTTTTTAATAAACCATTTATTATATCTAACCTTGTTCTGATTTAATTTATCGATTTCACCATTAACACGGTCATCTAAACGATTTATAAAATCCCATTTAATCGTTGACTGGTTCTCAGTTAAGAACTCCTTTACCAAGTTTTTTTGATATTGAGGGTCCAATATATTATCAGACGCCTCTAACGATTTCAACTTCGCATTGGATGAGTTGTTGATTGTCTTTGTAACAATCTTAACATTCGTGCTATTGTATTTGTTTTGGAAATACGATTTAACACGTTTGATTCTTTCTTGGGTAAGATTCTCTGGAGTATCTTCCCACTCAACTTTAATAAAAGGGTTATTATACATTTTGTGTTTCCTTTGGAATATAGGTTAAAGAAATGATATTTTGTCCTGTGTAATTAATTGTCATCACATTTTCATATAATGATGCCGGGTTTTGCGTAATATCTTCTGGTAATTCATTACCACTGTAACCACCATATTTGTGACTATTAAGTTTAATATTCTTATCCATGTTTATTTTAGTAAAATCCATACCTAAGTTTTGGAATGGTAAAGATAAGTGATTTAATTTCTCTTTTACCAAAGATAAACGAGTTTCTTCGTCAATATTTTTACTGTTTAAACGTTTATTAAAGAATTCATAACCACCAAACATCTTTTTTGCTTCGTTTAATAAGCGTTCTGTGTCTTTTGAGAAACTAAATTTTTTAAATAATACCTTTAAAAATTTATCTTGAAATAAATCGTTTTTAAATAATTTATCTGCCCAGTTCTTAAAGTTTGTGGGGTATTTGTTTACCGTATTATATACCGCATCTGAAATATACAGAAGTTGTAATAACTCTTTTGATTCAAATAACTCAGGAAGATTTAATTCTTCTGAATATAATTCAATTAGATAATGTGCGGTACCAAACGGGTACTTACCAGTATATTCTTTTACGGTTACACCAAACTGATAGTTAGGGTTTAAACAATTAACCAATCTGTCTTTAATTTCCTCGTAAACTTTAGGGCTTGTAATGTTATTATGATTACCAACAGATAATACATCTGGTAAGAACATTTCAACGTCAACAAAAACATAATCACTTAGCTTGTCGTTTTCATCAATACCATAAATGTTGTTATATAAATCCGATACGCCAACAACATCTAATCCTGTTAATCTACTAATAATAAACGCGGAATATAATCCGTCAGGGTCTAACTGTGCTATAATACCTTTTTTGGTTTTAGCGGTTTCCAACCATTTAATTTTTTTTACTTCAAATTCACTTGATGTCATTTTTTGTTATTTTATTTATATTATTTTATTCTACTTTCTTCAAAAAATTCAACTATTCCGTTTATAGCCCAGACGATGCCGGCCGTATACATACCATCAAAAAATATTGCTGGAATCCAATTAATGTCAAATATTTTAGTTGACAGCCCGCCCAAAACTAATGATAAGAAAAATCCGCACCAAGTTGATGTACAAAGCATACAACCAACAAGATCTCCAAAAAATTTTGAGTGTCTCTTAATGAACTCCCTAGGTTTATCGAATATTGATCCGTAAACAATTATTGTTGTCATACCGTAAGCCATAAAAGCCCAGAAAAATAATAATGTCATATTCATATGTTTTTACTAATATACTTTATTTACCACATAATAAAAAATAACCGTTGCCCGATTTTATTCGCCATACAAGTCATTTAAGTCGCTGTTTTTAAGGTACTTGGCTTTACCCATCTTATCCAACGCTGTGGTTATTTTATTTAAATCATTTGTAAGTTTTTGATTTTCCTCTGTTAATTTTTGAATTGTTTTATCCTTTTCAACATCTGGGATTATTTTATCTACAAAGACCTCTTTAATAACTTCTTTAGTTACAATTTGAGTTTCCCCTTTCGTTTTAACTGGAACTTCTTTTATAATTTCCACAATTTTCTCAACAGGTATTTCTTTGATGACTTCTACTAATTTCACCACCTCTACAATCTTTTCAACAATTACTTCTTTGATAACTTCCTTCTCCACAATTTTCTCTTTACCCTGTACCCCATTAGGGGTTTCACCGTACTTTATGATTGAGAAACCTTGATTAAATATTCTTTTAGCAAATGATTGTTGATCCTCTATATTGTTGAGTTTGCAGTATTGTATAAAATCATCATCCAAGATTAACGAGATGCTCTTTTTGCTCTTCGATATCATTTATGTCTGTGATTTTAAAATGTAAAAATGGTTGTTCAACTTGTAAGTTTTTAAACTCATATGTGTTTGTATTAACATCATAGACGCCATAACCATGATGATTAACTGTCTCACCGAAATTCTGTTGTATTAAAGAACCAATCATTACACCTTTACCACCGCTAGGCAATGTAAAGGTTTGTCTTTTGTGAATGTCGCCACATAGTAATAAATCTAAATCTCTAAAATTTAATTGGTCATATGCATCTTCAAACTCAAAACCTAAATCAGTTGATAATCCTTGAATTGGTCCGTGAAATAATCCGATGTGTAGTTTACCTTCTTCTTTTTCAAATTCAGGTCGTTGATTATGCTGATATAATGAATACACAACCCAATTAACATTATCATCTTTATAAACACCCATGTCTCTATAATAAACAATATTTTTATTGTTTAACAATTCTATAATAGGTGTTATACTGTCTAAACGCTCGTGGTTATTCTCTAAGAAGTCGTGATTTCCAGGGATGATAACAACCATACCATAACTTGATAGTTGATTTAAGAACCAACTAGTTAATAGTAATTGTTCGTTGGATATATTAATCTTTTGATGTGCTATGTCACCAGCAATTACAATGCGAATTTCTTCCCATCGAATACCTTCTGAAGTCCATTGTGCTGCATGTTCACGTACTTCTTCAATTAACTTATCAAACTGTGTTTTATACAACTCGTGCATTTGATATGTACGGATGTGTAAATCTGCGATATGAATTATTTTTTTTATCATTTTCTTGTGTATTTGCTTAAATCCATTCTTAAAATTGTTGAACTAATAACAGGCGGTACCTTATATTCAACATATGTTCCGTCGTCTTTTAATAATACAATTACACCGCCTAGTAATTTTAAATCGGCATATTTTGTTCCACTTAACATTTTTAACAATAAACGAACATAAAGAGGTAGTTGTAAAAAATAATGACCTAATGCATTATCATGATAATCATTAAATGGTGGATACAATTTACCAGTATAATGATGAACCTCGAAGTTTTTTGGTTGATTTGTTTTCCAATCAGTAATTACGATTCCGTAATTGGTGTTATCCTTATTCATCATTAACCAAACCTTATCTGGTTGTCCCGTATAGCCCAGCTCATTATCACCTAAAATAATTTCAGTATCTAATAGAACTGCTCCACGTTCAGCCATTAAATCTAAAAATGAATTACCAGCTTTAATCATGTTGTCGCCTTTAATAATTTGACTTTCATCACAATTGAAAATTGGTTCTCTAACCTCTTTATAACCACCATAACGTTGGATTGTCTCCGACTCTAAAACATAGTGAACACGACTACCCATATTTGTTGAGTAGTCCCCAGCCGCTCGCCATTCACCCAATAATTGTTGTTGTTTCGTCCTGTCACCTTTAGACATTTCTAATGCTTTGGCCGGTGCGTCAAATGCTTTGTGAAATCTTTTAATTACTCTAGAAACAGATGGGAAGTCATCTCTGACAATACCATCAAGATCCTTCATATAATAAATGTGTTTGTCCTCAACAAAGGTGAGTTCTAATTCATTTCTTCTTTTAGTCAATAATTCATTTATCTCTAACGAGATTTCTTTTAAATCCATGTTACTTTAATTGAAAGGGTTTATAATTTTCTAATTTTCCTTGTAAGTCAGCGATATCTTTATCAATATCTAGTTTTACTATCCAAACTTTACCAAATAATCTACCGCCATTTAATTTATGATATACTCTTTGTGCATCTTCCCACGCATCCCCATCTAATAATATCGTAATCCCGGTTGCGTTATCATATATCTTATTGAAAACAAACTCACTAACAAATTTACCAAGTAATGGTATTGAGTTTGGTACGAATATACTGTCAAATGCACCTTCAACAATATAAATTGGTTTAGTCCAATCAAGCAAATGTTCATTAAAAATCAAATCCTCTTTTCTGACATCTGGATTTTTATATTTTAATTTAGTGTTTGGGGCATATGATCTGGCAATGAAATAGTTTAACATTAAATCATGCCCATATGATGGAATTATGATTCTACTAGCGTATAAACCAGTGTATGCAAATCCTATTCGATATTTTTCAATCATTTCGTCAGTAATATTTCTACTACGTAAATAATTCATCGCCTGTTTATAGTAATGAGTTAATTTTAAACCCATACTAGCGTCTTTTAATGGAATGTACTCGTTTGGTAACCTCGCAACCTTAGTTACTTTTCTTAATTCACCAATATCATCTGGTCTCAATAACTCATAACGTTTTGTATGTTTAGGTCGACCATATTTTTTGATTAACTTATATAGCCCACCGTGAGTATCGTGTGTTTCACTACACGCCCAGCACTTATAAACCCCAAAACGATAGTTAATTTCTAAATTACCCTTACCATCCCCTTCATCTAACCCCTTTAACTCATACGAGCAGACAGGGCAGTCAAAAGATATTTGACACCTATAGTCATTGTGCATATGTGGTTCTCCCAATATGTCCTCTAAAAGGTCAACAATAGCTGAATAGTCGATTTCGGTTTCCGGCATATGCCTAATATATGTAAAATATGTGAGAAAAAAAAATCCCCTGGACACCACCCCAGGGGAACACCAACCAGATGTACATTTCTGTGCACCCGATTTGCTGTATTGTATACTAATATACGCTATTAATAATTAATAACAAAATACTAGTTGCCTTATTCTTTTAACATGTTAATATAGCCGATTACCGCTGTTGCAGCATCACTCATATCATAGTTTTCTTTTCTTAATGAACCGGTTTTACCATATAACCAAGTAACTTCTGGGCAAACAGCGTTTACGTGTTCCCAAACCACATGTTTCTTATCAATATCTTTAGGATAACCGCCAAATAGAACATTTCTACCTTTATCATTTGGACCAACTAAATCTGGGAACGCAAATTTTCTTGCATTATATGTGGAAATAAATGTCGGAACAATACCCAAAATATCGTATACTATCTTGCAAATCATTGTGTTATATCTTAATAATGTACCTACTGTGTAGATATTATTAGAATTTAATAATGGTTCTTCAATGATAACTTTAACAATACCCATATCACGATAACCCTCAAGTTGTTTCTTGAAAGCATCCGCTTTTTTCATTAATTCCTCTAATTTGTCTTCTGGTAGGGGTTTAACCTTTGGTGAGAAATGTGTTAACTCTAACAACTTCTTACCGGCTAAATCGAATAGTGCCCAACCAATAGTTTTGGTTGAGATATCTAATCCTAAAATTTTAGATTTGTTTTTGAATTTTGTTTCCATAAACAAGAATAACTATAGATATTAAAAATGTAAATGGTTAAAAATCAATTTTTAGTGCAAAAACTTGTACTCCAGACCTTATCACTGGTTTAGCTGTTTTTGACATCGCCAACACATTTTTACTTGCATCTAGTAATGCTACCTCTGTAATTCTTTTGGTTGCACCAGAAATATACGTAGGATTCTGAGTTTGTGTGAATTGTGATGACGGTAAGTTAATCATAAACGTCATAACCTCTAAGTCAGACGCCCTAGTTAACTTAACGCTACCTGGAAATGGTTGACTATCACCAAATTGTGGAAGTGTAGCATCACCGCTAGTCAATGTTGGTTGATAACCAATTAAATTATCTGTTGTTGACGTATTTGTTCCGATTGAATATAAAGAACCACCATCTAACATATCTTGACCAATAACAAACTGATAGTCACATAAATTATCGGGATCAATTAAATTACCAACTGTGTGGTTAGGTATTTGGTCTGTTAAATCTATTACAGTCCAAGAATCTGATTCTGGTTGTGTACTTCCTGAAACTATTTGAACTAATGCTTTAAACTTATTTGCTCTAAATCCGCTGGTGCTACCAACTAAATTGGTATTATTATTCATATACTTGAAATCATCAGTATTGAATTTAATTGATGCATTCACAGATATACCAGTAACACTATTATAGTAATTACAATGTATCCCACTTAATGCTGTATTTCCTGTTAGTTCTAATTCATATGTAATGTATGCTGTTTCACCACTTGTTATCATTGGTAAATCTCCAACAGTACATGGTAAATCAACCGGAACCGCACTAACTCTTGGTGATGGTAGTGTGAATCTTCTGTTTGATTTATATTCTAATGCCGCTATAATTTCTTGATCATCAAATACTATTATCTTTTTACCTGTGAAAACTTTACCAACTTTATAACCTTGTTCATCTAAAAGATATCTGAATACAACATTATTAGTATTTGGTTTATCGTTCTTACTTGATGTTACATAATAATTTGTTTCGCCCATAGTAAACACTGCACCAATAGTGGTACCAGTATTTCTATGATATAACATAAACGGAATGTACACTTCGAAACTTAAAATATCATCTTCAGTTTCAGATGCGATGTAATCATCGTATTTAAAAAATCTTTCAGGGTCGTTAACTGAATCACCTAATTCTGAGTAATGTAATATTGCTATTACTCTTTGGTCTTCTGGTTTAACATTAACTTCTTCACCAAATGAATTAACAAATGTTGTTGGTGTTGATAGTGTTCCTCCAGTAAAATTTGTAAATGTTTGACCTGATGTGCTATTATACCCTAAATATTCTTTTGTTGATGCGTATTGTGTTCCAGTATATCCTGTTAAACTTTCATTTGATGCATTTAATCCTGCTGGTTTTTCTGTCCAAACGATTTCCATTCTCCACGGATCATGTGCTGCTGATGGATCTACAGGTGATGGTGAACAAACAGTTGTTGTTGTAGTATCAGACCCAAATTCAACATCACAATTATGACATATCACTTGCGCATAACCACTTAATGATGAGAAGTTTGGCATAATTCTATCAAACGCTAACTCATTACCTGTTATACCTGTAATTTTATAAACCAAACTATTTGTTTCGCCAGTTAATGTTGGTATCTCACCACAGGTTCTACTGTTAAAAAGAATTGTAACATATTCACAACCATTGTATGTTGCACCAGTTAAAACTGTTAATAAATTAGTACCATCAACTTGTGATAACGATATTTCTTGTATCTCACATGCAATTGTTGTTCCAGTACAATCCACTGAATCATATTCAACGTAATCTGAAACGAAACCTGCCGGTCCCATAACATTTTTAATTGTATCTAACGTATTTTGTTTTATTGGGTTACCGTATGTTAAACTTTCAGATGATGTTAATTTATATGGATACTTTACTTGAGCATCTTTATCCATTGGCGCCAACACTTTTTGATGTGGTGTTACGCCATTCCCAGTGAATCCTGTGAAGTTGTAATCAAATTCAGAATCACCTATTTGGAAATAACTTATTACAAAATTACCCTCAGCGATAGATTTTCTACCTTTTTGGGTAATTCTTGCTGTTAAAAATTCTGAATTATTACTGTTTAAAAAGCTCATATGTTATAAATATCTTTTTTTATTTTTATCATTAAGGTGCGCATATACTATATCCGACTTGTGCACTATAAGAATTTATTACTCTTGTTTCATTTTCACAATTAGCTTGTCCATTATCTACAGGTACTGATGTATCAATGGTAAGCGTGCCCGAACTTGTTCCACTACTTATTTCAATTGGATATTCATATGTATTTTCCTGCTCGTAAAGGACATTTACCGTAACATTAACATAGGCATATACATCACCAACAGCATTCATTGCATTACCATTACCATCAGTTAATAATGCTGTAATAACGGTATAGAAATATGGTACAGTATTAGATAAACATTCAGTGGTACTTTGTGAAGAATATTCTGTTATTGAAATACATGCTGATCCCGGTGCCCCGCCCGCACTAGGTGTTAATGTCGGTGTTGCTGTTAATGTTTGTGTTGGGGTTGGTGTTTGTGTTGAACCAAAACAATCAACATAACTTGAACATGAACCATCTGGTCCTGTTGTTAATATTTCTTCTGGCGTTGTTGTACCTACACCAGTTGATATATTAACATACTCTGGTATACTAGCACTACATACATAATAAATTGCGTTAAAACTTGGACCAGGTCCTTGTTCCGCGAATAATCCGTTAAATGGTATATCTTGTACTGGTTGACCAGGTATTTGAATTCTTAAACCATAACCACTTGTATTATATGTTGATGGTATAGAAAAACTATAACATTGTCCCGCCATTTGCGTAGGGGTAAGAGTAGGTGTTGCTGTTGGGGTTGGGGTTGAAGTTGCTGGATTACATTCACATCCACCGCCCGCTAATGTTCCTGTTCCACCATCTAACGATATTGGTAAATTACTTGAACTACAGATACATATTGGACTATCTCCGGTTGTAAAATAATCATATCTCTCATTTCCTTCACAATCAGTCCAATAGAAATTACCTGCAGCGGTTATATTATATTCTTTAGGTACACATGTTACTGTTGTTGATGTAGGGGTAGGGGTTGATGTTAAGGTTAACGTTGGAGTATTTGTCGGTGTAGTTGTTAGCGTTAATGTTGGCGTGGCCGTTGGAGTCGCACCTTCGGTTGTTGTATTTGTAGGTGTTTGTGTATTTGTAGGTGTTGGTGTGTTTGTAGGTGTTGCTGTTAAAGTTGGCGTCGGCGTGTTTGTTGCTATAGGTTCTATTAGTGAAACCAAAAATATTTGGTCGTCACAACCATTACAATTAATTTTTACATAAACTTGTGTTAAAGTGTCACTTAAACCTGTTAAAGTACAACTGCTAGCGGTTATCCCATTACATATTGTAGTTCCAGTCACATTATCAGCAGTTAAACCAGTATAAACATACTGAGGAAAATTTGATTGTGAATGATCCGAATCTATTGTAAAATTTATTGTTACTCCTTTAGCCATTTATTTATCTTTAACATGGAATTAATTCCACTAATCTTATTTGATATCCCCCCTGTTTTTTAGGCGTTGCATTTGGTACTGATGTTATATGGTCATCACAATGTTCAACAAAAACACAAACATATTTTGATGCGCCAGAATATATTATTTGAAATGTTTTTCCATTTAATGGTATGGCAACATCAGAAAAAAGCGGTGTTGTTGGTATTGTTTCCCAAGTAGTTCCGGTATAAATGTTATAAACACTACACGGTGTTGTGCTTCCGCTTATATTCGATATTGTTATATTATATGTTGCCATTATTAATAAATATTATATACATTCTACATTACCACTACATCCTCCTAATGGCCCGAATCTATAAACACCGTTAGGTACCGCTCCACCAGTTCCCGAAGTAGATGTTGTCATTATAAGCCATGTTGGTTCCTCCGAACTACATATTGAATATGTGAAATAATCAACACCCTCAATTGTTGCTATCCCTGGATCCAAAGTATCGAGGCGATTGTCAGTTGAAAGTGATCCAGGATATCTGTATCTTATACCATATTCTGATGTGCTAACAGGCGCAGCTTGTGCAACACGATATGTGTAACATTGACCAAGTGATGCTGTCAGTGTCGGTGTCGGAGTTGGTGTTGGTGATCCTAAACAAGTAAATGTTACCGACCATCCGTCTGAAGGGTTTGGTGGGTCTGCAAGTGGATTCGATGGACCCACATCAACACGTAATTCATAGGACATTCCACTTTGATATGTAAATGTAAATGAACCGGTACCGTCAGGGTCAGCTAAACTTCCAGCCGTTCCCCAAGGACCCGCATACGTATTATCAGCACCAACCCATCCACTATTTTCAATTAACATTCCATTTCCGTAAATATTAAATCTATTTGGTCTATCGTACGCAACGTATCCAACGCTTATTATTGATTCATCAGTAGCTTCAGATAAATCTAATGCTTGTGTTTGAATCGTAAAACCTGTTGGTATATACGTTCCTGTTAATGTATCACCACAACCTGGCAATGGTTCAGCCAAACTAGTTGTCGGTGTTGGTGTTTGTGTAGGTGTTTTAGTTAATGTTAAAGTAGGTGTCGGTGTTGATGTTAAACCAATGCTAGCGGTTAATGTTTGTGTAGGTGTGCTTGTTAAGGTTAAAGTAGGTGTTGCTGTTGGCGTTACCGGTGGAGGAACACATGAAGCACTTAAATCAAAATCTATTGTGTCATAGAATGGATGTGCTTTACTATCGTGAATATATATATTTTCAATAATATATCTATTTGTAACCAAATCTGTCAGTTTAATATAATATTGCGTGTCGAATTCAAATGGGGCACCACTAATTGTTGCTGTGGATGTCGTACCTGTAAGAGCTGTTGTAAATGAACCGTATGGCGAGGTTGAATACGCCACGCTATACGATGTTGACCCACTAATATTAATTAATCTTATTGAAACACCCATAATAGTATAAATACCTTTACATATAATTTAAATAAAAAACCCCTTAAAATAAAGGGGTTTTAATCAGTTATAAGTCAAAAGATTATGGGGTACTACCGCTACAATCACTTATTGTTGAAATCATGCCTCCTGCCGCAACATTAAATAATCCAAATGTTAAACCATCGTTGAAATAGTAACCCGAACTTAATGGTGTGCCAGTTTGGTCTTCATATAAATAATCTCCTGACATTAATGCACTTAAAAGACCGTCGTAGAATACTGTTACAGGTAATGCGGTTCCTACGTTACAAGCATTTACACTTGATGTACCATAATAGAATACGCTATTTGATGTGTGTTCGCCGCCACCGCCGCCACCACCACCACCAGTTACCGAACTAATGTCCACTGTATCTAATGTGCTACAAGTTCCAGAACTTTCTACTCTAATAGATTCGTCTAAAGAAGTTATATTTTGAATCAAATATCCACTTAATATTGTTGCTCTAGTAACATTTGAAAATGTTTGTGTTGCGGTATTACTACCATCTCTAACGGTAACCGTAAAAGGTCCCACAGATAATGATGGTGTTGTTGAAAAACTAATTGTTATGTCCATGTTTTATATTTTATATTTTATGTTTTATGTTATGAAATACACACTGCGTATTCTATTAATTTACAAGTTGGTGTTTCTGGATCAGATGTATCTAAAACATATCCACTTGCGCAACTATAATTAGTACAGAAACCTTGTCCGTATTTTGAACCAGCGCCTACGTTTTCAATAAATTGAACGGAGCCCGCCGAAGCAGATGTTGTTACACCAGATATCGCCCTAGCTGGTAAATAATCACCAGTTGAGAATATAATATTTAAACTACTTGCTGAAGTTGCTCCAGTTAATTGTGCCAATGTGTTGTCATATATTTCCGCTGCGTAATCTCCAACAGAACCAGCATTATAGTTTGATAATTCAACAATATTTGGTCCGGCGTTTAATACATATGGATAAACGTGCCAATATTTAAAGTTGTTTGTCGGAGTTGTAGATCCGCCAACTGTCGTTCCACCTGCTGGTTGGTCTACTATTGTTGTTCCATTAACTTTAATCATAATTTCATTATCACCAGCAATACCTATATAATAAACCTTGGTTGTTGCAACATTTATTGTTGTACAAAAACTAAGTGTACCAATATAATTTGGGTTTCCACTAACCCAAACTCCGTTATAATTCATTCTATTAGCCCAGAATAATTCACTAACTGTCATACTAGCGTTAGTTCCAAAATAACTACCGTTATATGCGTAATTACCACTAGTTGAACTACCATTTAAATTGAAATCACTAACATTATATATCAAAACACCAAAATCGCCATAAGCACCGTTAGCGGCGCCAGTTCCTGGTTGTTTTGTGTCTACTGACGTTGCACTTGTTATTGTTACTTTATAACAACCTAAACCATCATTTGTCACCGTATATCCCTCATCACACAAGCAAACAGGTCCACTATCAAATGTATATGGTCCAACACTATTATTACAAGTACCTGAACTAGTTAAAGTAATACCAGTATATATCCCCATATCAATATCATATACTTGACCAGTTGATAGGTCGTTATACGATTGAGTTGAAAATAATAAAGTGTTCCCAGGTGTGCCAATTATATCAAAAGGCCCACTATTTGTGGAAGATCCAGCCGCTAATGTTATTGTTACGTATGCCATATTTGTCTATTATAAATATACTATTATTTCAAATTATTCTAAAGGTTTAACAACCAAAACAACTATTAAACGCGACTAATCCAATTATGTAGTTTTGTGAACCACTTGATGCTGGGTTTACATCCATAATCCAAGCATCAGTTATTATTTCATAATTTTGTAAAGCTGGCCCATTTACAGTACTAACACAAGAATAACCATTAAGTATTGTTATAGTATGTGCGGTATTAGTACCTAAATCACCAATTATTCTCACATCAACGGTAACATTTGTGTTCACCGAAACATCGGAATTTACTTGTACCGTTGTACTATTATTACCACCGGCCATTACACAAGCACTAATTACAACATTTGTTGCATTTGGATTACACTCAATACATCCAACTGGTGGTGTTGAGTAGTATTCACAACCGTATCCACAATTGTAATAACCTAGATAAGCTGTTGTTGTTGGTGTAGGTGTTGGTGTTGACGTTAAGGTTAACGTTGGTGTGTTAGTAGGTGTTGATGTTAATGTTGGTGTGTTTGTCGCTGTTAATGTAGGTGTACTTGTTGATGTTTGTGTTGGAGTGTTTGTTGCGGTTAATGTAGGTGTGTTTGTTGATGTTTGTGTTGGTGTGTTTGTAGGTGTTGATGTTAACGTAGGTGTATTAGTTGCAGTTAATGTAGGTGTACTTGTTGCAGTTAATGTTGGTGTATTAGTCGCGGTTAATGTAGGTGTACTTGTTGATGTTTGTGTTGGTGTCGGAGTTGGTGTTGGTGTGTTAACAACATATTGAATGCTAAAGTCACAATCAACAGTTGGGGTATTAGTAGGCGTACTAGTTAAAGTTAATGTTGGTGTATTTGTTGGTGTTTCCGTAGGCGTTAACGTAGGTGTTAATGTTGGTGTTAACGTTGGTGTGTTAGTTGCGGTTAATGTAGGTGTGTTTGTAGGTGTGTTTGTCGGTGTTTCCGTAGGTGTACTTGTCAACGTTAATGTAGGTGTATTCGTAGGCGTTAATGTAGGTGTCGGAGTTGGTGTTGGTGTTGCAGTATTAACAACGTATTGAATTGCAAAATTACAATCAATAGTTGGGGTATTAGTAGGTGTACTAGTTAAAGTTAATGTTGGGGTATTCGTAGGTGTTTCAGTCGGGGTTTCTGTAGCTGTTAAGGTTTGTGTTTGAGTTGGTGTATTCGTAGGAGTTAATGTAGGTGTAGGTGTTAACGTAGGTGTTGCTGTTGGTAACATATACACATCTTCGGTAACACAAGAAACGTTTTCATTTTTTAATATTAAAGATGTTACTCCATCTGGAACAAACACATTTACACCATTACCAGTTATTAAACTAGTATACGTCATCCCGGTTGCAGGTTGACTTGATGATGTTATCGTGGCAATAGTAACCGGATTCACACTGTTGTAGTAAACTGTGTAAGGTCCAGAAGCTGTTCCTGATGTTATCTTTATATCAAAATACCTTGCCATTTATTTTTATTTTTTATGTATATTTTTTTTCATTTTATTTATTATAATGCTTTTTTTTAACTAGGTGTACAGTTAGTGTCGCTTATATTATTATATGATAATGAGTTATTTGTTACATTATATGTGAAATATCCAATTTTTACATAAGTAAATTGCGCAGAGCATACTTTAGAACTATCATTTGTAAAATATGATTCAGATAATGATGTGCTAAAATCTACTCCGTTATTAAGTGCTGTGTCAATTAGGTTAGTAGATTTTATTGAACGTTTAACTGTTACAGTTTCATCAACTGCCGTTAATCTAGTTCCATATAAATCAAATGTATATGTTGTTACACCTTCATAATCACTCTTTAATTTAGCACTATTGATTGCGAATCTATAAAATCTAGTACTACCATTTATTGATTCACTTTGTCCAGCGATTAAATTAGAAGTGGTTGCTGAAGTTGATTCTGTTGGTAAATGTCTATTTGAATCAACGTTTGAAATTGATACATATGAACCATAATCTGCAACCCCAGTAGTTGATTGATATAATCTAAAATTATGAGTATCGTACCCCGCGTTATTCATTAACAAGTCAATGAAAATTGCGTTTACTGTTACTGGTTCACCAACTGGTGCGCCTGTTTCGGTAAATGACGCCTCAAATAAACAATCAATAGTTGGTGTAGGCGTACTTGTTAATGTTTGTGTTGGTGTGTTTGTTGGTGTTAATGTTGGTGTAGGTGTAGGTGTAGGTGTTGCGGTATTAACAACGTATTGAATACTAAAGTCGCAATCAATAGTTGCCGTTGGTGTTAATGTCGGAGTATTAGTTGGTGTTTCAGTCGGTGTTTCAGTTGGTGTTAATGTTGGAGTGTTTGTTGGTGTTTCAGTCGGGGTCTCTGTTGGTGTTAATGTTGGAGTATTAGTCGGAGTTTGTGTTGGTGTAGGCGTTGGGGTATTAACAATCACATCAAAATCAAAATTACAATCAACAGTCGCTGTTGGTGTGTTAGTTGGGGTTAATGTAGGTGTTGTTGTTAAAGTTTGAGTTGGTGTAGGCGTAGGTGTGTTAACAACATATTGAATTGAGAAATCACAATCAACAGTTGCTGTTGGTGTTAATGTAGGTGTTTCAGTAGGTGTTTGTGTAGGTGTTTCAGTAGGTGTTAATGTTGGGGTATTGGTTGGTGTTTCAGTAGGTGTCTCTGTTGGCGTTAACGTAGGTGTATTAGTTGGTGTAGATGTTGGAGTCGGTGTTGGGGTATTAACAATTACATTAAAATCAAAAGTACAATCAACAGTTACTGTAGGTGTATTAGTTGGGGTTAATGTAGGTGTTTCAGTAGGTGTCTCTGTTGGCGTTAACGTAGGTGTATTAGTCGGTGTTTCTGTTAATGTTGGTGTAGGTGTAGGTGTTGGGTCATTAACAATATATTGTATACTAAAGTCACAATCAACAGTCGGTGTAGGTGTTAATGTAGGTGTTTCAGTAGGTGTCTGTGTTGGTGTCTCTGTTGGTGTTAACGTTGGTGTGTTAGTTGGCGTTTCAGTCGGTGTCTCTGTTGGCGTTAACGTTGGAGTATTAGTTGGGGTGCTAGTCGGTGTAGGTGTTGGTGTGTTAACAATTACATCGAAATCAAAAGCACAATCTACAGTAGCCGTTGGGGTTAACGTAGGTGTATTTGTTGGAGTTTCAGTTAAAGTTGGTGTAGGTGTCGGTGTTGGTGTGTTAACAATATATTGAATTGCGAAATCACAATCAACAGTCGGTGTTGGTGTTAATGTAGGTGTCTCTGTCGGTGTTAATGTAGGCGTCTCTGTCGGTGTTAAAGTCGGAGTATTGGTCGGAGTGCTAGTTGGTGTTTCAGTTGGTGTTAACGTTGGAGTATTAGTTGGGGTGCTAGTCGGTGTAGGTGTTGGTGTGTTAACAATTACATCAAAATCAAAATTACAATCAACGGTTGCCGTTGGAGTATTAGTTGGGGTTTGTGTAGGTGTTGTTGTTAAGGTTTGTGTAGGTGTTGGTGTTGGAGTATTTACAACATATTGAATACTAAAGTCACACTCAATTGTTGCCGTAGGTGTTAACGTAGG
>Ga0208232_1000068_pt1 | contig 23591 bp, 46 predicted proteins | sample LakMenEpi24Aug12_FD_150729 | JGI IMG/M metagenome (GOLD analysis project Ga0208232, IMG submission 150729) | Freshwater microbial communities from Lake Mendota, WI - 24AUG2012 deep hole epilimnion (SPAdes) | ecosystem: Environmental > Aquatic > Freshwater > Lake > Epilimnion/Euphotic zone ... | reverse complement strand
TATGTTTAAGCCAGTTGAGGCGATTAATAGGGACAAATATATATATTTCCAAAATGGCACTGGTTACATTACTGGATCTGGTATTGTCTTCTCAAGGGAGAACCCTGTACAGAGAGTATCTAATGACGAGTATAATTGGTTGATTAGAAATCCTAACTTCAGAGACCCAACAGATCAAGAAATAAGGAGAGAGCGGTGAGTTACCTAGAAGATGAAATTGAAGAAGTTCGGTCATACATTTCTGAGCCGTACTTCCAGAGCATTGATTGTAATCAAGGATGGCATCAACTGATTGTTGATTGCCATAGAGAGCTGTCTGCTATTGATCCTGATTATAAGCTTTACCAAGTCAAAGAGAAGTTTGGTGGGTTAAGGTATTATATAGATTCAAATTCAAAAGATTATTATGCGATGCGTGATGTAATTAACAAGTTTGAAAGTCTTTCTTTGCAAACATGTGAATACACTGGAGAACCTGGAGTCTTGGCTAAAGGGAAAGGCGGGTGGATGAAAACCTTGTCTACGAAAGTGATGTCGGAGTATGGCTATGAAAAAGCATAATATTGTTGTTGTTGTTGGAGCTATTGTTTATTTATTTTTTCTTATTAAGATGTTTCTATGAAAAGAACTGAACAGGAAGAGATCAAGAGAGACAAAGCGAAGGCTGTAAAGAACTCTGGTCGTGGTCTAAGAAAGGGCGATGCTTCGTTGAATAAATTCTTACTTGATTACAAACATAACGAAAGAACTTTTACTCTTACATTAAAAGCTTGGAACAAAATGCGCAAAGATGCATGGAATGCTAATTATAAATATCCATGCATTTCTGTTGTATTTGGTGAGAACTCCGAGACAAAGGTTGCTATAATAGACTGGGAAGTGTTCCAAGAGCTGGTGAAAGGAAGCGAGTATGAGTGAAAAATATAAATATAGTTTATTTTGTGACAAGTTGTCTGGTTATAAATCAATTGGTTTTGGCATTGGGCATGATGATGGATATATCGGATTGTATATATTGTTCTGGATGGTCGGAATTCAAAGAAAGAAGGTAGAAGCATGAATCAGTACGGGAACCCAATGTTCTTTCAGATATTAGAGGAGCTACGAGCGCTCCACACAAAGAAAGGGCAGGACTATGGCACTGCGAGTGATCCTCTTGCCAATGTTCGTGCGTCAGTTGACTGGGGCGTTCCAGGCTGGGTTGGTACATTAATCCGAGCAAATGATAAAGTAATTCGCCTGCAAAGTGCCGCTAAGGGGAGTAAATTAGTTAATGAAGGCGTTGAGGATTCCCTTATAGACCTTGCATCATACGCAATTATTGCTCTTGCACTTTACCGTGAAGAGAATGAAATGAAACAGGCTATGGTTGTTACTGAAGATTTAAGGAAGAAATAATATGGCTGATATCATAATTAATAAAGAGATGCTATTGGAGCAAATGGGTGATAAAGCAGAAGAATTCATGGAATGTCTTCGTATAGTTGAAGATATAATTGAAAATCCTGATCACTATTTAGGAATGCAGGCTGTCAAGTATGCTAATATATTAGCAGCGTATAGAACACTAATGATTGTAAAATCGCAAGCTTTTAAAAGAAAGTCTGCTGTTATGAATGATCAAGACAAATTTGTTAATGACATATGGAAAACAATGTATGAAGCATTAGCGGAAAACATAAATGCTCTAAAACTCGCTGGGAAAGGCGGATATTAATGAAATCATTGAAGGTACTTAAACAACCAAAGAAGATTGCAGTTGTTGCTGAGGAATTTTCAGACGCAGATTTAGTAGATAGTCTATCCAAAGCAATTGATGATTCATTGGCAGAGCGTAATCAGCCTGAATTTAAAAAAGTGAATGGGTTTCACCCAAGCTATACGAATCAATGCCCGAGATACTGGAATTACTTGTTTACTGGCGTGAGCGTTACGCCAGACTTCAGACCGCAGACTTATCGTATCTTTGATAATGGTCATGCAGTTCACGACAGGATTTATAAATACTTTAGAGACATGGGCATCCTTGTTCAAGAGGAAATCCCAGTATCGTATTCATCACCACCAATTGAAGGCACAGCTGACGGTATTATCAATTGGTACGGGGAAAAATTGATTGAATTAAAATCAATTAGCTCCGAGGGCTTTCATTACAGGAAGCTTCATAACAAACCAAAGGATGAGCACTATAGGCAAGCGCAAATCTATATGGAATGTTTGAATCTTGATAGCGGTTTTGTTATTTATGAATGTAAGAATAATCAAGAAATTCTGCCTATTTTTATAAAAAAAGATCAAGACTATATTGATAAATTATTTAAGAAATATAGAACTATTTATGGGAGTTACACAAGCGGTGACATCCCCGACAGACCATACAAGAGAACATCTAAGCATTGTTCTGATTGTAATGTTGCTGCTTTATGCTGGGGAGAAAGTGGTTAATGAAGAAAAAAGAATTTGTAGCAATCCAGATTGCGCAAAACAATTTATAGCAAAAGTTTATAATAGTATTTATTGCTCTGCTGAGTGCAGAAAGATTATTACTAACAAAAAGTTATTAGCAAATTATTACGAAAAAAAAGCTAATAAAAACAAAAAAAGAATTTGTAAGACAAAAACATGCACTGTGGTTCTTTCTGTATACAATAAAGAATTGATTTGTGAAAAATGCAAACGAGAAAGGTTTGTTCAACGATTAGTCGGCTGGGGTTGGGATGAGACCAAAGTGCGAGATGGTATGTAATGAACCTTAAGAATATTGTACACAAGAACGATAGCAAGGTGTTATCAATAGACCCGTCATCTCACTCTTTAGGGTGGGCAGTTATTGATTTTAGTAGCGGTCTTAAATTAGTAGATTGCGGTAAAATAAAGTTTACAAAAACTAATGATATTTCAATTAAATTTAATGAGATTAATTCTGGCATTAAAGAAATATGCAAGGAACATAACCCATCTGTTTGTGTAATTGAACAATCAGTTTACATTCAAAACTTCCAAACAAGCCGTGTTATATCTTACATAATCGGTTACACCTGGGGAATTGTTCAGACTTACTGTTTCAAAGTAATTGATATTAACCCAATTTTGTGGAAACGGGGCATTGGGTATAAGAATATATCCAAGAATGATAAGATAGAATTGAATACGGAAGCAAAGAAAAAGAAAGAAAGAAAAGATCGTGTTCGGCAAATTGTGATAGAATACTTCCATATGTCAAATGAAGATTTAGCAGATGATGATATTGTTGATGCAGTAGGCATTGGTCTTTGGTATTATCTCATGGCGGTTTCTCATGGCTCTTGAGCCGTACAAGGATAAGTCTTGGCTGTACGAGCACTATGTCAAGAAGAGAATGAATTTAACTGATGTTGTTAAGTTACTAAAACAAACTTACAACATTGAAATAACACCACAAGGTTTGTATAACTGGTGTAAGAAATATGATTTATTAAAATTTAGAGGTAAGGGAAGAAACCTTGCTGTAACTTCTAAGAAACCAAAGTCTCCTATGCAACAAGCGGCTGAGCGTAGGAAGCGTGAATTGAGAAAACAACGAGATATGAAAAAGAAAGGTATGGGTAGATAATGCAAAGAAGTATTACGGCAGGAGATTTAGGTTTATTTGCTGAGTTGAATATTGTATATAATCAAGCTCGGGTAATTGAGGCGAATCAGAATAAGACTAAGTATAAGTGTTTGGGCTCGGGTCATTGTTGCACTATTGGATTAACAATTCCAATGGCAGAATGTGCGAACATTGCTTTCAATTTAACTCAACAATTTTATTTGTACTTAGAAGATAAAGGTCAGGAGCATGCGGATGAATGGCTTAAGTCTGTTATTGATTCCTTAAAAGATGCAATGCATGATAAAGATCTTAAATTCGGGGGTGAAACAACTCGTAAGTGTGCTTTCTATAAAGGCGGTTGTACTATTTATGGCTTTAGACCGCTAGTTTGCAGAAGCTACGGAGCATTCGTTGGAGTTGATGATGTATGCCCTCGGGAGAGAAATATTTACGGTAATGTTGATTTCTTTACTGGTACGCCAGTTGAAGGAATGGTTCGGCACTATCAGGAGATATTGGAAAAGTATTCAAAAGATAAAGGCGAGAATTATGATGTTGTTGTGTATATGCCTTTGGGTGTTCTCAGCTTCCTTCTGACAACAGAGGATCTTCAGGAGTTAGCAGATACTACCGATGCAAGCATTTGGCGAGCAGTTGAAGGTTGGTATAATTACAGAGTTGAGTATACAAAAGTTCACGGACTACCATTGCCTAAATTAAGATCAGCTGCTGAAAGTGCAGGAAAGAAAATTGCTTTTTCTGTAGATGAGTAAAGTAGAGTGGAATGATGCAGGCTCCCATGTGGCGGGCACTGGGTATGCTGATGCTGCCTATCCTATATATGAAGCGTTATTCAAAAATGGATTGGTTTCCAAGACATATGTTGAGCATCTTGCTCCAGAGATTCCTGGCGTTGGGTATTCATTAAGGAATACTAAATTTACTAATCCCGTTGTGATTAACAATACACTCCCTGAATATTATGTTATTGGTTCTGAGTATTCAATTGGCTTTACATATTGGGAAACCAATCGTATAAGCGATGACAGCGTTGATGGAATGAACAAGATGGATGAGATTTGGACTACATCTGAATTTATGAAAAATGTATTTATAAACTCTGGTGTGACCAAGCCAGTGTATGCCTTTAATTTGGGTGTTAATCCAGATCTTTACTACCCTCATAAAAGGAAGCCTCATAAGCCGTTTACATTCTTAAGCATGGGGTCTCCTTCAACGAGGAAGAATTCTCAAATGTCTGTTGATGCGTTCATGCATCTTTTTGGTCGTGATGAAAATTATAAACTAATTTACAAATCTAACGGGGCTCCAGACGCTCGCTTTCATAAAGGTACGAGCAATCAGTCATCTATTCACGGGCATCCTCGTATTGAAGTTATAGATTGGAAATTAAGTGAAAGCCTTCTTTCTGCGCTATACGATGAATCAGACTGCTTACTATACCCAACAAGTGGCGAAGGATGGGGGCTGATACCATTTCAGGCAATAGCAAAAGGTATTCCAACGATCTGCACTAACGCTACTGCCTGCGAGGAGTATGCAGAAATGTCTGTACCTTTAGATTACAAATGGTCTAGCAAGAACATGGATGGTGTATATAAAGATACTGGGGAGTGGGCAGAGCCAAGTTTTGATGATTTGTGTGATAAAATGTTATATGTAGTTAAAAACTATGATGCTGTCTCAAATAAGACATTAGAAGGTGCTAAGTACATAAATGAGAATATGACTTGGGACAAAGTAACAAAGGACTATGTAGATAGATTATGTCAAATATTGAACATGTTAAACAAAAAAGTTTAGTAGAGAAAATTAGAGATGTTGAACAAGTTGGTCTTTTGCATGTAAAAGGTTATTCAATGAGGGAAATATCTTCACTCATGACATTGCCGATTAATGATGTTAAAGAGTACATTGATGAATATAAGTTAATATTAAATCAAACTATTGAGGAAGACCCGTTTTTTCTTGAAAAAGTACAATTTAATACAATTAAAGCTCTTACTGAATTTGATGAATTAAGTAAGGAAGCTTGGGAAACAATTAATATAGCAACAGATAACGGCATGGTTGCTGCCAGAATTCAGGCAATCAAGCTGGCTGGGGATCTTGCTACTAAGAAAGCTCAACTCCATAAGCTTATGGGTGGGAATCAAACAGATGGTGAATATATTGCCAGAATGCAGAAGGCTGAGAATGTTAATCAAATTTTATCAAAAATATTAAGAGATGTTATCTCAAAGCATCCATCTATTGCCGAGGAAGTTCGCAAGGAGCTTGAAATTGCTTTTGAGATTATGACAGGAAAACACACTGACATTGTAACCAACACTGCATTCACGGTAGAAGAAGATGAAGAACAGGGCTCATAATTTGAGATCTTTTGAAAACGCCTATAGAGATCATAATTTGAGATCTTTTAAAAAAGCCTATAGGGCTCATAATTTGAGATCTTTTCAAAACGCCTATAGGGTAGTATAGAAACATGTCTGATTTCTTAGGTATCAATCTTGAATTTAATGATTTTGATAGATTATTGCGCCAAGATGAATTTATGGAAGAACCTGTTTCTATTGAAACTTTTGTTCAAGATAAACACTATCTCGGTCTCCCCCCTCTATCTGAGATTCAGTTGGAGATTGTAAAGCATAGCACACAGATATTCAAAGAACACACTTTAATAAAATTATATGGCGAAGAAAAGGGAAAAGAGATTTACAAGAAATACACAGACAATGAAGTGATTTGTATGCTCGGCAAAGGATCTGGAAAAGACCATTGTGCCAGAATATCTATGGCGTATACCGTATATCTATTACATTGCTTAAGAGATCCTCTTGGCTATTATGGTAAAGCTCACGGTGTTTATATTGACCTTCTAAACCTTGCTGTAAACGCTCAGCAAGCTCAGAGAGTGTTCTTTGAACCATTAAAGAACTTATTGCTATCATCTCCTTATTTTAATAATGTGGGGTTTGAACCTAGAGTATCAGAAATATTTTTCTTTTCCAGACCTGTAAGATTATTCTCTGGTCACTCTGAATCTGAAGGTTGGGAAGGTTATGAAGTAATGACAGTTATTCTTGATGAGATATCTGCATTTAAAACAGATAGCGAATTGAAAGGTGAAGTGAGATCAAAGGGATCAGCATCTGCAATTTATAACATGAGTAAGCTATCCGTAATGTCACGGTTTCCAGAAATTGGTAAGGTTATTCTATTGTCATTCCCACGCTATAAAGGTGACTTTATTCAGCAGAGATATTTCAGCTCTAGAGAAAAGAATGAACCTAAAACTTGGTCAATTAAAGCAGCAACATGGGAAGTTAATCCAACAATTAAAAGAGAGCAATTAGAATCTGAGTATATTAGAAATCCAATTGAAGCAGCATCTCGTTTTGAATGTGAACCTCCAACAATGGAAGATGCTTACTTTAGAGATGAAGAATTAGTAAGAAAAGCTTTTATATATTCAGATGACCCTATGGATGAAGAAGGTAGATATAAGCCGTGGTTTAATAATACTGATGGTCATCAAAGATTTATTCATATAGACTTAGGTTTTAAAAGAGATAGAACAGCATTATGTATGACGCATTGTTCTGGATTTAAAGAAATAGTTACATCAATGGGTGTTGAAAGGCTGCCAGTTATTAATGTTGATTTAATACATTCCTGGAAGGCTGAACCTGGTAAAGAAATTAACTTTGCTTCTGTGAGACAGCTTATTGTTGATCTCTGTAGAAGGTTTGATGTTGCTAAAGTTACTTTTGATAGATGGCAATCTATTGAAATGATTCAAAGCTTGAAAGCTCAAGGTATTAATGCAGACTTTCACAGCGTTAAGAAAACTGATTATGATACATTGATGACATCTATTTATGACACAAGGCTTCGTGGGTATTGGAATCATGTTCTTGTTGAAGAAGAATTGTTGAAGTTAAGATTATTTAGTAACAATAAAATAGATCACCCTAATTCTGGATCTAAAGACTTAGCTGATGCTCTTGCTGGGTCGGTATTTAATTCTGTGCAAAATATGGGTGTTGAACAAGAAGTTGAAATAGAAATACTAGGTATTGATGCCCCAGATGGTGAAGATTTTGAGGATTATGGTACAGTGACAGTATATAATCGTGATATGAATGCATATGTGCCAGGTTTTAATAAAACACAAATTCCAGTAGAGGAGGTGGGTGTATGGATGGAGAACATTTAATGGATAAGGATACGGTAGATATACAGTTAGTTCTTAAAATTATGAGTGATAAAGTGTCTGAATTGACATTGCAAAATGCTGTTTTAATTGCGCAATTAGATTCAATCAGAAGATCCTCTCTGAAAAATATTTAATAAAATATTTATAGACGAAGGTTGTTTCTAGTAAAGTTACTGATAAGTTGTATGTCAAGCCGATAGGCGTTATTCAAAACCAATATAGAAACGAGAGAAAATGCAAATTAAAGAAGCAAGTTCATTCCCAGTAATCTCAAGAAGTGGTCGTACATCTGCTGAATTGCAAATGATTATTGATACCTTGAACCTATCTAGTCAAAGTGGAAAGCCTTATTCAATTGAGGGAGTTCAAGCTGGTAAGAAATACAATTCAATGCAACAGAGAATTCGTGCCCAAGCTCGTAAGATTAATGTAAGCGTTGAGATTCATTACAATAAAGAAACTGAAACTCTCTATTTTAGAGTGCCAGTATCGTCAGGAATAGAGACCTCTTTGGTCCCCGATAAGGTTGTAAAATCAAAAGATATTAAGAGTGTCAAGACTTTTGTAAAAAATAAGTAATATTAAAATAAAAAAAGGGCTGGGAGCGATCTCAGCCCTTTTTTTTATGTATACTATAGGCATGGGACTTTTTGAAACACAATCAATAGAAATTAATCAAGATCAATTGGCAAAATGGAATGTTCTTTTTGCTATTCCTTGCTACGATCAGCAAATATCAGAACCAACAATGATGAGTCTAATTAAGACTCTAATGTATTTTAGAGATCATAGCATGAAGTTTGCAGTAGCAACTATCACTGATTCATTGATCAATCGTGCTAGGAACAATATGTCGGCTAAATTTATGGGTAATGAACAATTTACTCACATGATGTTTATTGATGCTGATATCTCCTGGGAACCTGAAGACATTATAAAATTGCTATGGCATGATAAAGAAGTAATGACTGCTGCTTATCCTATTAAATCAATTGATTGGGAAAAAGTTGCTAAGAATGTAAAAGACGGAGTTGCTGTTGAAGAACTTGCGGCTAAGAGTGTTAGATTTGTTGTTAACCCAGTTAAGGATCAAACTACTTTAAATGTTGAAAACGGGGCAATTGAAATATTTGATGCTGGCACTGGTTTTATGCTTATAAAAAGAGAAACATTTTTAAAGCTTATAGAAGCCCACCCTGAATTAAAGTATGATGATGATACTGGCTCTCTTGCTAAAAATGAAAAACCGTGGACATACGCATTTTTTAATTCTTATATTGATGCCCATAAAAATAGATTCTTATCTGAAGACTATGGCTTTTGTAGATATTGGCAGAATATTGGTGGAAAAGTTTGGGTAGATCCTGCTATTACTTTAGGTCATCTTGGTCGTATGAAATATACTGGAACAATGATGTCCTTTATTGAAGAGAATGCCAAGATCGTTGATAAATCGTAAATCGGTTGGAAATTTGGAATTATACTCTACCTTGTGTATTGAGAAAAAATATATACTAAATTTCGTAGAATAATAGTAAAAAAAGCGTGGAGTTCATAAACATTTTAATAATGTTTAGCCTTTGTTGAATCATTTGACGATCTATGAACTCACTAATTACGCACATAGATCTCCTTTTTTTTTAACGGATAGATCTCAAATTTAATACGATCTCGCTTATGATCTTATTTAACAGTTTTCTGCGACCTTAATATCAGTTTAATGAATTTTCAAATAACTTTCAATTATCTATTTCCCCCCTGATAAACTGATCTCGTCGGATAATTCTATGACGAAATAAGTAATTATTTAATTAATTAATTAACAAAGGAGATAGCAATGAGTAATTTTAATGTTGATAATAATGTTGATAATAATGATGACGCTATTCGTGCTAAATTGTTGGGCTTAGAAATAGAAAATGGTTCAATTAATTATGGGACAGTAAGTAATTTTAAGTATGAGTTTACTGGTTACGAAACTATAATGATTGCTTTGACTGATAAGGGTAATGAAATTGATTGTCATCAGTTATTGCGATTTATGTATTTGATTGATATGAAAAATAATGGTAAACAAATAGTTTATCCAGATGGCACAGATTATTCAAATCGTGTATTTGGTCCTCAACGAAAACGAAATGCCAAAGTGTTGAATAATTCAAGTTATATTAGCCCACATAATCTTATTTCATAGAAAGGTGATAACAATGACAAATACAGCATTATTTACAAAAGTTAATCTTAATGACATTACTAATATTGATTACAGTGTCAATAACCATATTCCTCAACCAAAAGTTGAAAGAAGTGGTTTTGTTAAAGTAAATCTTAGTGATGTTAAAAATCTATCAAGAAGAAAATCTCAAGAAGTAATTAAATTGTCATTTGATACTATTTGTACAAATTATGATACTAATGAAGAATTAGAATTGATCACTTCTTTAGTTAAGATTACTGCTATTAGAAAGAATTCCCAAGGTATTGACTATGATCTTTCTCAGGATAGAAGGTTTATCCGAATGAATAAGATTCATCAAATTAAAGTTGTAATATCTATATTAGATATGGGTATTGATGTATTAGTTGATGGTTGTAAAGAAGTAGCAACTATTGATAACATCAATAGTTTAAATAAAGTACTTGTTAAGTTGGAATTGAATAAGTTGGAAAAAGATAAAGTAGTGCGATCAAATATGGAAATATTCACTAGAAGATAATGAAAGGGACAAATGAAAACTCATTCTGAAATTACAAAAGTTGACTTTAATCGTTATGTTACCCCAGTTTCTAATTTAGAAGTTGGTGATATCATTAACTGGATCGGTATTTATGATGCTGGTAAAGAAGTCTATTTTGATACAATTACTTTATTAAAGTATGATCGTCCTATTGCTTTTAAGATTGTTGATATTGATTACAATCCAAATAAGCCAGACGATATCATATTTGAATTTGATAAAGTATTAGTTCCAACTAATTCAAAAGTTATTACAATAAATAAAGATAGGTTCGCTGGAACTAATATTAAAAACACAAAATCAAATGGCAAGTCATTGTTTGATATTGAGCAAGAAATGTACCGTATTCAGTGGTTAATGAATGCTGAAAAATTTGATCTACAAGAAAACAACGAAGGAGAATAAAATGAAAATTGAATCTGGAGCGGTAATTGATACAAAAGAACACGGCTGTATTCCTATGAATAAGATTAGTCTACTGGAATTGGCAATTGAAATGAATCACAGAACAAATAGCATTATGGATGTTCTTGAGTTTAATCAAACAATGATCGTTAAAATGCAATCTAAAATTATTGAATTAGAAACAGCATTACTGGAGTTTTTATAATGGCTGAGTGTATATATTGTAAATCAATATTTATTGACGAAAGATTTGAAGCAGGATATGAATACTGTTTAGATGAAGATTGTCAAAAAATTGGTTTGGATATATCAGAAAGAGCATTTAGGAGAATATATACTCCTGCTCTATTACATAAAAGTAATTATTTCTGGGTTAAAAAAACTGAGTTAAAGTCATTAAATGTCAGAGCAGATCTATTAGAACAATCAGATTGAAAGGGGTAGAAGTGGAAAACAGAAATCAAGTATTAAATGAACTAGAAAAGTTAACTAGTCAAATGGATATTCCATTCTCTAGGTTAAAGGATTACAATTGGCTTTTGCGTAACGCAGCAATTAATAATCCAGATAGTCTTAAGTTAAAAAAAGTAATAATGATATGTCAACTACTAGTGAAAGGTGATACACAATGAATGATAATCATGAAAAAGAAGAAGTTTATGATTGGGCTTTGGATACAGATATGAATCCTGATTGGAATACTTGGGAAGAAGAATTAAATATGATTGAACGAGAGTTTCCACAATCAAAAAAGTTCTTTGGTAAAAAGAAAAAATAAATACCTTTTGAAAGGGGTAAATATGGACATTTTAAAATTATTTAAATCAACAGATGATGGGCAATATATTTTATTGCTTGAGAAACTTTGGCTAAAGCAAAATCATGAAGATAATGATGGCTATACTCCAAGACCAATTCCAGAGAATAGATTCAAATTTGTATTTATCGGTAAAATGCAAGAGTATCTATCAACTGATTACAATATCACAAGTTATGTTGGTCAGAATCTAAAAGTTGATACTTTTAAAAATAAATACAAGTATGCTATTCAAATGTCATATCCATATCTTGGAACTGATGACAATAAATTGGGTAAAAGCGTTATATCACTTTATCTTGTAAGGAATAATGATGAAGTATTTCACTATCAAAGGATATGGGAGGAACTATAATGAGTAAATATTATGGATCAACAATAACGGTATACAAGAAAGATTGGAATATGTGTGATGGTTGTAATATACCATTAAAACCAGTTTTTTGGGAAACAATAGATGGTATTCCAGTTGATGAACAAATAGTTATAGTCAATGATTTTTCTAAAGGAATATTAAATAATATTGACAGTGGACTTACTATTTCACTTATGGGTGGATATGCTGAATTTGTAGATCAAATGTTTATTGATGAAGATGAACAAATAGAATTGTATCTTTGTCACGATTGTGTAGTAAAAATGTTTTCTATGTATAACAAAACAAAAAAATTAAAACAATGTCATCCAACAACACACGAAGCAAAAAGCAAAGATAATTTGTTTTGTTGTGATTGGTCTTGGAATTTGATTAACAATAAAGTTGTTCACCCTGAAGAAGATATTGATGATTACAGGAAAGGAGAGTAGTTATGAATAATTTTGAATTATTGGAATTAAGTGATCTTGATGAAAAATCAAAACAAATGATCATTAGCACATTGAAGCAATTAAACGAATCAATCATTAAAGCAGAAATTGAATTGTTTAAACTTGATATTGAATTGTTTGAAGCAGAAAGGCTTGGGTAATTAATGAAAGTATACCAATGGATAAAACAAGAACCCGAGTTTCAGTATTACTGGACTAAGGATAAAGGTTGGGTTCAAAAAGATATAGAAGAAGTATGGAAAGCCATAGAGATAGGGGAAACACAAAATGGGTATTGATTATATGGAAATAGGATCATCTCCAAGTGATGAAGATTGTGCTCAATTAGGTTCTGATAATTATGATAAGTTATCCAGAATTCAATTGAATGCATATGTTCATCAATTGGAAAGGATGTTCCCTTATGTAAAGAATTCAGATTCATTAAAATTTGCTGCTAAAAGATTTAATCACGACTTCGGTACTTATGCCGAAGTTGTTATTTATTTTGATACAGCTAATGAATTTGAATATAATTGTGCAATTGATATTGAACACAATCTCCCAATGTATTGGGATGAAGAAGCTAAGGAAGAAATTAAAAACAAACTACAAACAGAAAAGGATAAATCATGAACAACATAGTGTTTCAACATTATAGAAATGCAAAGAACTGGGGTGACAGTTGGCTATTTAGTACAAAAATGCTATTACAAGGTCATCTGCTAACAGATAAGAAATACGAAAAAGCAATCAAAAACATACTTAACAACCAAAATGAAAATGGAGAAACAAAATGAAAAAACTATCAGAGAAGCAATTTGTAACAGTAGTAGAAAATATTCATAATAAAATTAATTACTCATTTGATTCAAAGCATTGTGAAGCATTTGGCGTTCTCATTGACAAGGAATTAAATGTTCAAATTGAAAAGATTGATAGCAGTTCTGATATTTACGATATGCTTGATACCGATAATGATGATCTACTAAATCAAATTAATGACTACGATATGATATCTTTTGCAACTAACGGTTGGGCTGCCCCTACTGGTAAAGATGATGAATATAGTGATTTAGCACCATCTCAACACCCTGAAAAAAGAAGAGTTCGTCTTCTTAGTTCAGCAAATATTCATAATCAAGTTGGTAGTTCAATTTTGTTTAGTGACGATATTGATTCACCTGTATATGATTATGGTGATGCTCGTGGAACTATGGCTACAGCAATCATTGAACTTATGGACAAAGCAAAAGATTTGCAGGTCAAATGAGTAAATTTGGCGAAAGCGGATATGTCAAAAACATAGAAAAATATGCCAAACAAGCAACTACAAGACCTGATGATTTTGGTTATTGGGGTTCTGATGATATGTTTAAAACTTGGGGCTTTACTAATATTGATCAGAACAGAGACTCTGATGTATTAGCAAAGTCAAATTTTAAATATATTACTGAAGAGTTGATGGATATCTTCCCTGATGATTATAGAATTGAAAATTATGCTCATTGGGCTGTTGGTAATGTTGATAGATTGGTTTGTCGTGTTTATGATGATGATGATAAAAAGATTATTTCATCTTCATTCTATTTAGCAATGGAATGGTTAGACAAATTAGATGACTATCCAGTTGCTGATGAAGATTCATATCAAACAATGTTGGGTCTTGATAATATTGAAAGTCTTGACTTTTGGGCTGATATTTGTCCTGATTATGTTGATATTGAAAAGTATCCCGATTGGGCTGGCGATGTTCTTTATGAATTAGAAGTCAATATGAATATAGAGTTCCATCTAGATTCAGGTTCACCTAAAGATGAAGATATTATCCAGGCTATTTATAATCTTCAATATTGGAATGCAGCAGGTTATGTAAAGTGGTTTGAATTCTGTGATCGTAATAATTTAGAAAGACCACAGTTTTTAGTAAATGATATATCAAAAAATAATCCTAATCAATTAGAAATGGAGTTTTAAAATGCCAAATCATTGTAATAACACTTTAGGTGTCTTAGGTAAGACATCTGATGTAGAGAAGTTTGTAGAATTTGTAACAAATAAGGGTGAAGATAAAGAACAAAATAAGTATGAGTTATTTAAAAGTTTAATTCCAATGCCAAAAGAATTGGAAGGAACTACTTCACCATCTAAATTAAGCAATGAAGAGTTGATTAAGAAATATGGAACTGATAATTGGTATGATTGGTGCAATAGTAATTGGGGAACTAAATGGGGTGATTATGATATCACTAAAAGTGACCTTGCCAATTTAATTCAATATTCTTATCCATTTAAAGAAGATGGTATTAAGGATTATGATAATGCTATTGAAGATACGAGTAATTCATATGTACATTTTTATTATGATACTGCTTGGGCTCCAGGTAGTGATGAAATTTCTGCTGCTCTTTGTAATCAATTCCCAGAATTAAATTTTAATTTGTATTTTGAAGAACCTGGAATGGGTTTTGCTGGTCAAGTTAAAATTCAAAAAGGTGAAGTAATTTATAATGATAGTTGGGACTTTCATCAAGATTGTGACGATATATCCGAAATAGACTTTAGTTAACAAAGGGGAAATGATATGGGATTAGATAATATGCCTATGGTTTATCCATGTGAAGGTATAGCAGTTAAAGATAGTGATGGTAGAACTGATTGTGTTGCTACAGCGCAGTGTGGTAATTGTGGTTGGAAAAATGCAATTGAATCAGATCCATTAGTAAAAGACTTGAAACCAGTATTAGGTATTTTTGGTGCTGATTGCTGGTATAGAGGAAAGTATGGAAATTATCTTTTAAGTGTATTAGAAGATAAAGAAGATACTTATTTTGATGATGCTACTTGGACTTTCTATGGTAGTGGTCATGTAAATGGAGATGAAGGTATTGATTCAGATGATTGTATTTCAATGTCTGAATTCATGAAAGACAATGCAGAATTATTTGCATATAAAGCAGGTACAAAATATCCAGATCAATCAAAAGAATTAATTAGCGATTGGATTTATGCCAGTTGGTGGTTAAATTTTGTTGGTGAGAAATGCAAAGGTTCAGCAATATGGTACTAATAAAGGAGCAATATGTTTAATATGGATGATTTCAATAATGACAATAGTTTAAGAATTCCAAGTGGTTTTAGTAATGATATTGAATTTGTTTACATAATGCAATCAGTAGCGAATGTTGTTTGCAGAACTAATCATAGTGATCCTAAGGATAGAGAAAGGTTATCTATGAGTTTGATAAATATAGCATGCGGAGATAAAGAAGATGTAGTTGCTGATAGAGCAGTAAGCATTATTTTGTCATTGGTGCATCATTTGTCAACAATTATTGAGGCAACAGAAGTTGATCTTGATGAATATCATAAAGCTTACAATGATGAAACATTAAGCAATTTGTATGATAACCCAAATATACCTTATTACGAGGATGACAATGATTGATGAAAATAAGGAATCATGGAGAGATGAAGCAAATTGTATAAAAGCTCCTTTAAATATATTTTTCCCTGAAGATGAAACTGGTAGCACCAGTAAGAGAAAAATTGATAGAGCGAAAATAATATGTGAAAATTGTTCAGTCCAACATAAATGCTTAATATATTCTTTAAATGAAAATATTGATCATGGAGTTTGGGGTGGACTTTCATCCAGGGAAAGAAAAGCATTGAAGAAAAATGTTGATGCAATGGATTATACAAGCACAGTTTATTTATTGTTAAATAAAACAATCCCAATCATAAGTAAGAGAAAGAAATAGGAGAAAGCCATGAACAATCAAACGAGAGTGGAAGAGATAGTAGAGGAAGTTTTAACCAGCAAAGATGTTAAATCTATGCATATCCCCATTAAAACCAATAGCCAGCAAGAAATGTTTGGAGCATCATTTAACAGTGGTCATGTTTCAAAGATATCTTCTTTGGTTAAAGTATCTGATCTGGTAATTGATTACACATACCAGCGTCAGCCGCTTATTAAGAAAGTAAATAAGATTGCAAAGAACTTTGACTCAGATATTCTTGGAGTCATTATTTGCTCAATGCGTGAAGATGGATCATTGGCTGTAATTGATGGTAGCCATAGAGTTCATGCTATGCGTGAAAAAGGAATGAATGATTACTCAGTAAATGCTCTTATCTACTTTGATTTAGATATCAAAGACGAAGCAAGAATATTTGCGATGCTTAATCAGGAACACACAAAGCCAAATACAACAGATATCTTTAAAGCTGGAATTGTTTCTGGTGATGAAGAAACGATTGCAATTAATAAAATCCTTAACGGTTTGGGTTTGATTATTGGAGTTGGACCTGGTGATAATAAGGTTCGTGCTATTTCTACAATTAGGCGTGTTTATCGTAATGCTGGAGATAAAGTATTGCGTGACACATTGTATACGATTAAATCAGCTTATGGTGACTCATCTAGCACAATGCGTGATGTTTTGATTTCTGCTGTTGCAATTATCTATAATCGTTATGGTGCAAAAGTTGAAGTATCTCGTATGGTTACTACATTGCAAAAGTTTGGTAATCCAAATACGCTTATTGCAAATGCAAAATCAATTGGTGTAAATGCAAGTTCTGTTACAGCATCTGCTTTACCATTTGTTATTGTAAATGCTTATAATCAAAGATTAACAACAAATCGCCTTAGCGATTACCCAATGAATTTACTTGCTCAGCAAGTATGGGTTTCAATTAAATAATAGATTTGGGGTTGGGTTAGACTGATCGCTAACTCAACCCCATTTAAGTCCCTCTAAACAAAAGGAGAATGATATGAATAATTATCCACCTGGGGTAACTGGTAATGAATATGAAATTGCTGGTGGTGAAGAAACAGAAGAGTATTGGCAATGTGAAGGTATGGTATCAGCAATTACTGTAAGTATACCAACTATTCAAGATATGAGTGAACAAATCTTTAATGTATTTACTAAATTAAAAGAGCATAGTTATACTTCATATCAAGAGTGGATTAATCAAAATGTAAGAAGTATAAAAAGAACATTAGAGGATCTAATTCATTCTGACGAAGTGGTTGAAGTTGATTGCGGTTTTAATGGAACTGTTTTAATGGAACGATACAAGAATAAAAAATGGTGGTCTTGCCCAAATTGTAGGGCAGAGCATGAAGTTGAACTTGATTAATATTGTGATCAGAAAGCACACTCAAGTTTGTAGTTTTAAGAATATAAAAATGGCGGGAGTTCAATGTATATACCAAACAAAATAGATGGAGGAATCATGGAAGATATTAAACTACATAGCGTTAAGAATTTAAGGGGTGGGTATTTTGTTCCTGAGTTTATAGATAAGAAATTCATAACTCAAGATGGAAACCTTGGTGTTAATGTGAAAGATTACCATACCCGTATGAGTCCTTCATTAGATGATCAAATGTATTTCAACTATGAATTGAAAGATTATGTTTACAGCGGTGTTCAATCTATGTTTTGGAATAAATGTCAATCAATAGGTCGTAGTTGGGGTTATGATCATGTTGAAAATAGTGGTAGAAGTGGTGGTTGGGCTTGTCCTATGAATATACATTCTTATAATTCAACAACTACTTTTAATTATATCAAATGCCCAGAGAATAATTTACTGAGTGACATATCAATTGCAGATGCAATAAAGATTCAAAGATTCAATGGGTTTGCTAGATATGTACAAACATTATTCTTTTTAGTAAAATCAGAAATCGGACACATAACAAACATAGATGAGTTCTTTGAACTCAAGAAAGAAGTTGAAGCATTATGAGTACAAAAACTGATAGTTGCGAATCAAGAATCCAAGAAAGTAAAAACAATTGCGAAGAACATCTTGAGCTTATGTTTAAATTACTTGATAGCGAAAGACTAGACGAGAATGATGAAGATGATGCAAAGATACTTCAACTTATTGAAGATGAAGGATTGAATGAAGATAGCATTTATGAGTACGCATTAGGTATTTCAACTCAAAAAGTTATGAAAATTGAATTGAGTACTGGTGGTCCTGCTTCTTTTATTGAAGCTTATCTTGATAATGAAAACAATGTTGATGAAGTATTTTATCATTTTCAAGATTGGTTTGATGGTGCTAAAAGAAAAGTATCAAGCGATTCAGCAATATATAGATATGCCGAATTTATGGCGGAAGGGTATGCAGTATAATGAAAGAATTTTTAGAAAGAACAGATTCAGCAGGAAACCAAATATACACAACTAAAACAGGAGAAATAACCATGCAAAATGAAACATTAACAACCGAAGCAGTATTTCCACAAATTGAAACTATTCCATCACCAGTAAGTAATCTTATTGTTGCGGAAATGTGTTTCCCTAAAGATCAACTTATGATGATGCTGAATGAAGCATGTGTAACTAAAGATCAAGTTGAAGAAATGATTGAAGAGCACGATATGACCGATTGTGTTGAATCACTTATTGGTGATATTGATTGGACTGATAAAGTAACAGATGTCCTTAATGATATTGATGTAGAAGATTATCTTGAAATGTCTACTTTTGTTGATAGCGTTATGGAAAATCTTGATTACAGAGATATCGCTAGCAATGTAAAAGAATATATTGAAGAACCTGATGCTGAATCAATGGCTAGTTCTTTGCTAACATCTTTTAATTATGAAGCACCTTGCTATACTGGTCAATTGTATATTAAATCAGTAGAAAGCATTATTGAGGGCTATATGAAGAAACAAACAGAAGGTGTAGTTCAACCAACTGTTATTGTTGATGATGCAGTTCGCCTTCGTGCATTTACTATTCAAGAAATTAATGAAGTTCTAGATGCTTTGCAATATACTGAATACAATAAGAGTCGTATCCTTACATCACTATCACTAAAATAGAGGGGAACTAATGAAAAAATACATTAAGATTGCAAATAAATCAGGTAATGTTAGTCGGATAGCCTTAGAAAAACTAGGGCTATCTACTAAAAGAGATGATCCAAATACAATTGGACAATTTGGTTCTGGTATTAAATATGCTCCGATTGCCGCATTAAGAATGGGATTGGAATGGATATTTACTGGTACAGACGATAAGGGTTCCTATGTGCTTAAGTATAAGGTTGAGGAAGAAGATGGAGTTGATTGTATCGTATATGATTACGGTGACTATCAGAAATCATCTTCTTTTACAATTGATGCTGGAGTATTAAGTTGGGAAGATTGTTTTCAAATCTATAGAGAAGCTATTGCTAATGCTATGGATGAATCTAATGAAAATGATACAGAATGGTATCGTGAAATTGTTGAAGCATCTGAAGTAAAACAGAATTATGGTGAGTTTGCTGTTTACATTAGTGCATCTCCAAATATGATGGAAATCTATGATGAGCACGATAAGTATTTCCTTGAGAATCGTGAGCCTATTTACAAAAGTAAAGATGGTTACGCTAAGGTAAAATTCTTTGATCCTTATTCATCTAGCGAAGGTCATGTGTATCATAAATCAGTTATGGTTTATGAGAATACAGAACATGATTGTCTCTTTGATTATGAAGTTAAATCACTTCGTTTGAATGAGATGAGAACAGTATCTGATGAATGGCAAATGAATTATTTGATTTCTCACGGTATTGCTGAATGTACAGATAATAAAATCATTGAACGAATTCTGGACAATTTGGGAAGTAAGAAGTGGGAATATAAGTTGAGTGAGACCATTATTGGAACCGCAGATATTAGTAATGAGTGGTGTAAAGTGTGGGGAAAAAAGTATGGCGAAGCAACTATTATGCTCAATTCAATTGAGGATGCAAATAATTCCATTCATATGTATTTGAAAGAAAAAGGACAGAAGTATAAAACTGTTGATTCTTCATTTATGTATACTATATTGGCAAAATCTGGTGTCAATACTTTAGAAACTATTGCTGGAGAGTCAATCAATTATGACATTGACTATGACACTGATAAGTATCCAAAGCTATTGAAAGCAATTGAAATTGCTGCTAGGTATGAGCCAGGTATTTTAACAATGGAAAAGCCAATTGTTTGCTTCACCCCTAAACAGAGTGATACATTTCTTGGTTTGCTTATAAATAAAGAAAACGAAGATAAGCAAATTCTAATTGAAAAGAACCATGCTCGTGACGGTGAGATATATGAAATAGTTGCTACTGTTATTCATGAATATGATCACTATACAAGTGGTTATGCTGATGGAGATCATGCTGGTAGAAAGTTTAGGGATTTAGCTGATCGTAGAATTGGTAGATTAATGTGTGAGAATTATAAACTAGATCTACTGTCTATTTGTGCTGATGGAATTAGCGTTCCACTCACTAGTATTCCTGATCTTGGTGGTTTGAATTATAACATTTTATTCTTCATGGATTCATACATCTTGTCCATTGGGAAATGCAAATTTATTATTTCTCAAAAACGAGAACTCAATTCAAAAATCCAGTATAATGATGCTGGGGTTATCAAGCCATCTAATGATGGACAAAGTATGCTTATCCCAATTGAAAATTGGGATCATAGTAATTTCTATATCAATCAAATCTAAGGAGCGTTATGAAGGTATATATGTATGGTGCTGGTATATTGATATTTGGAATAGCATTTCCTGCTCTTGCATTTATTATGTTCTCAGCTATTTTGTTAGCAATATGTTCAAAGGTTAAGTGATGCCGAAGTTTGATAAATACTTTATTGTAGAATTCAGAATTCCTATTAGGGTTGACGATGTTGATTCAGTAATGGAAGCAGTATCTATGGCTAATAGGATATGTGAAAGACAACATAATTTTAAACCAATTAATTGGTTTGCAAGAATATTTGAGTATGTGGTTGGTGAGAAAAAAGTTGGTCATGTTCGTGAATATTTTTATAATCCAAATTCGGCAACATCAAGAGAGATTGAGAAGAATATTGGATACCATAATGATTTAGTGAAAGAAGGAAAAGCTCCTTCCGATATCATTATGCTTAATGAAGAGTTAATGGAGGACATTGACGAATGATGTATTTTTGTGGTACAATTGATGAATGTAATTTAAACAAGGGTGTAGTAAATGAATGATCAAGAAGAGTACCTATATACTGACTATGCTATACAGATTTTTTCTGCATTTAGCAATAGAGATATCAGTGCAATCATAAAAATGTTTGATACCGAGGATGGTGAAAAGAGAGATGAGTCTTTTGCCCCAGGTATCTTGTTTGGATTTATGGTTCATCTTGAAATATTGTTTGCAGCAATTGCTGAGAGTAATGATGGAACTCCTTTAGAAGCGTTTCAGGAATATGCTTTACATTATAATTCAGTCAGGGATGATCTAAAGAAAATGGCACTTTTAAACCCTACGGCTGTAACAGAAATAATAAAAAATCATGGAGGTTCTTTATAGAATAAAAACTCTGTAAAGCGAGCGAGCAAACTTGTAGATTGCCCTCGTTTTGCATCTAAAGATATGCTAATGCGAACTAATCGCAAAACCTAACCTATGGAGGCAAAATGAAGACAAAGACTTCAATAATAAGTTTAATAGTAAGTATATATATAGGAATAGTAGCTACAATTGGATATGCTGCAAATACTAATGAGGTTGAATATAAAAGACCAGTATTTGTACAGAAATCATTGTTAATCATTAATACAGAACCAGTTGTTATTCAGAAAGTAATGGATAGCAGAGTTCCTAAAGATAAAAGTAAGAGATGCCCTCAATGGGAATCTAAGTTTAAAGAGTATGGATTGCCAGTAGATGTGTTTTCATATATTGCTTGGAGAGAAAGTGGATGTAACCCCGAAGCAATAAATGCAAAATTTAATTCTAATGGCAAGGTCATATGGACTTTAAATAAAAATGGTTCTATTGATAGAGGCTTGGTTCAGATTAATAGTTGCTGGAGATCAGTAACTAAAAAAGTCTGTGGTACTAATCTAAATGGATTGCTCGGTGTAGATTGTAATCTTAAAGTTGCAAAATATATTATGGACAATTCCGAAGGTAAGTTATTAAACTGGAACATTCAAAACTAAAAGAAAGGGGTATCCAATGGGATACTATGTAGACACAACGGAAGCAGATATCTTTATTTCTAAAGATAAGTTTGAGGATTGCTATAAAGCAATGTGCAAGCTTAACGAAAGAGATGATCTAAAAAGTGGTGGTAGTTGGGGTGCAGGAATATCTGCAGATCAACCGAAACCTGAAGGAATGAGTTATCATCCAGGTAAATGGTTTAGTTGGATGGATGCTAATTATCCAGAAACATGTAAAAGTATGGAAGATATTTTGCATGCACTTGGTTTTGAAAATATTGATTATGATGAAGAAGGCAATCTGATAGATCTATGCTATAGCAGTAAGATTGGTTCAGAGGATCACTTCTTTCAATCAATTGCACCTTTTGTTAAAGAAGGTAGTTATATCAATTGGTCAGGTGAAGATAATTCTATATGGCAATGGTATTTTAATGGTAAGGAAATGGTAACTAAATCAGCTCATATAACTTGGGTTGAATAAGTTAATGTATCCGTAGCTCAATTGGATAGAGCAAAACACTTCTAATGTTTAGGTTGTAGGTTCAAGTCCTATCGGATACGCTAAGTGTTAGACTAAGGCATTGTTATCCCCTTTCAAAATGCTTATGTAAGTAATTGATATCCCCGTATCTTATTTATGTCTAACACTATTTTAAATATGGTATAAAAAAGAATCAGGCTAAAGCTAATCCTTTCTGCTTAAGAGAAATATGCGTCTGTCTATTACATGGGAGTAGAAGATGTCAAAATGTCGTAGTTGTAGTTATCCGACATAATATTTTTTGCCTGGTTCTTTTTTATACCATATTTTTATATACAAACAAGCAAAGGAGAAACAGTGAAATCAGTATTAATAAAGTCAAACAATTCAATCAACATTGTTGAAATGGACAAAAAATATTCACTTGAACAACTTCAAAAAGAAGTTGGTGGTTGGATTGAAGTAGTTAAGTTGAATGGCAAAATGTCAATGTATGTAAATGAAGAAGGG
>Ga0208232_1000066_pt1 | contig 23711 bp, 34 predicted proteins | sample LakMenEpi24Aug12_FD_150729 | JGI IMG/M metagenome (GOLD analysis project Ga0208232, IMG submission 150729) | Freshwater microbial communities from Lake Mendota, WI - 24AUG2012 deep hole epilimnion (SPAdes) | ecosystem: Environmental > Aquatic > Freshwater > Lake > Epilimnion/Euphotic zone ... | reverse complement strand
CGTCGTGCCGACGGTGCTCGCAGCTACCGCTCCAGCGGTATCCAGGTGAGCCACATGGACACCAGCCACGGCAAGCGCGTCGTGCGCAAGCACCACAAGTCCGTGCCCTACGGCATGAAGCCCATCGCCAAGTACGCATCTCCTATGCGCACCGGCTACAACAGCATGATGGCTGTTTTCGGTCCTCGTCGTTAAGGCGTTTTATTTTCTTCGCCTTAAATAAAATGTCTTCTCTTACTCTTCCACCACTGCTGAACACATCTGGTAAACTCACCCTTGCAGGTGCAACTGCTCTGCTTGCAGTTGCTGTCGCAAGCCAGCGTCTGGTGAAGAAACGGCCAAACACCAAGAAGAAAAACAACAAAAAGTCACCCCGTCGCCGTTAAATAAATGCAAATCCTTTCAGTGCGTCGCTGTCAGCCACGTCACAATTCGTCGCAGCAACGTCAGTCCGTTTACGGATGACAACCTGGTGCGCACGCACAATCAAACCGTACACATCCTGGAAAAAATAAATACCAGAAACCTCAATGATACAACTGAGCACATCCCCCTTGAGGGTCCCTTCTTCGATGGCAGGAAACACACTCTTCTTCTGCTCATCAAAGAATTGTGTTAACGTGTCAACCTTGACCCGGAGTCCATTGTCCTTGACGTTTGAACGAAACGGTGTAGATCCAGATGAAATCTCCTCGAGAGTCTCTGTCCACCACGTGCAAAAATCGGACGGCATTTCGAGTGTCATGGATTTGAAATCAGACAGACCATTGTACATGACACGTCCCGTGGGAATTTGAAACCGGAGTAGAGACCCATCTGCCTGAGTCACTTTCGTCCCCCCACCACGTTTCCCAGCAAAGACGAGCGTCGACGTGTCAACCTCGGACCACTTCATTAACTAATTATTGTTGGTACGTCTTAAGTTCGCAGGTCGTTTCTTTGATGGTGCACGAGGAGGAACAAGGCTGAGAACGACCGGTCTCGTGTTTTTGAGAACACTCTTTGGTTTACACAGAACAACTTCTGGATGGAAAGTACCTCCATTTTTCCGCAGAAGCCGAGGAGCTTTATATCCATCATACCCCTGACTACATATAAAGTGAGCGACTCTGCGATCGGGCCCAACGTTCGAGTTACGTTTCACCTGATGACCATTTGAAATGTTGAATGTTTTTACAATGTCGTTGTGAATAGCAGGTGACGCAAGTGACATTAATCTTGCCACCTCATTTACAATCCCCATATTCAAAAGATTCACATTCCGTATCAGCTCATATGACCGTACAGTTCCATACAACTCTGCGTTATTTTGGGTCGTCGCAAAATACGTTGGACTGTTTCCAAGCGTTGTATTTGATCTGGAATTACCTCTGTATAACAACATACTTATTCATGAGAATAAAAATGCATTTAGCCAGAGCACATCATACACCCCTCTGGGTTCGCCAATGAACACGCCAACTTCTCCTCATCTGTTGGAGGCGTGACCGTCACCTGTTGAGGCTTCGCCTTGGCGCGCGTCCGCAAGTAATACATACCCGTTTTGAGACCCTTTTTCCATCCGTAGAAATGCATCGATGACAGCTTTGCTACAGTTGGATTCTCCATGAAAATGTTCAGCGATTGTGACTGGTCGATGTACGCCCCGCGATCAGCCGCCATGTCCAGGATACTCTTTTGTGGAATTTCCCACACGGTCCTGTAGATGTTCTTCAGATCCAACGGGATGTCCAGGTTTTGAACAGACCCACCGGCTCGGATAATCTCATTCTTAATCTGTGGGTTCCACTTGCCAATCTTCTGCAGGTCGCGAACCAGGTGCTTGTTCACCATGACAAACTCACCCGCCAGAGTCCGACGCAGGTAGATGTTTGTCGTGTACGGCTCGAACGCCTCGTTGTTCCCCATGATCTGGGCGGTTGACGCCGTCGGCATCGGTGCCACCAGCAGTGAATTGCGGAGACCGTGTTGCTTGATGGACTCTTTGAGAACGTCGAACATCGGGTTTGACTGGACTCCCCACATGTCAAACTGCAGAATACCCTGTGAAGCCGGCGAACCCTCGTAGGTTTCGTACGGACCCTCTTCTTTTGCAAGATCACATGACTCAAAAAGCGCCGCGTAGTAAATCATCTCAAAAATATTCCGGTTGAGATCACGTGCACGAGGCTCATCGAACGACAGACCGAGCATCTGAAACACATCCGCGAGACCCTGAACCCCGATTCCGATGGGGCGATGACGCATGTTCGACTTACGGGCCGCCTCTGTTGGGTAGTAATTCTTGTCGATTACCCGGTTCAGGTTGCGTGTGATGACTCTGGTCACCTCACTCAACTTTGTAAAATCGAACTCTCCGTCCTTCACAAACGTCGGCAGGCAAATACTGGCCAGGTTACACACAGCCGTCTCGTCAGGACCAGACACCTCCATAATTTCGGTACACAAGTTGCTCGACTTGACGACACCGAGGTTCGCCTGGTTCGATTTGGCGTTGACGCTGTCCTTGTAGCACATGTATGGCGTTCCGGTCTCAATCTGAGACTTGAGCATCGCGTCCCAGATGGTACGTGCCTTGACCGCCTTTTTGAAACGACCTTGGGCAACATACATCCGGTACAGCTCGTTGAATTGTTCACCGTACACATCCGGCAGACCGGGACACTCATGAGGACACATCAGGTGCCAGTCGAGGTCCTTCTCCACCTTTTCCATGAAGAGATCCGGGATCCACATCGCTGTGAACAAGTCACGACAACGCATCTCCTCATCACCCTGGTTCAGACGAAGCTCGAGAAACTCCATGATATCGGCATGCCATGGCTCGAGGTAAATGGCAAAAGACCCCTTGCGTTTGCCACCACCCTGGTTCACGTACCGAGCCGTGTTGTTGAAGACGCGGAGCATCGGCACAATACCATCGGCGACTCCATTCGTCCCCTTGATACGCGTCCCGTTTGCACGGATGTTCGAGCAGTGAATGCCGATACCACCCGACCACTTTGAGATGTGGGCACACTCCTTGAGAGTCTCGTAAATACCGTCGATGGAATCGTCCTTCATCGCAACCAGGAAGCATGAAGACATTTGCGGGCGAACTGTACCGGCATTGAACAGGGTCGGCGTTGCGTGCGTGAAGTACTTTTGGCTCATGAGGTTGTACGTCTCCACGACACGCTCGATGTCATCCCCGTGAATTCCGACTGCGACACGCATGAGAAGATACTGAGGCGTTTCACCCTCGTTCAGATATCCTTTTTGCAAAGTCTTGATTCCAAAGTATCCAAAGTCGTAATCACGCTTGTGCACAATTTCTCCATCCAGTCGAATCGCCACGCACTTCATGAACTCGTTCGACACAATACCCTTGACGTGCAGGGCAACCATCGCATCCGAGAAACACTTGGGGCAATTCTTCTGGAGGTTTGAAACTGTCACGCGCATGGCGAGCGTCTCGTAATCGGGGTTTTCTGTAATCATGCCGATGGCCACCTCGGCCGTCAGATTATCAATATCGGCCGTGGAGATCCCGTCGTACATGGATGAAAAGACCTTCTGGGCAACCTTGTCCGGCTGGACGGACAGGGGCTCAAATTCGGGTGCCTGGTTCAATTTCTGAAGGCGTTTCGTCACCTTGTCGAACAGCATTTCAGTGGAGTCACCTGACCTCTTGAGAACCTTCATTTTGTTTTACAGAGTCTGATTTTTTTAAGAGTCCAAGGGACACGCAGTGTCCCTTGTCCGTCGCGAAGCAACTCCAAAGGATTTTTATCTCCGTGAAATGTAATGGCGAACTATATGCCCCCGAAGACGCCAGTGAGCGAGGCTTTTCTGTCTCGCTTTAACATCGAGTACCTGCATGGCGCCATCGTCAAGAATGTCAGTTCGAAAACTGGCATGAACATCGATCGTCAGAGCGACAGTGACCTGCAGGCTCTCATGGTTCGCGTGTACAATCACATCGTAGCAGATCCATACTCCGGTGTGAGCGCACAGGTGGCACGCATGAACGACATTGTCGTCCAGGAGGCTACAAAGACCATCCAGACTGGCGTTCTTCAGCAGCTTTCGTTTGTGGATTACGTGACACGTAACCCGGTTCCACTGGCCATGCCTGTGAGCACGACGACGTACGGAAATAAAATGCCAGCCAATGATAAGTTTGCCGTCCCATTCCAATGAGTACGCCAACGTCAAACACCTCTGCTACTAGCTCCCTGAGCATCGGCCTCATCGTCGGTGGTATCGTACTCGCGACGATCATCATCGCAGTCGTCGTCTACGTGATTAAGAGTCGGCGTAACGGAGGGAACCTTGGTGCAGCACCATCTATGCCCAGCGTCGCCGGTCCGAATGCTGGTATGCCCAGTCCCATAAATACAAATGTAAATTCAACTCGACTCAGTAACGGCAACGGCAGACCTCAGTGAAATTTAGCCATTATATCATCACCAAGATGAACGAGAATCATCGCCACAAAAGCGAGGAAAATACCAAAGTACTGAATGGGGTGACTGAATCGTTCACCGAGTACAAAAATCGCAAACCCTGCTCCCAACACTGTGATCATCCCTTCCCACATTGCTGAGACCCAGAGAAGCGACCCACCGAGTGCAAAGCTCCGAACCAAAAAATACAATACACCACAGTACCCTGCAATGCCACAAAACAAGTTGTGACGACTGTTGCTGGCTGCAAAGTTCTTGAGGTGAACGTTGCCAAATGTTTCAGCAACTGACATTGCAAGCACGTGTACCAGTGACATCCCTTATTTGATGCGAGAAATTTGTCTCGACAGCTGGATGTGCCAGGGGTACAGGACAAATACCTGAAACGTCAGGGCAATGATAGCAAGTGTAATTGCTACGATGGGGAGATTTTTGCGCCACTGGGAATCCTCGAGTTTCATTTTTATCTGCGTAGAAAATAGATGAAACGGTTCGAGGAACTTCTCGTCGGTGTCTTGTTGTTTTTCATCGTGGACCGCGCATCCCGCCTGGTGAGCTCCATCATGGCCAGACGACGCGACATGTCGGACATGGAGACTGAAACGTTTCGGACCGCCATCGAGACATTCACGATGGTTGCTGTGTTTGTCATCCTGTGGTTCGGGTTACATAAGAGTTCCGGGCGTTCATAAACCACGATGAATCAGTACCGTAATGAAACCTTCGAGCTGTGCCGTTCCAAGGGGTGGGACAAAGCCCCAGTAAGCACTGTTTGGCTCTTGTTCACAGAGGAGATTGGTGAACTTGCGTCGGCAATTCGACAGTATCAGCGTCATTTCCGGAAAACTGGACTCAAAAAGGATCGAGGAACAGATGTGACGACTGAGATGGGTGATGTATTTTCATACCTCTTTCAATTGGCACACATGTTGAATATTGACCTCGACGATATGTGGGAAAAACACAAAGTGAAGGTTCAGGAGAGGCGGTATGCCGCGTCGACTGACGGTGCTCAGAAGACTGATCCTACCGCGTAATAAAATCTAAGTCAACACTAGATAATGACGAGCCTACTCCTGAACGATGACATGAGTATGAATCGCATCAACCCATACACATTGACCCAGACGTTCGGTATTTCATATAACGGTGGGTACAAGGGTACGCTCGAGGCTGGTCCCGAGAGACCCGAGTCTCCTGCGATGCTCGAGTTTAATCCCAGAGCAGGTGTTCCCACTGAACATTTCAATCCCTTGACACTCGACGACGCAGGGAACATGTACCTCAAGACAGGCGGTGTCCATCCCGCGACGTCGTTTCTTTATCCAGCACGCAAGTACCAGTTTGACGATGGGTCGACGACGTTCGGGCGTGAGATTATCATCGGTGACGCCAAAAACTATGTTTCCCCAGCAGACTTCCCAGATGACATAAAGACTGGTCGGACTCTACTTCTGGGTGCGATGATTCTGCTTCTGATTCTTCTTGTGATGCAAAAGGGACTCCGAATTTGAATTTCAACGGGCAGAGCCCGTTGGGTTTCAGATCTTGATAATCTTAGATGATACGACGACAGGGTTTGCGTTGGAAAGTTTTTCAAGCTCGAGAGCCTTTTTCGCAGAGAGTTCAGGACACGCGTGAACCTCGAGCTGAATACACCCTGAACAAAATTTCCCGGTACATAATTTGCACGGCATCACCAGACGCTGACGCCGTGCACATTTCGTGCACTTTCCAGTCTCCATGTTTTAGTGTGTTATTTTTACTCTAGATGAATACCGTACTTGATACACTTCTTGTACGAGAGGTACAAGTCCCGTTTCATGAGCTTGTCCAGCTTTTCTTCTGGGAGGTTCGTCTCTCGGAGGTAAATCCTCTTCATGTGTCGCATGAGCTTGTCACATTGACGCATCTCATCCTTCATGTTTTCGTACTTGCCCCAGAATTCAGATCCGAGTTGGTGAATCAGCAGGTATGCGTTCCGACTGACGATACGTGAATCACCACCCAGGAAGATGAAGGTCGCAGCCGATGCACACATACCCTCGGCGATGGTCACGACGCGGGACCGCAATGACTTGAGGAAATCCATAGCGGCGAGTCCGGCATGCAGATCCCCACCGTCGCTGTGAATATGGACGCGAACAGTCGTCTCGTAATAATCGCGTTCAACCTTCTTGACGGCTGCACACAACTCAGCAACCGACTCGACAGAAACATCACAGTAGAAGAACACGTCAGGTCCCTCCACCTTGACGTACTCGAGCTTCGACTCGTCTTCGTGTCCCATTACTGTTCATGTGTTTCAGTTTTTTAAACCAAGTAAAACTTAAAGACATGTGACGTTATTAGTTTGCGCCAATAGTGTAACAGTCAACACACCGGTCTTATGAGCCGGTAACCCGGGGGCGGCACCCGGTTGGCGCAAAAAAACTCTCTATACACAATAGATGAAGTTTACGACTTATATAATTCTAGGTGTCATCGGTGTTTTTATCGCCAGCACCGCGATGACAAAACTCATGCACACAGACCTTATAAATTACAAGGGATCCAATGCGATTGTTCTCTTTTTAACTCGAGATATATCAGATGAAGGGCGTCAATACGGCCCGCGTGTTTTTACCATATGGAACCTTTCGCATGTTCTTTATTTCGCAGTCGGATCATACATTTTTCCAGACAAGAGACTTTTACTTTGGACGCTCGGGTTACTGTGGGAGGTTCTTGAGAAGTTTGTAAATGTTATGAATCCTCTCGATATTGTGTGGAATACGATAGGAGTTTTAATTGGCGCTGCTATTTAAACAGCCATTTGTTTCGCCCATGCATTCTTGTACTTTTTGTTCATCCCAGCACGTACAAGGTTGTCCCATGTGTAAGCCCCGCGTGTATTGAGACCCAGGTTAATCATAGCTGACCCGATGTTGTCTGCGTTGTTGCTGTTTTCGTTGAGGCGGCGCTTCGACGTATTCTTTTTCTTCGGTGCCGCACGGGGTGCACGGGGCTTTGCAGCTGGACGTGGCGGGCTCAGGCGTTTCGGAACGTCAAATGCAATCTTCTTTGGTGGGTTCCATGCGGGTACATGAATCGATGCACCTGTCACAGCGTTCTCCTTTGTGTGTGCCACAGTAGCCACCTTTGGAATTTGAGCGTTTATCCACCCCCGCATCCCATCACGCACACTCTTCTGTGTCGGATACTTGCCTTTGTTATTCACTTGAAGAGCGGTACTTATCAGAGCATTCTTATACGCATTACGTTTGTTCATCGGAAGCCAATTCGGAACAGTAATCTTTGCCCTGTAATTCGCCTCAATGAGGTTTCGTCGTGCTTTGACAACCGCCTCCTTTGCAAATGTCTTTATAGTGCGGTTCACATTAGCCTTTTTTGCACCGGCAGGCAACTTACCCAGACGAGTCAAGAGTCTGTTGGCGTTTTCGTTTGTGTAATAGTTTCCTACAAGCGTCTTGTAAGCATTCTTGTGACCCTGGTTCCGCAGATTCGCCTCGAGGTTTGCAGCAAAATTTGCCAAGTTGTTGTTGTTTGATGAGGAAGAAGCAGCAGACGACGCGGTCGACGGTGTGTTTGGTTTGAGCGAATTCTTGTACACCATCAACGCCCAGTATTTCTTGTTTCGCGGCTGCATATTGTACGCCTCGTGGTATGACGTGTTCAGGAACGCCTTGGCGATACGATTCTGGTTTGCAGCTGGAATCGTCGACCAGTTTCTCGTCGTTCGTGTCTTACCAACCGTACGTTCGACGCGTTCGTTGTTGAGCAGTCTGTATTTTGTGCCGTTCAGGTTGACGTTGAAATTTTTAATCGCCTTTTTACCAGTCAGACCGCTCTTGTGTTGTATCCACTGAATAATATCGAGGGGTTTCATCTTGGCATTCACCTCTGCGATGTTCATGTTACGTGCAATTGCGACGAGTTCAGGAACCGTCAGACGAACCGCCTGACGCCCATTGATACGAAGAACACCGTTGAGTCCAACTGTGAGGTTGTGTTTCGGTTTCACATTGACGGTGACAGATGCTGGTATCTTAAATATTGTACGAACCGCCTGGGGAATGTTTCTGCCCGCCTTGGTGTATGCAGCAATGACAGTCTTGCGTCCAGACTCAATACCCTTGGGAATGGCAAACCAGTAAGGTTGCTGACCGGCTCCGGGGCGCACATAGAAACCATTCTTCGTGGCATTCCAGCTCGGTGCACGACGATTCGAGTGCGCAGCCACCGCCTTTTTCTTTGGACTTTCAAGTGCAACACCTGCAGATGCAAATGCGTTCAGAGTCTCCTTTGGAATAGGACGGTTGATATTCTTGAACGCCTTGACCACCTTGGGTGCCACAGCACGAAGGTTCATCGGGCCTTCGTTTATTACAAGTTTTGTCTCAGGATCCCGGCGCATGAATCTATATGGGTACATGCGTGGTTTGCCGTTCGTTCCCGGTCGAATGTAAAACCCGGCGTAGGGTTTACGAAGGTTGTTCCACGTGCCTGCGAGTGGGTTTCGCTCTGCGAGCTTTGACGTATTCTTCTTCGCAGCGACGGGTCGACGCAGTGCCGGTGATCTCTCAGTCGCAATGGAGACATTGGTCAGACCAAACTGCTTAAAGAGCTTTACAGGCTCGTTGACGTCTTTGGGGTTTTTGATGCCTGTAAACAAAACTGTTCCATTCTCAAAAAATTGATATGTCCACTGTGGGTCCTTGAGTTTGAGAATCACTGCTGGAACCGTTTTGAGTTCTGGATGATAGCTCACCGATTGAACCATGGTCTTGGGCAGTTTACGAAACTCTTGATCGAGGCCGGAAAGATCGAACGGTTTATTTATGTAAAAAACACCATCCACCTTGCGATACTCTGGGGTTGCACGAACCAGGTTTTTCGCGCTCCACCCATTCTTTGCAATGGTGAGGTATGCCGCCTCGGGGTTTCCTGTTCCGAGGACCGTGATAACATCCTTTGTGATTACAACAGTCTGAGGTCCCCGTTTCGCCGCTACACGCGTTACACCCGTTGAACTTCCGATCCATTTTCCATCGGCGTAACGTATCGATGCTTTCTGGCCGGCGCCTTTGAACCCAGTCACATCTGTAAACCCACGCGGCGAGCTCGCGAACACCGCACTCATGTCAACCGGAAACTTGACGATTGAGATGGTTGATACGACGTGCGGTTTTGAGACTTTCCACTTCCCTTGATTGTTCGTAAAGACGCGCTTCGCGCGCCATAATTGCTGGATCCGCTCCACCATTACATTGAGCTAGATTTTTTTCACAACCGCCTTGAGCACCTTCTTCTTGACGACTGGCTTGGTTGCAAACTGTGAAAACACCTTATCGAGGTCGTCGTCGATATCCTTTTTCTTCTTGTGTGTCTTCTTTGGAGCGGGTTTCGTTTGTGGCGCGACGTAATGATTCTTTCGACGAAGCTCTGCAATCTCCTCGTCTGAAGCACCACGTCGCCGAACCCACGACACAATGTCCTCGACGAGAATAATGGGGGTGTATGGTTTCGGCTTTGGTGGTGCACATGGAACCGTGTGAATCAATTTGTACACGATACTGTTTTCGACAGGGGCATACGTGAGTGTTGAAGGATCGACGGTAACCACGCGCTTCGGAAGCGGTCGCTTATACATATTAAAGTCTTGACGCTTTTTCTTTTTAGAAATGGAGTCTGTACTCTCCAAGTCCGTGCTGGTTGAAAACTCTCTTCGTGATCTCATTGGTCTAAGGATCACAAAGACTGTCGCCGATACCAAGAATCGTACCGTGTACCGTGAGGGACTCGTATACGCCTATGATTCAGACATGTGGTTCGTGTACGATGACGTCTCGGGCGAGACGTTCGAAATGACGTTCGGGGATTTTATTACTAATAAAATTTTCGTACATGTAGAGTAGAGAGATGGACGAATGCCCGGTGTGCCTCGAGTCCCTGACAGGGACAGTCGTTCATCTCGGGTGCTGTAAAAAACAAGTTCACATTCAGTGTTATGTTACAAGGTGTCCCATGTGCCGCGCGGAGCTCCCAAGTCCTCCTTTATCTGAGAGACATGTGATCGTTCCCGTTCCTGTCTTTCCCTCTCCTACACGACAGACAAATACACAAAAGGTGATGGCAACAGGTATATTCTTCATTACACTGGGAATCACTGCAGTCCTAATATTTCAGCCCTTCTAGTACCCCTTCGTTGCTGGCGGTGACCTAGTCCTCCTCCTCTTCGTCATCCTCGTACTCCTGAGTCTTCACGATGCTCGCCAGACGCTCCCGGAGCGTACGAGGCGGGGACATCACCGTCTCAAACTCCTCCTCTTCGTCGTCCGTGTCCGCCATGGCCGACCCGTGGGTCTGGCACAGCTCACAGTCCTCGTGGATCTCCCCGTCCAGCTTGTGGGTATGCTTCGGCTGCTCCGTCTTCTTCACCTTCTTCGGCTTCCGCACCGGCTTGATCTCGTCGTCCTCAGAGTCATCCTCGTCGCGAGGAGGCTTCACCGGGCCCGTCGCCGGGCCGCGAGGGACCCGAGCAGGAGCCGCCGGCTTGCTCGCCGCCTTGAGGTGGACCCGGCACATACACTCGCCGTCAACCGCCTTGAGAGTACACTGCTTCCCCTTGGCCGTCTTCGAAGTGCACTTGGTCGACTCCTTCGCGGGCTCCGGGTTCACAGACACCTTGGCAGCACGCTTCTTCTTGGGAGCAGCCTTGGTGGTGACCTTTGCCGGTGCAACGTCCTCGGGAAGGTACTTGGACACCAGATCGTCAAGCTCAAGTCCCTCACCCTCGGCAACCCGAGAGAGCACTGCAGTCAGCTCACGACGCAGAATCTCGTCAAACATCTGGGCAAAGGAAGAGGAAGCCATTTCGACTATTGGTTTTTGGTTGTAGTTTTGTAGTTTTTCGTCTCTAGACGAGCTCATCACACGAATTTTGCACCCTTGCGCATGTTATCTTGTGCCCATAGAGGCTGAAGATTTGTCCAATGAAAACACTTTTTTTGCTCCTCAGGATCCTCAAGGTTGAACGACGCACATGGGCGAATATGATCGATGTGCCATTGACCGTAACTTTCCCATGTCATACCTTCGACAAACTCAGTTTCAAGGAACAATCGCAAGTCTTCTACTGTACATCCTAAAAGTTCCAGAGTTTTGGAGGATTTAATTCCTTTTTGACGTTTCACAGCATCATACAATCTAACATGAAGTGCCATTTTCATACGATATTGGGAATCTTCGTCTCGGCGTTTTTGTAGGTTTTTTCGTCTAGCTGCGGTTCTCTTTTCATTATTTTTAGCCCATTCTTCTCGTTTCTTTCTATTGTATTCTTCTTTGTTAGAAACTCGTTTTTCTCGGGATATTCTATTTGTACATGTTTTACATTCGTATGGTTTTTGTTTACCTTTAAGTGAAAACAAATCATACTGTTTTTCTTCTTTGCATGTAAAACATACTAGAATTTCATTTTCTTTAGGAACCCATTGTTTCAACCTACATTCTTTACATGTTCCTCTTTTCCCGTCTGAGCATTTTGGGTCATTCGGGAAAAAATCTAATGACTTGACCAATTGACATTTAGAGCACTTCTTCTCCATTGGTAGAGTGCGAGACAATTTTTTAAGTGGGATACACTTAAAAAATCGCTCCCGGTGAGAATCGAACTCACAATCTACAGGTTAACAGCAACGTCTTTTACTGACGCCTTAACCATTGGGCCACAGGAGCCTCAATGAACCTTTTAACGACGTGCTCAGGTCGTTCTGACTTGGGTGATTCGAACACCCGACCAGCGGAGCTACAATCCGAAGCGCTAGCCACTGCGCCAAAGTCAGACACAGTGAGCAGTTTAATGACGTGCTCAGGTCAAATGCTTTCGATGAGTTTTGATCTCATTACCTCCCGCTTACTAAACGGGTGCTCTACCAATTGAGCTACGAAAGCTTTTTAAGTCCCAGCGAGAATCGAACTCGCATCCTAGGAGTCAGAGTCCTATGTACTGACCATTATACTATGGGACCATACGACCCTGGTGGGGGTCGAACCCACAATCTCAAGATGGCACCATTTGAAAACACGTTTTCAAATAGAAGTCTTACGCGCTATCCAATTACGCCACAGGGCCATTTGCGCACGCCGGGAATCGAACCCGAGCTTGAACCTTGGAAGGGTGCTGTACTACCACTATACTACGTGTGCTGCCCCAGGGGTGGATCGAACACCCGGTCTTCTGCTTACAAAACAAACGCTTTACCACTAAGCTACTGGGGCTTCTACTATTACAGTGTGATAATTCTTTAAGCCGTTTTGACGCAGTACCATTCTGGATTGTCAAAGTACCACTTTACTGTTCTCTCAATTGCATCCTGGAAAGGAACCTGTTCTGACCATCCAAGTTCATGAAGAGCTGATGAGTCAACCGCGTATCTCTTGTCGTTGTGGGGTCTGTCACCCACATGAACTTTTGTCGCCTCTGAGTTGACGAGTTCCCGAAGTATGTCAAATACTTCAAGGACTGAATACTCGTTACGGGTTCCGATGTTGTACACCGTTCCGTTTTTTCCCTTTTGTAAAACGGTCATGACTGCACGAGACACATCATCAACATATATGAAATTACGACGAGAATGTCCGCTTCCATGTATGTTACAATGTTCACCCTTCATCATAGCGTTGATGAATGCTGGAATGACTTTTTCTGGGTATTGCTTTGGACCAAACACATTGTTACCACGCGTGATGACGTATGGAATCTTGAACGAGTGACCATACGCCTTGACGAGCAGTTCAGCACCCGCTTTTGTTGCCGAGTATGGGTTTGTTGGATTGAGGACGGATGTTTCAGAGTTGCTCGTCTCATCGAGACCCACTTCACCGTACACCTCATCCGTGCTGATGTGTATGAGCCGGCATCCAGTTTCCTTCACGCATTCGAGAATGGTATATGTACCTATGATATTATCATGTATATATTGTTCAGCATTCTCGAACGATGTGTCAACATGGGACTGTGCTGCAAAATGCACGACGACATCGGGTTTGAACTCAAGAAATAGTCGTTTCATTTTTGACATGTTCGTAATGTCAGCCTGTATATAGGCGTATCGAGGGTCATTTGCCATTGATACGTTGTGGACGCGAGCACAGTAATCACAACGATCGATGTTCAGAATGGATGTGACCTCAGTGTGATTCTCGAGTACATGGTCTATAAAGTTTGATCCGATGAAACCGAGCCCTCCTGTCGTGAGAACTCTCATATTAAAAGAATGACACTAATAAACTTTAGGCATGACGACGCAAAAGAAAGTGTGGTATGCACCGAATCAGTTTGAGGCGTACGGGAAAGAGGAGATTCAAGCTGTGAACGATTGTCTTCGTGTGGGGTGGCTTGCTGGGTTCGGACCACGGACTATCGAGTTTGAGCAGAAGGTCTCAGAGCGTTTCGGAAAGAAGCACGGTCTCTTTGTCAACTCAGGGTCGAGCGCCATTCTCCTGGCGTTGTGTGCCCTGGATCTCAAGCCAGGGGACGAGGTGGTGACGCCGGCGTGTGGGTTTGCGACTACCGTTGCGCCCATCACCCAGTGTGGACTCACGCCCGTGTTTTGTGATTCTGAGGTTGGCAAGTACGTTCCGAGTGTCGACCAGATTCATGCCGTTGTCACCGACAAGACGAAGGTTCTACTCATCCCGAACCTCATCGGCAACGTTCCTGACTGGAAGGCACTGCGTGAGGCTTTTCCGTCTCTGATTATGATTGAGGACTCTGCTGATACGATTCCGACTGAGGTTCCAGAGTACCAGACTGACATTTCGACAACAAGTTTCTATGCCAGCCACGTCATTACAGCGGGTGGTGTCGGTGGCATGGTGATGTTCAACGACGATGCCTATCTGAAACGTGCTTTGATGTTCCGTGACTGGGGTCGCATCGGTGACAATGTCGAGGATCCATCTGAGCGGTTTAATCACTCGGTCGATGGCATTCCATATGACTGGAAGTTTCTGTATGGAGTTGCTGGGTACCATCTGAAGGCGTGTGAGATGAACGCCGCCTTTGGACTGGCACAGTGGGCAAAGTTGGACGGGCTACTTGCAAAGCGTCGTGCAAACATCGATCGGTATCTGGAAAACCTGAAGGACACAAAGTACTACACGTTGCCGGACGACTCTCGAAAACCTAACTGGCTTGCCATTCCTCTGATGTGCCCAGATCGCCTCAAGTGTCTCAAGTTTCTCGAGGAGCGTGGAGTTCAGACACGCGTGTGTTTTGCAGGGAACATCACGCGTCACCCGGCTTGGCGGACATACCTCAAAGAGTTTGAGGGTGCGGATCATGTGATGCGTGACGGGTTTCTTCTCGGGGCGCATCACGGGATGACTCTCGAGGATGTTGATTATGTGTGTAATCTACTCAAGGAGTTTGAGTGCGAACATTAAATTAGTGTAACTTAAAATATAAAATATATGTTTCATTATTAGATGAAAGTAAGCGACGTAATAGCTAAATTCTTGAAAGAAAACTTAGTAGATACAGTTTTTTCAGTAACAGGAGGATATGCTATGCATTTGAACGATTCGTTCGGGAACATGTTAACCGTTTCATATCACAACGGGGAGATTAATTGTGGGTATGCTGCTATCGGATGGTCTAGTATAGAACACAAGCCATGCGTAGTATGCACTACGGCTGGTTGTGGAGCTACAAATGCGATCACGCCTTGTCTTTCTGCGTGGCATGATAGTGTCCCTGTTTTTTTTATTAATGGTGCTATAAATTCTAATGAAAATATAAGATCTCTTAATAATTGTGTACGCACATTTTCTGGTTCTGACGGTGATATCATAACTATGGTGAAAGACATTACGAAATTTTCATATGAACTTGTAAATCCGTCTGAAACCACTTACATCCTTTCAAAATGTTTATGGAATATGACACACGGACGCAAAGGTCCGGTGTGGTTGTCTGTTCCTCTTGATGTACAAAATATGGAAGTTTCTGAAAATATTCCATGGGTTCCTCCTATTGAAACACATTTCCCACCGTTTACAATTCCACAACTCGAAAACTACAAAAGACCGGTTTTTATTATTGGCAGTGGTATACGAGAATGTGTACATGAGTTTATTGAGTATGCGAATATGACTGGTATACCGTTTGTTGTTTCATTTATGGCCACAGACGTACCTGGTTACGTCGGCAGATTAGGCGTCATAGGTGATAGAAATGGAAATAAGGTGGTACAAGACGCTGATCTGGTAGTATCACTCGGATGCCGTCTCGGTATATGCGCAATTGGGTACAAAGGTATTCAAAACTTCGCACCTCAAGCAGATATTTATCAAGTTGATATAGATACCTCAGAGTTTCGACATGACCGTATAAAATACATACATTCCTCGTGTAAAAATTTCATATCAAAACTTCCTCGTGTCGTGTATAAGCCATGGTTTACAAAGGAGGTGCTGGGACGCCAAGATGATGACGAGCTAAACCCATATAATATACTTGATGAATTTTTCAGAGTAAAACCAGGGTCTACTAATATAGTGTGCTCATCTGGCTCGCTTGTATCCCATGTATGGCACACATACGTTCATAAATATGATGATAGATTTATCATATGTAGTAACGGTGATATGGGTTTTGAAATTCCAGCCTCATTTGGTGTAGCCATGAAGACAAATCGTCGTACTTTTTGCATGGTCGGAGATGGATCGTTTCAATTTAGTTTTACAGAATTAATGAATGTAAAAAAACTCCCTATTACGTTTATGGTTTTCAACAACGGTGGGTATGGCGCAATTAAACTTACCCAAAAAAAATATTTCAAAAACGAATTTGGAACAGATTTTAAATTTCCAGATGTCAAAAAGATTGCCGATGTTTATAACATCCCGTATTATTCAAACTATACTGAGCACGTAGATGGTCCATGTATAATCGAAATTAAATGTAAGGTCCAGGATCGCCTCCCAATGATTTGAAGAATGGGCTGTAATTTGCAATTGCGTTTCTAATGTGGTCAGTTTTCCGTGAAGGGAAGTGTTCGATTTCGTCATTCATCTTATAAATTTCAACTAGGTCTGTATTCGTTTCACATAATGATGCAAAAATCTCGAGTTGTGCATTCCCTGAACCGCCGCCTATTCCGTGAAGAGAAACGTCGACGATCGAAGCCCCTGCGTATGTTGCAGCAAGAGAGTTTGCAATAGCAAGCTGCAAGTTATTGTGTCCGTGGAAACCAATTGCCAGGTCAGGAAGTAGCGTCTTGATATCACTGATACGCTTTTGTACCACTTCAGGTTTGTAATTTCCGGTGGTATCGAAAATTACTATACTTTTTACACCCATTTTACTTATTTCGGTACAAGCGTGCATAACCTGATTATCAGTAAATTTACTCGTGAACAAAAGTGAAACCCATACATCTTTTTTGTCTACGAAATATCGGGCAAACTCCTTGATTTTTTCGGTTTCTGTTGGAATGCACGAAAGGCGTATGATATCAACTTCACGCGTTACTGACGCTGCATAATCGAGTGAACAGTAATCCGGGTTCACGAGCGTGCTAAGACGTGTTTTAATCAGATTTTTACGAGCAACCTGTAACATTTCAATATCAGTTAGGTTTATGGACGGATTTGTGCACCCAATACTCAGCCCGTGACCGACTTCGAGTACGTCAATGCCAGCACGTTCAGCAAACTTTGAATAGGTATCAATAAAATCAATAGGAATATGATAATCAAACATATGCCACCCGTCCCGTAATGTTACGTCACTAACTGTAATAGTCATATAAAGATACAAGAGATAATATCTTTATATGAGTAATCTTGTAATTTTCGACCTGGATGGTGTGCTGATGGATTCCAAAGTTTTGCACTACGAGGTTCTGAACAAAGCCCTTGCAAAGGTTAATTCTAAATACGTCATTACTGAACATGAGCAAGAGCATACATATGAAGGAAAACCAACAATGACAAAATTAAAAATCCTGACAGCACAAAAAGGGCTCGATCCAAGCACATACGATGAGATTTGGAAGCACAAGCAACTTCTCACGTTACAATATATTGATAACAATGTAAAAACTGACAATGAACTTATCGATCTCATGAAATTTTTACATGAAAATGATAATGAAATTGCGTGTGCATCAAACTCGATCTATGCCACTGTTAAGAAAAGTCTTCTTAAACTGGGATTGACTGACCATATCGACTATTTCCTATCAAATGAAGATATTACGCATCCTAAACCTCATCCAGAAATTTACTATCGTTGTATGATTCGTTCAAATAAGTCTCCCTCACAAGTTACTATAATCGAAGACAGTCCTGTAGGTATAGAAGCTGCACGACGAACCGGTGCACGTGTTATAACTGTTCGTAACAGAAGTGACGTGCGGAAGTCATTATTTATCCCGGTCAGAAATGTAATGACCTATTCTTGTTTTTAAACTGGGCAACGTCAGCATATGAAGGTTGTACTCACCTGTGTAGCCCTCGCTCTTTTTTCCGTATACAGTCATTGAAACACCAGCCATTTGAGCAATATCAGACAGAAGATATTTCTTACCTGGGTATACCATGTTCAACGGATACCCGACATTTGGTTTGTCCATAAGGTATTCCATCACACGTACGACATCATGGACGTGGAAAAAATCAAACTCCTGATCCTCCGTGATGGTGACGTGTCTATCCCGTTTAGCGGTTGCGAGAAAACGCGTCGGTGGTTCGTCGGGCCCAAAGCATCCCCAAATGCGTAAAACCTGAAGTCGTGAACACTTGTGCTGCTCGATAATGTATTTTGAAAACCCATAAGGGTCACTCGGTGGGTGTGGAAAATTTCGAAGTGCCGCTCCACTCGAAAAGTAGTACACTTTACACAGAGTCGCATTCATCACATTGAAAAACAAGCGAAGGTTCTTATCAAGAACCGAATAGTCATCCTCGCGTAGGCGACTTCCTCCGACGACTGCACAATGAATAATGACGTCGTATGTATGCTCTGAAAAATACTTGGTCACTGCTCCAGAATCGAGCAGGTCAAGTTCATTACGAGTCAAGGCTATACACCCCGGAAATGCGCGTGCCAAATTTCGTCCTATGAATCCACCTGCACCTAAAATACAGACGTGCATGATTAGTATTCATGCCAAAGCTTTACGTGCTGCATTGTCCAGTGTCATGTGGACAACGTCGACCAGTTCTTGAAGAACATCTCAAGACGCGTGGATTTACAGATGTAGAGTGGATTACAGATTACTCGACGGAACACCCTTATGTCAAATGGCTTCACTCACGTCTCGGTGGTACGACGAGTCTCGCACATATTTCCGGTATAGTCAAAGGGTATGAAATGTTTCGACGTGTAGTACACTACAAGGGTCCAGACAAATGGTTCTGGAAGGGTGATGACGACATTGTGTTTATCAAAAATTGGAATGTACAGGTTCCAGACAACCTCATGTACGTCAACATGAGCGTCGGTGTGAATTTTCATATTCTCCCAGATGCAAAACCACAGTACATAGGAAATAACGGAGGTGCAGAGGTGTTTTGTTTTACGCGAGAGTTTGCACAGCTCATGCTTGATAACATCGATACACGACAGACGTTCGATATCGTGATTCACGGACTTTTGCGTCACATGGGTCACCCACTCGTCTGTATCCCAGTGGCACAACAGACTTCACTTCTCGAGCCCAAACAATCAACGCTCAAATTTGATGAAACACTCACTCCGTGGGTTCAATTTGTACAGAACTTTAAGCCTACGTGCATTAAATATGAAGACCTCCGCAATGAAAGTGGTTTCTTTGCTCGGGACGACGCATGAATACCCTGATGGTCCCGCGATTCCAGAACACCCCGCGTTCCAACGACTTAAGAAACTGATTGAACTTGAATTTTTCATGCACTTTGAACGCAAATTAGACATTACGAATTGGAACTATATTCTTGAGCGAGCGGAAGCTTATAGATAGAAGGAGTTTACAAGTCAGTCATGTCGAAAGTGTGCTGTGTGATTCTCATGACTGATGATTACGCGAAGCAACGTCCGTTTTACCGCACAAATTCTGAGGCGAGTTTCAAAAAGTGGCATCCGGACATTGATGTAATTATTCTCAACGATGAACTTCTCAAGCCGTATGACACAAAGACTCACTTTTACTCGTTTGGACTTTCACGATATCTCTTCATTCGAGATATCATGAAGTCGAAGGGGTACACGAAGGTGATTGGACTCGGCGGAGACACCATCACATGTTCGCGCCTGGATGAGTTTCTCAATGACGACACGACACCTATGATGTGTGCTCTCGATTACAAGAACAAGATACCACAAGAAATGTTCAACTTTGATATCAAACCTTTTTTCATGCCACATCATGGCGTGTTTGAATGGCCAACCATAAATTCGGACGTTGTGTGCATCAATAATCCATCCATCGTGGATGACATGGAAAAGTGGTGTCATCAGCGCAAGTGTCACGAACAAGAGGCGATGAATTACATCAACTTTTTGACACCTGAGCGTGTCAAGATTGTTGATTTCCCGTACGAGTTTTCACAGGTTGTGTACAATAACCGGGCAAAGGGATGGCTAGGGTCAGAGTGTGTCAAGAATGGAAAACTTCACTTTGGTCTCGACGGTCCACAGATTGGTGAGTTTAGCCCAATTTACGTATGGAAACCTATTGGAAGTAAACTGTATAACCAGGATGGCAAACACGTCAAGGTGTTTCACTTTTGTACTCAGAAGCAACATGAAGACCCAACGAAGGAGTGGTTCAACGACGAAACTATCAAGTTTTTCGTGGAACACTGTGCGTGTGATTGGACCCTGTCATTTAAAGTCACGTGTTGACTAAGTACCATATGAAGAAGGTTTTCATTCCGACAAATCACGGTCTTGCAAATGTGTTCATCATGCTTGCAGATTTTTTTTACAACAACCCGGATGGTCTTGTTCACGAGTCTATAAAGAATTATGATTTGGGTCGATGGCTCACGTTTCATTTTGAATTGACGGATCGCACGGATTTACCAGTATACGAATCAAAAATATATATAAATCCATTCACTATTCAGCACGTTCACCCTCTCATCCGAAAACTCGTGAGCCCATCACCGGAACTACTTGAAGTACTCGAAAAGCATAAACATCTTGTCGACGGCGCAAAGTTGGGTATTCATGTACGCCGGGGTGCAATGGCGCCAGACAGTCGTAAGATTGTATCTCTTGATAGCGATAAGTTTGCTTCCCAAGAGGCTGTCGAACAAATGATTCGCATGGTTGAGAATGTTGACGGTCCCGTGTTTCTAGCAAGTGATTCACCGATGACGAAAGAGTATTTCCCTGAAAACGTTCGCACACTCGATACGGGCATTGCAGTTGTTCACGGTGACGTTGCGTGTAACCCAGATGAGCGTGTTGGTATCTTTCTTGATTTCTTTTTGTTGAGTCAATGCCCTCAGATTATCGTGACAGGTGGTAACTTTCCTGACCTCCCTGGATTGTCTACATTTGGCTACATGTCTGCCATTTACGGAGACAAGAGATTTATAGTCGTTAAGAATCCTACATAGGTACTTTCATGCTAATATCAAGAAACCCAAGTCGAACACCTTTACAATATTTCGGACATTCAGTGACGAAATCTTCCATACATTCAGCTTGAACATATTTATGAATAAAATGATTGGGTTCATTCTTGGCGTAGTTTACAAACTCACGAACTGTGGCCTCAATGTTAGGTGTTCGTGCGATATGAAAAATAAGTTGTTTCAAATCATCCTCAAAATGCCAAGGAAATATACGGTCATCAATTTCTAAATCACATATGTCATTTCTCACGAAAACCATATTACTGGTGTTGCACACGAGTGTGTATCCTTTTTCATGTCCGAGTTCAGTGAGAATATAATAATTTGCACCCTTTGCAGGGTCATACACTGGTTTCTTGACCCATGAGGGTATGGCATTATTTGGCTCTATGATGACAACCTTTGGATTTACTTTATGAGTATCTCTCCAGATTTCATAATCGATCGAGTCTACATCGATTGATAGTAGGTCAATGTCATATGGGAAATTGTTTTGTTCGAAAATCAAGTCAAGATTGTTACTCACCATTTCATGTACGGGAGTAATTTTAGGGTATTCTTTACAGGTGTCAAGGAGATCTTTGTACTTTTCAGCGTCTCCTTCGATGTACAAGGCTCGAAAATTACGTTCCTTGACAAGCCGAAACGTATTCGAGGCAGCCTTACCATCCCATGCACCAAATTCACAGCACGTACCGCCATCCGAAATACCTAGTTTTCCAAAAAGATGTTCGATAATACCATCTTCGCCAAACTGTGAGTTGACGTTTCGTCGAAAAGCCAACATTTATATCTAATAAAGACTATTCTTTAGTAGGTACACTTAAACAAATCAATTGTACTTAAAATAATGAAGCTCCATCTGGGATGCTGGCATAGACGTCTCGACGGTTACGTGAACATCGACATAAAGCACGAAAATGCCGATGTTCATGCAAACATTCAATATCTTCCCTATGAAAATAATACGGTTGACGAAATTTATGCTTCTCACGTTCTCGAACACTTTGGTCGACACGAGTTCAAGTCAGTTCTTAAGGAATGGAACCGAGTACTCAAACCAGGAGGTTCTGTGTACATAGCTGTACCGGATATTGAAAGTGCATTTGAACATTATAAAAAACACGAAGACTTGAGTGCACTCTATGGTCAATTCTGGGGAGGACAACGAGATGAATATGATTATCACAAGTTTGGATTTACATTCGATACTCTTTCAAACTACCTCAAAGAAACAAACTTTGAAAATCCTCGCCGGTACAACACATTCGAATATCTCCCGAAAGATTTTGATGATTACTCAAAATCATATCTTCCTCATATGGATTTTGAAAACGGTCATTTATTGTCACTTAACATCACCGCTACAAAACGACTTTAATTTCAGTGAGCATCGCAATCTCCTGATCGAGTGAAACATCATTGATGTTTGCAAAGAGAGCCTTGGACTTAAGAAGGCGTCGAAGTTCATCCACGTGCAAAAACTTGAAGAACCGCTTCTTCATACTGATGTTCATGAACGGCATCTTACGGTCCCAGAGAGCCTGACACACAGGCCACGTGACGCATCGCAGTTCGTACAGTTCCGCCTCATGTGCATCCAGACGCGGTAGTACCACTTCACGCAAAAGGCGTGATATATCTTCCACGTTTGACATTACTGTACACTAGTGTAGTAGTGTCTTTACACAAAAAGATTGTGGTTGAGTGGAAGCGCGTGCTCGATTTCATTACGCGTGTATTGAGGTGCGTTCATGTTATACCTCATAAATATCATGTTTATTACTTGTTTACGAGTCGCAATTCGGTTATTACGTTTAATGTTACGGGCGATTCTTACTATGTTTTGTTTCCGTGCATCCCCTGCAATTTGCATAATTCTATGTACAATATGAACGGGTATACGTGGCACTACGCTACGCGCTCTTTTAGGTGAACGACGATTCGGTGACAGCCGTGAGTTGGGAGTTTTTCTTTTCATTATTTAAAGTCGAACATTTTAATTAAAGGATGGAGAAGGTTGTGTGGGGATTTATGGAACCCGTCATCAGAGAACACCTGATTCAAAAACATGTACCCATCGACCCACTCGTGTACAAAATCACGGCATTCTACTGGTTGATGCAGGAACTCGTATGCAACTGGAAAGCAGGGAGACGGCTCACACTGGACCAAAAAACGCATCTGCTCCAGATACTTGTATGGAATCTTTCGAGAGTGCAACAGGAACACGATGTAGCCGTACGCCGCCATGGTTTCGATTATCCCAGAGAGACAGTTGATGAGGAGGACATCAATATATCACAAGAGACCACCGAACAAATTGCCCAACTTGTGCTCGCGTGCAAAGATTTTCATTTAAAAGATTAAGAGGTTTTATGTACAATGGGTACCCGTGCAGCCATCATCAGCGGCGTCGCTGGGCAAGACGGATCGTACCTCGCCGAGTTTCTCATCTCAAAAGGGTATGACGTCTACGGACTCGTCCGGTACGCATCCGAACACAAACGCGAGCGTATCGATCACATTCAGGGTCTCAAGATCATTCGAGGTGATCTTACAGATTCTCCGCGTCTCGCTACAATTATTCGCGATGTGGCTTCTGGTGATTACGAGCGTATTGAGGTG
>Ga0208232_1000064_pt1 | contig 24603 bp, 22 predicted proteins | sample LakMenEpi24Aug12_FD_150729 | JGI IMG/M metagenome (GOLD analysis project Ga0208232, IMG submission 150729) | Freshwater microbial communities from Lake Mendota, WI - 24AUG2012 deep hole epilimnion (SPAdes) | ecosystem: Environmental > Aquatic > Freshwater > Lake > Epilimnion/Euphotic zone ... | reverse complement strand
TTACTTAATGATTAATGATAGTGCACAAACAGCAACAATTGTTGGTGTAAACGGTGTGTTTATTAGTTCATCATTAAATGTTACAGGTTCAACAACTTTAAATTCAACATTAGAAGTTAAAGGAGCAGCAGGACTTAACTCAACTTTGGATGTTACAGGTTCAGCAATTTTAAAATCAACATTAGAAGTTCAAGGGGCAACAGGACTTAACTCAACTTTGGATGTAACAGGTTCAGCAATTTTAAAATCAACATTACAGGTTGATTCAACATCAGAACTTAAAGGTGCTGTAGGTATGAACTCAAGTTTGGATGTAACAGGTTCAGCTCAATTTAAATCCACAATTAATGTTGATGGTGAAGCAACTTTATCATCTGCAACAGTTGAAGATTTAACACAGGATAGAATTGTTACAGTAGGTGTGGGCGGTTCATTAATTGACAGTTCAGGATTTACATATAATGGCACTCTTTTCAAAATTGGAAATGGTCAATTTGAGGTAGACACAAATGATGGCGATATTAGAACATCAGGTTCATTAACTGTTAATGGTGGGCAAACAATTAATGGTAACACCACAATAAATGGTGTACTAACAGTAACAGGTAACACACAATTACAAGCAAACCTATATGTTTCAGGTAACTTAGAAGTTTTAGGATCAGCTACAGAAGTACACATTCAATCACAAACAATTGAATTAGATGATAATATAATTAGATTAAACGCATATTCACCTTTTGAAAGATATGCCGGATTTGAAGTTATCGATTCAGGTTCTTCTGGTGTTTCAGCATCTTTGGTATGGGATTCATTAAATGATTATTGGATGTTTGTTTCTGCTAGTGGTCAATCAAGTAAATTACTTGGTACAACTGCGGGAACTTATGGTTCTGAAACAAGTTTAACTAGTGGTACAATCCCTAAAGCAACTGGTTCTAATACAATCGGTGATAGTTCATTAACAGATGATGGTACAACATTAAGTTATAATACAAATAAATTCCAAGTAACATCAACAAACGGAAATACTTTAATTGCTGGTAACGTTACATTATCTTACTCAGGTGGAACCGATAACGGATCTAAAACATCTGCGATTGTTTTCAAAAACGGTTCGAATGTACTTGGTTACGTTTCAACAACTGTTGTTACAGAAGTAACTGATGGTTTATTAGGTTACAAAGTATCTAATGGTGCACTAGTATTCTCCGACTTAATTGACGGTGGTTCGTATTAACATAGAATTTCAATAATACAAAAGGGAGAGTTTAATACTCTCCCTTTTTTTGTTTATATAGTTTATTCAGCTTCAATCATTTTTAATATGAGCTAAGTAAGATAATTTTTCTTGGATTTCGTTTATTTAATCCTAATTTTTATGTATTTATAAGAAGACCTACATAGGTCTAATTAACCGTGGTACATACCACAAAACATAGGAGAGAACCATATATATGGCACAAATAGTAAAACTGCGTAGGAGTAGTGTATCCGGTCAAAAACCCACTAACTCGAATTTACAATTGGGAGAATTAGCATTAAACACTACTGACGGTAAGGTTTATATGGCTAAATCTGGTTCTCTCGGGCCATCGGTTGAGGAATTAATTTTAACAAACACGGTTAATACAGGTTCAATACATCTTACTGGAGCTGTAACAGCGTCAAACTTTTCAGGTTCATTTATTGGTAATGCTAGCGGATTAACAACAGTACCATTTCACATATCTGGTTCAGATATTAGTGGAACAACAGTAAATAAAACATTTACAAAGTTACAATTTGATGATAGTACTGGATTAAATGTTGAAGAAACAGATCCAGGCACAGCATTCGTTTCAATCGGTTCACACTTCAAAGACATATTTGTGTCTGGTTCATCAATATTAAGAGCAACAGGTTCTGATGCTTTTGAAATTATTCCGGCAGGTGGGATTGAAATTACAACATCAACTAGTGATACTAATGGTAATGGTTATGTTAAAGAATTAAACATTAGCGCGACATCATTATCGTCATCACTAAATGATAGAATTGATATTATAACTGGTTCGATTACTAGTTTATCATCATCTATCATCACAACATTAGATATTATAACAGGTTCCGTTGATTCTTTAAATTTATTCACATCAAGTGTAGTTTTAACAAGTGAAACAGGATCAATGACCGTGTTAAGTTCATCATATGCCTTAACTGCTTCATTTGCGTTAAATGCTGGAGGTGGTGCCGAAGGTAGGACAGCTAAACTAACACAATCATCACCTGCAACAACTTGGACATTTAACCACAATTTAGGAGAACAATACCCAGAAGTTACTGTTTATGACAGTTTAGGTTATGTGGTTATTCCTACCAATATATTGGCATACAGTAATAACCAAATGATTATCACATTCTCAAGTGCACAATCTGGTACGGTTACAGCAACAGTTGGTGGTGGTTTGCCGGAAATTAGTGCGAGTTATGCTGGTTATGTATTATCAAATAATGGGACAGTACCTTCTTGGAAATCTGGAATCGTTAGTGGTTCATTACAAATAACTGAATTTGGTTATGCAATTACTGGTTCAAACACATTTACAGCTAATCAAACAATTAATGGAACCTTAACCATTAACAACGCAAAAATAGGAACAACTTGTGTGTCTTTAGCGTCAACAACGACTGTTTTAAATTTAAGCACATTTGATGGTGTGAATATAGATTATGTTATCAAAAAAAGTGGTAATATGCGAGCAGGTAATGTTATGGGTGTATGGAATGGAAGCACTGTAAAATATAGTGAAACGTCAACAATGGATATTGGAGATACTAGCGAATTTACATTTACAATTAACAATACTGGGGCTGTTACAGCCAATTTCACAACTGGAACTTGGGTTGTTGAAATATTTTATAGAGCGATTGGCGGGTGCTCTTAAAATTAATTATTTAATACCCATTTAATTCGTTTAAAATTAGTATTTATTAGTAACACATTAGTGGAAAGTGAAACTAATAGATTATGGCAAACGAATTTAAAATTAAGAACGGACTTGTTGTGTCCGGATCAGCAGAAATTGAAAATAATTTAATCGTACGTGGTACCTTAACAGCGGATTTGGTAAACATCTCTCTTGTTAGTTCATCAGTACTATATGAAAGTGGTTCAACCAAATTTGGTAACACTTCAGACGATTTTCATGAATTTACAGGTTCATTATCTATTAGCGGTTCGTTAAATATTAACGGAACATCTTATACTTCAGCAACAAGCGGAACATCAGGTACTTCTGGTTCATCAGGAACTAGTGGTTCATCAGGAACTGCCGGCTCTAGTGGTACGTCAGGCACATCTGGTAGTTCAGGAACTGCTGGTACTTCGGGTTCTAGTGGCTCAAGCGGAACATCAGGAAGTTCTGGGTCTTCCGGAACAAGTGGAACCTCAGGTACGTCTGGGTCTTCTGGTTCGAGTGGTACTTCAGGTACGAGTGGGTCTTCAGGAAGTTCTGGTTCGTCAGGAACGAGTGGTACATCTGGCACTAGTGGAACGTCAGGTTCTTCTGGTAGTTCGGGGTCAAGCGGAACTTCAGGTTCTTCGGGTTCGTCTGGAACATCTGGAAGTTCAGGTTCTAGTGGAACGGCTGGCACTAGTGGTACATCAGGTTCTTCAGGTAGTTCTGGAACAAGTGGTAGTTCAGGGTCAAGTGGTACGTCTGGGACGAGTGGCACATCCGGGTCTTCAGGATCTAGTGGTACATCAGGTAGTTCAGGTTCATCTGGAACAAGTGGCACTTCAGGTACGTCAGGGTCTTCTGGTTCTAGTGGTACATCAGGGTCTTCTGGTAGCTCAGGAACGTCAGGTTCTAGTGGTACTAGTGGTAGTTCAGGTTCTAGTGGAACATCAGGTTCTTCAGGTAGTTCTGGAACAAGTGGAACTTCTGGTACATCGGGATCAAGTGGATCTAGTGGAACATCGGGATCAAGTGGATCTAGTGGAACATCAGGTTCTTCGGGTTCAAGTGGTACCAGTGGTACATCTGGCTCTAGTGGATCTAGCGGTACTGTAACAATGACTGGAACACAAGATAACGGTATCTTAACACTTAATGGTTCCTCACCAAATGCTACAGTTGAAAGTAATCTAAGATTTGATGGCTCATTACTAACGGTTGTCGGCAATGAAACTATATCAGGTTCATTAATTGTTACAAACGACTTTACAGTATTAGGTTCTTCTTCAATATTATATGTAACATCATCACAACTTAGAATTGCAGATAATATTATCACAGTTAACACTTCAAATCCAGGCGCCAGATTTGGTGGTTTAGAGGTATTTGATTCTGGTTCAATTAATAATGCCACCGGATCAATTCTTTGGGATTCTGTTAATAACAGATGGATATATCAAAATTCAAGTGATGCTGGTTATGGTGGGGGTATGTTTTTATCTGGACCACGTAGTTCAGGGTCTTTAGGGTCTGAATTATCGTTAACAAGTGGTAAAATAGCAAAATCGGCAGGTGGTGACCATCTTAACGATTCAAATATAACTGATACGGGTACTTTAGTATCAATAAATTCAAATACAGAAATAACAGGTACGTTAAGAGTAACTTCAAATTTATTTATTAACGGAACTTCATATACTGCTGCTACTTCAGGTACTTCGGGTACATCAGGTTCAAGTGGTACGTCTGGAACATCCGGTTCATCGGGAACTGCGGGTTCATCTGGAACATCAGGTAGTTCAGGGTCATCTGGTACATCAGGTTCTTCAGGTTCAAGTGGAACATCGGGCACTAGTGGAACATCAGGTAGTTCAGGTTCAAGTGGAACATCTGGGTCTTCTGGTAGTTCAGGAACGTCTGGAACAAGTGGAACATCCGGTTCTAATGGTTCTAGTGGAACTTCAGGTAGTTCTGGATCATCAGGTACTAGTGGTACTTCAGGTTCGTCAGGTAGTTCAGGGTCAAGCGGAACGTCTGGGTCTTCTGGTTCTAGTGGTACATCGGGTTCTAGTGGAACGTCGGGTTCTTCAGGTTCAAGTGGTAGTTCGGGATCAAACGGGTCAAGCGGTACTTCAGGTTCTAGTGGTTCTAGCGGCACATCGGGCAGTTCAGGTTCTTCTGGTTCGTCAGGCACTTCTGGATCTAGTGGGTCTTCAGGTAGCTCAGGATCTAGTGGTTCATCAGGTTCATCAGGAAGTTCTGGGTCTTCTGGAACATCTGGTTCTAGCGGGTCTTCTGGGACATCTGGTTCTAGTGGTAGTTCTGGCTCATCTGGATCTAGTGGTTCATCAGGAAGTTCTGGTTCGTCAGGTACTTCAGGTTCTAGTGGGTCTTCTGGAAGTTCTGGATCTAGTGGTTCATCAGGTTCATCAGGTTCATCAGGAAGTTCTGGTTCATCAGGCGCTGCGACAATTAATAGTAACGTAAACGATTATGTTTTAACAGCAACAGGTACCGCCGGACTAATTCAAGGTGAATCAAATTTAACATTTGATGGTTCAACATTATCAACGAGTAACGTTACCGCTACTGGTACGTATAATACAAATGCGTCATCAAGTAGAAACAAATATAACGTTTATTCAACGGGTGCAAGTCCTTACGCTATTGGTATGCAATCAGCAATCACTTATGGTGGTTTAAATGACTGGGGAATGACCTTCCAATTTAACAACGACAGCGGCAGAGGATTCTGGTGGGGTGACGAAGGACATTCAACAGCACAAGGTGCTATGGCATTAACTACTGACGGTAGATTAACAGTGGCAAATGATGTTAGAATCGGTTATGGTGAATCTGACGTCACAACACCAACACTACCATTACAAGTATATGGTTCTGGTGGAACAATTGTTGATATTCAAGGTTCTAGTGGGCAGTTATTCTCGGTAACAGATGATTTAACTGGTGACATATTCTCTATTTCAGATATATCAGGTATACCATTCATAAATGTTAATACAACAAATGGTACTAGTTTTGGATATCATATATTCCCATCAGTTAACAACACCTATAACTTAGGTACATCAGCACTTAGATGGGCAAACGTTTTTACGAATGACTTACACTTAAGTAATGAAGGTAAAGAAGGTGGGAATGAAATTGATGGTACAACTGGTAATTGGACTATTCAGGAAGGGGAAGAAAATCTGTATATTATCAATAATAAGAATGGTAAAAAGTTCAAAATCAATCTAACGGAAATAGAATAATATATGGCTTTCAATATTGGTGGTACAACCCTAAGTAGCTCAACAATTACACCTACAAGTGGATTGTTTACATTATCAAGTACGGAATTATCTGGAACTGGTTATGTAACAAAAGGCACAACAAAAGCATTTAGTGCTAATGGAAGTACTGGTGGTGCTTATAGTAATGGTTGGCAATATCCAAACAATACTGGGTGGGATGGTGCTGGTAATTGGCAAGTGTTTACTGGGTCAAAAATTGGTTGGGTAACAGATGCACAAAGAGGTAGTGATTTTAGCACCTCAACAGGGAGATTTACCGCTTCTGTAGCTGGTTGGTATGTGTTTAGTGCAAGTGCATATGCGTTAAATGATTTAGCTGCGCCATATAACACTGGTTCAGGTTATATTCACTTACAATTTGCCAAAAATGGGTCAAGAGATTGGAACAACGGGTATAACCCATTAACGATTTATATGTATGGTGCTGCAGGAGGTAATTCTGGGGCTAGTAGTGGTTATGCAGATGGCGCAACAGTAAATGGTGTTATGCAACTTGCTGTTGGTGACTACGTTGAGATGCATATGTATATAAACGCAAATTCAACAAGAGTTTATGCACCATATACTACGTTTTTTGGTGCACTAGTTGGTTAATAATATTTATATTTATAAAAAGTAAAATATGGTAACATACACAATTACATTATCAGATGCAGAAGACAAAGCATTAGGATATGTCGCATTATCACAACAAGATTGGATGGAAAATGCAATTAAAGCAAGATGCGAAAACGCAATTCAAGAAATTTTTCAATTAGAAGTTGAAAGAAAGATTGCTGCGGGTGAATCAATAACTGGTACTAAAGAAGAAATTGTTTTAGCAGCTAATATTAGAAGTGCTGCTGAAAGAGCATCTGACCCACCACCAGACATTTATGGAATAACTAATATAATCCCAGATCCTTTCGTATAATGGCAACATATATTGGTAATAGCACATTAACATCATCAACTTACACGGCATCAGGTAACTCACTTGGTGTCAGTGGTAATCTTGCTATTACTGGGAACGTTAGTATTAGTGGACAACCAGCATTTAACGCTAGAGGTACTGGTGGTTGGCTTTATAATAGTAGTTTTTCAGGTGCTGGATGGGGTGAATTAGGTTCTGGAATGGGTTGGGTGTCCACACAGCAAGGCACAGGTTCTTATGGATTTAATAATAGTAATGGCAGATACACCGCACCAATAACAGGAAAATATTATTTTCACGCATCTACACACTATTACAATGACAGTAACGGTACAGCAAATTATATACATTGGCTTTTTGGTGTGAATGGTTCACCAAGTTGGAATGTCGGAAGTACTCCATATAACATTTATGCTCACGGAGAAGTTGCCAACTATGCGGATGGTATTAACGTATCTGGTGTCATTAGTTTAAGTCAAGGTGATTATGTGAGTATACGTCCATATTGGGCTGGGAGTGGCGGTAGATTGTATGCTTACCACACATTATTTTGTGCACATTTAATCATGTAAATTATGGGAATTAACGTAGGCGGTACAACATATGATTCAACGATATTCACACCAACAGGTGGGATATTAAACATTTCTGGTAATCTAACTATTGGTACAGATTTAAAGTCATCTGGTCAACCTTGGTTTAATTCTAGAGGTGCAGCAGGTGCTTGGAGATATGCGTCAGATTTTGGTGGTGTAAATGGTTGGAGGGAAATGGGTTCAACAATGTCATGGACAAATAACCAACAAGGCGCTGGTTCATACGGCTTTAGTAATAGTACTGGTAGATATACCGCACCAGTTGCTGGATATTATCTTTTTTACACATCAGATTATTACCATAATGACAGTAATAGTACATCGAACTACATACATTATAATTTTTCCAGAAATGGTTCTTCTAGTTGGAACGCTAGCCAAAGTAGTCACACAATATATGGTCATGGCACCGTTGCAAATCACGTTGATGGCGTTGTTAACTCATGTATAATGTATCTAAACGTTGGTGATTATTGCAGTAATTTAATTTATTGGGGTAGTGGTGGTTCTGGAAGAATATATACTGATTATCACTTATTCTGCGGGATATTAATCGGTTAAATAACAAATTTTATTCTATTTATAGTTATGGGTTTATATAGAGGACCAAAAATATTTACTGAAGGTTTAACATTTGCTTTAGATGCTGGAACCTCAAGATCGTATCCTGGTACAGGAACATCTTGGACAGCTATTAGAGGTAATAGTGTTGGTACACTATATAATGGTGTTGGTTACACAACTGCCAAAGGTGGTGGTTTAACTTTTGATGGATCAAATGACTATGTTGAGTTAAATAGAAATGACATACTTTTAGGAACCAATCCATTTACATTTGAATGTTTTTATACTATCAATGCATTTAATGGTGGTGGTGAAATATTTGGAACCTATGGTTCAGGATATTCATCATCAAGTTATGTGTGGATATCTGGTGAATATGGGTTTTATATTGGGGGAGCTGTTTATTATCCCGGATACCCCCTTGGTGCCGGTACATATTGCATGACAGTAACTAGAACAAGTTTTGGGTACACTGTTTTATACAAAAATGGTGTAGCTGTTAATACCGGAACATTAACTGGAAGTTTAACTGCCGGACCAAATTATAGAATCGGTGCTGACACAACTAGTGCAGGCGGCGTTGGTGGTGAGAGATTAAATGGGGCCGTTTATTCAATAAAGGTATATGACCGAGATTTTACAGCGGATGAAGTTTTAAATAATTATAATGCTCAAAAATCAAGATACGGATTAACTTAAAATTAAAAATATGTTAGAAAATAGAAGATGGTTAGTAATACCAACAAGCACAACTGGTTCAATAAATTTTGACCAAGTAAAAGAATCAAGTATTGATAGTTTAAGGTTATCTGTCGATGGGTCTAAGACGTTTGTTAAATACGATGTGATGGTTGTTGAAACAACCACAACTGAAACTCAAATAAACGCAGAAACTGGCGATGAAATGACAATTACAACTGAAGCCGGAATTTATGGTAGACCAGACATATACTCAGAAGAATATCCTGAGTATACTCATGAAGAAATTTTAGAATTATTAAGCACAACTGAATGGACAACACCAATAGAAAATAAATGAGTGTAAACATACCAAACATAACAAGCGATGGATTAGTTTTTGGATATGACGCACATCCTAGTAGTAGATTTGCGCCAGGTCCACCACTAAGAAACGTGTGTTCAGGAATAGGGTTTGGTTATGGAAACCAAAATAGTTCCCTTTTCAAAAAACAGAATTCAACGTATACTGCGGTAATTCCAGGTGTTGGAACAAGAACAGTATACGCTGTTGAAACGTATAATGATTATAATGGTGGTTCGGGTAACTGTTGTTTATCATTATTTACTTTTGGTGGTGTAAGTGTTAGTTCTAGTACACCATATACGTATCAAATTATTTACAGAACGAAAACAGATAATGTTGGTGCAAACTATATGTACCACTATGAGTATGGACCAAGTGGGTATTTAACAGAATACGGATTACATAGTACAAGTAGAAGAACTGCATTAGGTGATGGTTGGTGGCACGCTTGGGGACAATTTACATCTAACGCAAGTGCCAATTATTTTAATTTGTATCTTTTTCATTATGAATATGGTGTTCACAATAAAATAGAAGTTGCAGACGTTTCATTAACACCAGGTAATAGTATTTTAAGACCATCACAATTCCCAGCACTTAACAGTACACGCGCAGGTACTGCGGCGTTATTAGATTTAAAAGGTAACGCACTTATTAATGCGTCCGATATTACATATGATGCAAACGGTTATCCATATTTTGATGGTACTAATGATCAAATAATTTTAGATAGCTACGCAACTACAGTACCTAACGGTAACATAACTGTGGAGGCGGTTGTTAAATTCACGGCAATGAATGCAAATAAAGTAGTTGTAGCACATGGTGGGAATGGTTCAAATGATAAAGGGTTTTTGTTCTTATATGAAAACTCAACTTATGGTTTAGCATTTGCAATCTACGACAATCCAAATTTTGGTTGGGCTAGAACAGGTATTGGTAGCCCTGCAACACAGTACGTGAATCAATATATTCATATGGTTGGTACATATGATAATCAATACGTTAGATTATATATCAATGGAAATTTAATTCAAACAGTACAATTTACTGGTGGATTTGAAAGACAAAACACATTTAGGATTGGTAATGAAGTTAATAGAAGTTATTTTATGAGTGGCGAAATACCTGTTGTTAAATTGTATAATAAAGTATTAACAGCAACAGAGATAACAAATAATTATAATGGATATAAAAGTAGATATGGTTTAACATAATGAATATAGGCCCAAGAAATATTACAAGTGGTTTGGTTTTCGGTTATGATACTGGAGGTGAGAATAGATTTTACCCTGGGGAACCAACAACCAACATTTTACCAAGTCCAGAATACAATGGTAGATTTGCTGCTGGAAACGGTTGGGGAACTTATAATACAAACAAATATTGTGGTAACAATGGTTGTGCGGTACATTGGACAATCCCATCAATATCAAGCGTATCAAGTAATATTATTACAACATCAAGCGCCCATCAAATATTATCATTTGATGTTATTCAACCTAACGCAACTGGAGGCGGTGTAAATGCTGGACAAAATTATGTTGCTAAAAAAATAAGTGATACACAATTTTCATTACATGAATATAATAGTTCTCAAGATGGTTCACAAGGTTATATAAACCCAACGACTGGATTTTTTAAAGTACATGATGCATATGCTAATGATACTAGAATATCTGTAAGCGCTTCTGGATTTCCGACGGGATGGTGGGGATCACCCCACTTACCAAACTCTGGTTTGATTAAAGAAATTGTACCAAACGGTGGTAGAGTTCCTGGTACAAATTCTTTAAGATTACACGCATATAGACCAGATGGTGTTGTTGACGGAATGGCGTATGGTGTTTACACATCGGTAAATCAAGGACAAGTAATTACGTTATCATTTTGGCACAAAGCAGCGTCACCAACTTCAGTTGGTCAATCATGTGGTTGGAGTTCATATTTTGGTGGAAACTCAGCACCTAGTGGCGGGTTTACCTTGGGTGAAAAATGGCAAAAATATCAATTAACTTGGACAGCATCTGTTACATATGGTTTCATTTTATATTTTTGGCCACCAGCGTTATCTACTTTTGACATGGCGGATATGCAAGTAGAGGTAAAAGACCACGCAACACCGTTTACATTAAGTTCAAGGTCAAATACAAATGCATTGTTAGATGTTACTGGAAACAGAACAATAAATGTGTCAAACATGTCATTTGATTCAAATGCTATTCCTGTTTTTGATGGCACAAATGATTATCTTAGCATTGGGTCTGTTAATTTATTTGCGATGACAAATTCCACACTAGAAGCGGTTATTTACATGAATAACTTGTCTAGTCCAGACAATTCATATAATATATTTGGTGGTATATCTGATGAGGGTTATCATGGTTATCATGAAATTAGAAATAGTGGTAGCGGTTATAAAATGACATATTGGACATCATCAAATGGGTGGCAATATGCAAATACGTCTTTATCCGCTGGAATATGGTATCATGTTGTTTGGGTATGGGTTGGAACAACACTTACTTGGTACTTAAATGGTGTTTCTGATGGTAGTTACGCGTTCTCATCATTTTCACCGTATGGATTAGGTATAAATAGAATTAGTTCATTCCCAAATGAAAGGTATATGAATGGTAAAATACCTCTTGCTAAAATTTATAACAGAGCACTATCCGCTTCTGAAATATCACAACACTATTACTCATACAAAACCAGATTTGGAATAAGTTAATTTTTATTTTCAAAGATTTTTATTTATATTACCAATATGAACAATATTGGGTTTGGTATATTCTGTTTTGGTGAAAATTATTATTACAAGGGAACTATTGAGAAAATGGATAAAATTCTTAGTAGTGGTTATTCATGTTATATTTTAACAGATACCCCCGATTATTTCACAAAGAGAGAAAATTTAACAATATTAACTTATCATAGAGAATTTAAATCTTATTATGATAAGATGTTGATACCCAAGACAATATTAAAAGAAAAAGACATCTGCATCTTGCTTGATGCCGACATATATGTAAAAGATTATTCATTTTTAGAGGAATTAAAAACGTATAATTTTTTACCGGGAATTACATATGCTGAAACCCTAGAAAGACATCCAGGAAGAAACAAAACAGTTAACGATATTGGAATGACTGATAGGGAATGGACATCATATAAGTTATATGCTGAAAAGATTAGCCCAAACTTTAAAAATTTCAACACAATATGGGAATACATATTGATAATCAATAAGATAGGATTCCAACAAGAAAGATTTTACAAAGTTTATGAGAAATTACAAATAGCAAAAGAGTTCTCTGATTTAGAATTGAACAAAGAAGTTAATGGTGCTGGCGAAGGTGTGTCAATATCAATCGCAGCACAATTATCTGGTTGTGACATTCAATTAGACCCTAAGTTATTTGAAATAGTAAAAGATAAAATGGTTAGTATATCTCGAAGATTTACAAACCCAGAGTTTTTACCAGATTTTATGAAAGATGATATCTAATTCCGACTATATTAAACAATATATTACTAACAACGATGATGTCGCAGTACCTTATCGTTGGACTCATGGTGCCACTGATTTACATTTAGGCGACGGTATTGTTGTTTACTCATTAATACAGCATATGAGGGCTAAGAATTGCGTTTGTATTGGTTCTGGTGGTGGGTTTATACCTAGAATAATCACACAAGCTAGACATGATTTATATAAAGAAGGTATTTTTGAGGGTGATGATAATTTAAGTTGGGGTGATATTGGTGTTACTTACGTTGTTGATGCCTGTAATGGCATTGGTGGACCAAATGACCTAGAAAATGAAGAATCCTTCTACAGGAAACACTTTCATCCACGTTTTATTAAGGACACATCTGAAAACGCCTTTTATAATTTTTTTATTCTTCAGGATATCAAAATAGATTTCTTGTTTATTGACGGTGACCATTCATATGAAGGTGTAAAAAAAGATTTTGACCTTTATTCCACAATATTATCTGAAAAAGGTGTGATAGTTATTCACGACACTGATGAAAAATACGAAGAATCATTAATAATTTCAGAAGACGCAAAAAAAGATCATTTCCCCTTTGATGGTCCAGCTAAATTAGTTAAAGAATTACAAAATAATTCCGCCTGGAACTTGATTAATCTACATAATTTTCGTATATTACCTACAAAACCGGCATCAACTGGGATTACAATTATTAACAGAAAATTATGATTCGATTAGTTACAGTTATTGGGCATGGAGTCAAACTGCTACCGCATTTCATTAAACATTATCAAAAACATGTTGATGAAATTAATATTGTTGTCTATGAAACAGAAAACAATAGATTAATTGGTAATGAAGTTAAAGAAATTATTGATGGCTACGAAAAGGTTAATATCGTTAAAGTTGTCAAGGATCGTGTTTTTGATTGGGAAAAGGTCACCTATCTATACAATAAAACAAAAAACAAACATCCAAATGATTGGTGGGTTATTGCAGATATAGATGAGTTTCATTTATATCCAAACGATGATTTAAAGATGTTAATAACAAATTGTAACAAATATGGTTGGGATTTAGTCAGAGGTGGCTTTATAGATAGAATTGGTCCTGATGGTGAGTTTGTTGAATTGAAAGATGATGAATCCATATGGGAACAATATCCAAACGCAGGGTTTTTTAGATATCCAATGAGTAATGCTAATCCTAATAAGATTTGTGTTATGAAAGGGTATGTTGAATTAACAAGCGGGCAACACTACGCCAAGTTAGATGGTTTTACAACATGGAAGTGGCAAGGATGGAATCATCCCCTAATATATGATTCTGGTTACGTACAAGTCCATCATTTTAAATGGGATAAAACATCAATTGATAGAATTAAGGATGTTGCAAATGTTAAGCAAGCATATGCATACTCTGACGAATATCAAGTGATGTATGATAAACTAAGAAAGAGTAAATTTAAGATAGATTTAAATAAATCAGAATTTATGTTTGAATTGGGGCTTAAAACACCAGAATATAAAACATATAGAAACTGGAATAAACTAATAAAAAAAATAAAAACAATATGAGCAAAGAAGTAACACTTAAAGACGAAAAACTTGAGGCACAACTTTTAGAACAAAGAAAAGTTAAATCCTTAGAAAAAATTGCAGCGTCATTAGACGCATTAGCCATTTGGTTTGAAGAAATCGATAAGGAAGATTGGAGCAGTAGAATACAATATTATTTATCTGAATTCCATGATGTTGTAAAACCGAAAGACCCAACCATAAATGGTTAAAAAATTAGGTATCATAGTACCCTATAGAGATAGGGAAAAGCATTTGGAAGAATTTAAAAAAAGGATGTCTAGGTATTTTAAAAACTTAGACATTCCTTATGAAATTATAATTGTTCACCAAGATAATGCTAAACTTTTTAATAGAGGCATGCTTTTAAACATTGGGTTTAAGCATGCTGAAAATTTAAAATGTGACTATGTTGTTTTTCATGATGTTGACATGTTACCATTACATGTTGATTATAGTTACTCTGATGTTCCATTACATTTAGTGACCAATTTTAGTGAAATAAAAAAGGTTAAAGCCAAGGAAATCTTTGATGAATATTTTGGTGGTGTAACTTTATTTCCAATGGACTTATTCAATAAAGTTAACGGGTTTTCTAACAAATATTGGGGTTGGGGTTACGAAGACACAGATTTATTATTACGTTGCATTAAAAAAAATATACCATTAGATTCTGTTAAATTAACTAATTCAAGACCTAAAGGTAAATCTTTAAAATTTAACGGTGTAAATGCGTATATTAAAGGTAAAAATAATATAGATTTAAATAAACCTCAAACAATTTTCGTCTCTTTTTATCCTGATAAAATAATGTTTGACCATACTAAGGTTGTTGATGATTATAACATTTTTACAATACCTGGATATGATACCGCTTTTAGTTACAATTCATTTTTAAGATACAACTTCTGCACTTTTAATCAAAAACATGATGCGTTATATGTTAATTCAAAGATAAAAACGAATTATAAAACCAACATGTGTGTCACTATTGATACAAATAAAATTTGTGTTTACCAAGATGGTATTTTAATAGATAAAATTGGGAATTCAGAAAAATTGTTAAAATACAAAAATGAAAAGTTTTTTTATTTGGGTTCAAGTAAACCAGATAGCGATGAACCAAAATTTTTCAAAGGATATATCGATGCGTTTGCAATAATTCCAGAAGTATTATCTGATGAAGATGTTTTTAATTTATCACAAAATTCAGCATACTTTTTAAACAAGGTTTGTGATTCCTTATCAATATATTATGACGCTAATTTTATTGAAAACTATAAATTAACTGATTTATCGGGAAATGATAATGATGGTGAAATTGTAAATTGTAATATTGTTGATTTGGACATTGAAGAATATAAAATAGTTAAAATACCACATAGAAGAGATTGTACTTTTTATTTACTGGATCACGAAGAAAATGGTTTTTTAAATAATAGATGGAAAACAGATGCAACAAGGTGGAATCAATTAAGATTTCATAATGAAGTTTCAAAGAATGATAAACTATTGGAAAATGATGGTTTATCTGATTTAAAATATACAAAACACGGCATAAAAGTCGTAGATAATATAACACACATTAACGTTGGAATATGAACCATAAATTAGGTATTTGTGTACCCTATAGAAATAGAAAAGAACACCTTGATAGATTAATCCCACATTTATCTAAACATTTAGATTCCCAAGGAATTGATTATAAATTTTATGTTGCACATCAAGTAGATGACAAACTTTTTAACAGAGGTGCAATGAAAAATATTGCAGCTAAACACGCATTAGAAGATGGTTGTGATTATATTGCTTGGCACGACGTGGATATGTTGACGTTTGAAGATAGTGATTATTCATATCCAGAAGAAACTCCGATTCATATTGCAACTATGTTGTCAAAATACAATTATGGTATAAACTATGATCAATACTTTGGCGGAGTAGTGTTGTTTAATAAAGAACATTTAGAAAAAACAAATGGGTACTCAAACGACTATTGGGATTGGGGTATGGAAGACGATGATTTGTTTTGGAGATGTTATTATGAAAATTATACAACAGGAAAAATAAAACGTTCATATACCAATAAACAATACGCGGAATTTAATGGCGTTACATCTAAAATAGAAATACCAAGTACTAGGGAATTAGTTAATTTATTACATAATGACCACACAATTTCTATTTTATTTAATGCGGAACAACAACAAGAAAAGGTTCCAATTTGGATGATTGGTGATGAACAAAAACGCTTCATTGAATACCCCATATTTAGAAAAACCGGAGGGTATAATTACGGTTTATCTTTTAATAATTCTAGGGCAGTTACAATGTGTTTGTTTAACGAAAGAAGACAAACAATCTACAATTGGCTGAAAAGATTTGAAAACATGTGGACGTGGGTTACACTAACATATAATAAAGAAGAGGAACGAATATTCTTTTATCTAAATGATGAATTTGGTCGGAATATGAATGGAATCAAAGAAGACGCTTATTTCCCAGCGTTTGGTAAACTTCTTAGGTACAATACAACAACTCCATTTTATTTAGGACACGATTCAGACATGAACACATTCTTTAAGGGTAAAATAGCCGAAATTAAGATATATGACAAGTTTTTTCCACACGTTGATATCGGTCAAGTGTTTGATACTGAGAAAGATGGGTTAATTTTACATCACGATTTCTCAAATAGAGAAAATAATGTTATATTTGATAATGTGGATGCTCACGAATGTATTGGAACCGATATTGTTTATGGTTCAGAGGATGTTGATGTGATTGAAAACGTAGTACCATTTAGACGAGAGGGTAAATTTTATTGTTTACCACACGTAGATGAAGGGTTTGTTGGTGGAAGATGGGCTAAGGGTGAAACCACAGCTAAAAACGAAAAAAGATTTGTTACAGAAATGCAACAGAAAAAAATAAATTACAAAGACGATGGGTTGTCAACATTAAAATATGAATTGGTTAGCGTTGAAAACTATAGTAACAAATGTGTAATGATAAACACAAAATTATAAAATGGCGAAGAAAAAAATTAATAAGGGTGAGAATCCTTTATATGTTGACACAAAAGACAAACTAGATAAAATAGGTCCGGGTATGTGTTTGGCAAAATGGACACAAGTTACGATACATTTACAAAATGGTCATAACCACTCTTGCCATCACCCTACGACTCATAAAATATCTGATAAGGAAATTATTAGAAATCCATCAGCTCTACATAATACTCGATATAAGAAAGAGAAAAGAAGAGAAATGTTGGAGGGTAAAAGACCTGAAGAATGTGATTATTGCTGGAGTGTAGAAGATAACTCTGATAGTTTCTCTGATCGTGTTTTCAAGTCAAGTGAGAAATGGTCTTTACCACACTATGATGCAATTGCAAATTCTGACTGGAGAGATGACATCAACCCAAAGTATGTTGAGGTAGCATTTTCCAATGCGTGTAACTTTAAATGTTCATATTGTGCACCACAGTTCTCGTCACAATGGACGGCTGAAATTGAAAAATTTGGTGGTTACAAAACAAGCACAAAGTTTAATGATCCAGAGCACATGTTAAGGGAAAACACCAAACCGTTCTTACATACGGATAGTAATCCATACGTTGATGCTTTTTGGAAATGGTGGCCGGATTTATATCGTGACTTATATACGTTTAGAATCACTGGAGGAGAACCGCTATTATCAAAAGATACTTGGGGTGTTTTAGATTATATCATAGAACAAAAAGAACCAAATAGAGAATTGAATTTAGCTATTAATTCAAATCTAGGTGTGCCAGACAAACTGATAGATGAATTTATTGAAAAAATATCAAGAATTACCGAAGAAAATCGTGTAAAAGAATTTGTTATTTTCACATCATGCGATGCCTGGGGAGAACAAGCTGAGTACATTAGAAATGGTTTAGTGTTTAATAGGTTTTGGGATAATGTGAATAAAATACTTAGTAAGTGTCCTAGAGTAACTTTAACGTTCATGGTGACATATAATGCGTTATCAGTGTTCTCATTTAATAAATTAATTAAAGGGGTATACGATTTAAAAAACGAATATGGCTCCAAGCAAAGATATTGGGATTCCGCAGTTTTCTTGGACACATCATACCTAAGATATCCATTTCATCAAGCAGTTCAAGTGTTACCATATCAATTTTCTAATAATGTTTTAGAACAAGCAATTAATGCTGAGTTCTTAGGTACATTGGAATTTACAAATAACTATATTGGTTACACTGATATTGAAATTCAAAAATTAAAAAGGATATATGATTGGATGATATCACCACAAGATGCAAATAAACAAATGGCGAATAGAAAAGATTTTCACACGTTTTTCACTGAACACGATAGAAGACGTGGAACCGATTTCCTTAAAACCTTTCCAGAACTAGAAGAGTTCTATAACTTTTGTGGAACCATAAAATAATAACTATGAATTTAACAGTTAAACATAAGAAACCGTATTCAATTGTTCCATTAGACAAATACAATATTTGTAAATACACTGCAAACCCTGTAATGAATGAAAAATCTTACACGTTATTTGTTGATGTTAAAATAAATAAAGATGAGTGTGATAAAGAAGCTGGAATAATTGTTAGACCAGGTATGCACGCTGGGTTTTTATTTGCACAACCTAATCTTCTAAAGTTTGGTTTCTGGTTTTTTAAAAATGATGAGCCAATTTATAAAGAGGTTTTCAAATTATTAACTGACGATGATTTTGATGAACATTTGTTTTGTGTAGCAACCGATGACGCAGATACAAAGATTATAAAAGTATACGTTAATAGCAATTTAATTGGTGAGATTGATTACAGTGAATATGATAGAAAACACAGCTACGTTGGTACACCTTATTATTTTGGTGTCGCTAATCCATTCTTAGTTGCTAGACCTTTTGATTACTATGGTTCGTTTAATTATAGATTTGCTGGGTTATTGGATATGATTGTTGAGGATATCGAGGAATTAAAACAAATTCATGAACACGTCACAGTACACCCAAGATTGGAGTACAACATATTCAAAGAAGATTACAAGTATAAACCAAATTTTGTTTTTTACTTTGATTTTGAAAACCAAAGTAACTACAAGGTTTGGGATGTTTCAGAAAACAATAATTTTCTATGTAAGATTTTAGATAGAGACAATAATTTAATTTAACATATTTTATGATTAAGAATTTAGAACAATACGAAATTGTTAAAGATCCACAATACACCAAAGAAGATTTGGTTAATTTTGAAACCTTAATTAGCGAACACTGGGAAGGTGGTAAGATTAGAGGACCAGTGCATTTATCTGACGGTAATGAAGAACCGTTAATTGAAATTTTTAAAAGAGTAAAAAAAACCGATTGGGTATTTTCAACTTGGCGCTCACACTACCACGCATTACTCAAAGGTATTTCTCCGGTTTGGTTAGAAGAAGAAATCTTGGCCGGTAAGTCAATTACCATCTGTAACATACCAGAAAGATTCTACGCGTCAGCAATCGTTGGTGGAATACTACCAATTGCTTTAGGTGTTGCAAAAGGAATTAAAATGAGTGGTGGAGATGAAAAAGTGTGGTGTTGTATTGGTGATATGACATTTGAAAGCGGATTATTCTATGAAGTACACAAATACGCTAGACGCTTTGATTTACCATTACATTTTATTGTTGAGGATAACGATAAATCGACCAACACACCAACATTGGCTGCTTGGAAAGAAAAGCGTGAACTACCAGACGATGTAATATACTACAAATACGAATCAAAATACCCTCACTATGGAACTGGAAAGTGGATTAACTTTTAAAATAGCTTACGACTATTGGAATCCAATTACAAATATGCCCTTCCCTAACGGATGGGCAAAATTTTTAAGAGAGGATTTTATTGAGAACGGCAAACACAATCCACAACATCACTATTCATCTACACATAGCGAACTTAACAATCAGTTTAAGTATAGAAATAGAGAAGACGTTGGTGGAATTCACATCATAACCGAAAAATATGATGAGGATATCACCTATTTCTATTTACTAGAAGGTGTGGGATGTGATTTCCGCCTTTTCATGGACATTAGTCAGGATAATCGATATAGCACACTCCTTATTAAAAATATGAGCGCTAAGGCGCTTAAAATGGCTCAGGATGGACAGTTAAAAATTGTTATTAACTATTCACACGAACCCATAGGTGATGATTTGTTATTTGACCTAATTGGTGAGTTTTGTTCTAAAAATGGAATACCAGAAAAAAATATTATGTTTTTCACTGGGTGTATGAATATCAATCATTTGTGTCAACAAAGTTTATCAAAATATAAGTTTAAAGTTTACACGGATAATGTTGTTATGTCAACTTCTGGACAATCACTTAGGAATCTGATGGATGGTGGAAAACATAACGAATTAAACTATGAAACGACCTTAATAACGGAATCTGAAATTGAAACAGACGTTAGAGATAAACATTTTATTTGTTTAAATAGAAATAGCCATAAAGGACATCGATTAAATCTTGGATTGTTTGTTGAAAGTGAAAATCTATGGGATAAATTCTATATTAGTTTTTTAGAGGATCTTAAATCACATGATAGAATCCATAACACCACACACGGGTTTAGAAATATGGAGTTTAGAAATCAATTACTAGACGCATTACCTGATTTTATAAAAAAAACACCGTTAGAACTTGATACACAATCACTTAACGATGAACAAAGAATGTGTTTTAGTGTTGTGAGAGCGTATCGTAAAGATTTATATCTGAACAGTTACATTTACGTGGTTACAGAAACCAAATTTGATAAACATATCTATTTTTCAGAGAAAATCTGTAATCCAATGATAGTTCTACAACCGTTCATTGTATTTGGTGCAGCACACTTCTTAAAATACCTTAAAAAACTTGGATTCAAAACATTTAGTCCGTTTATTGATGAGACATATGATGATGAAGAAAATGATGAAAAAAGATTGATATTACTATGTAATTTAATCAAAAAATTAAGTAAATTGGGTAGGTTAGAAATACATGAATGGTATAACTCTATCAAGGACATATTAGTCCACAATAGAAACTTACTTTATCAAATGTCGTTCAATAATAATTTCGAAAACAGGTTTATAGAAACTTTAAATTATGAAAAAAATATTAATAACAGGGTGTAACGGTTTGGTAGGTACACATTTAGTTAAGAAATGCACAAACATGGGCTATGACGTTATTGGCGTGGACATTACCCCAGTAACCAATTTACAAAATGTAAATAACTTTAAGTTTATCCAAGCGGATTTAACAAAAGGAGATGTCATTGAGCAAATTTTCAATGAAAATAACTTAGATGCTGTGTTTAACACTTTTGGTGTTAAAGGTTCTCCATTAAAAGCGAAAAATCAGCCAGTATCTTTTTTATATCCATCATTTAAAATTAACACAGAGATTATTAACCAATGTGCTAAAAAACAAATTTGGTTAGTGTTTGTAAGTTCTGTTGGGGTATATGCACCTGCTGAAAAATTTGTTGAGGATACCGTATGGAGTACATTACCATCTGATGCGGATTGGTTCCCATCTTGGAGTAAAAGAATGGGTGAACTTTTGTTAGAAGCATATAAGGTTCAATACAATTATAATAATTGGGCTATTATTCGCCCAGCAAATATTTTTGGTGAGTATGATGATTTTGAAGGTAACGGAACAGTAATAGCATCCACAATTAAAAAGGTATTTGAAGCTAATAATGAAATTGAAGCATGGGGCGATGGTACACCAATCAGAGATTTTGTATATGCTGGTGATGTTGCAGATGCTATTATTGATTTATACTTAAACGACAAGCGCATCACAGTTAACTTCGGTGCCGGTGAAGAAATTACTATCAAACAAATGATTGATACCGTTATCAAGGTAAGCGGTAAATCGTTGGCTGTTAAATGGGATTCAAGTAAACCTAATGGTGATATGAGAAGACAAATGGATATCACCAAACAAAAGGAAAATAATTTATTACCAAAATTAGGTTTTGAAAATGCGATAAGTGAAACCTATTCACATTATAAAAAAACACAACAAATGATAACTAAAAATTCTAAGATATTAATCACCGGTGGATCTGGATTAGTGGGCCAAAACTTAACCAATAAATTAGTTAGTGAGGGCTACAGAGATATTCGCGTAACAATACACAGAAAAATGCCAAGAATACAACATCCTAATGTTGAATATCTAATGATTGATTTAGAAACAAGAGAAGGCGCTTTAGAAGCTACTAAAAATGTTGATGCGGTGTTTCATTGCGCAGCATCCACATCTAATGCGGTAGATACTGTTGTTGATCCGTTGGCGCACGTTACACCGAATGTGGCGATGAATAATTTTCTTATTGACGCCGCCTGGAGAAATAAAGTTAAAAAATATATCTTCTTATCGTCAAATACAATATACCCACCAAAAGGTGATGAACCAGTGGTTGAAACCGATTTTGTATTCAGTGACATTTACCCAGTTTATTTCCCAGTCGGTTGGATGAAAAGATATGCGGAAATTCAATGTGAATTATATTCCAAATACCTACCAGAAAAGATGGTTACAGTTATTGTTAGACCAGCAAATCTTTTTGGACCACATGACAAATATGATTTCAATAAATGTCATGTAACACCAGCAACAATCAGAAAGGTTGCAGATAAACTGAATCCAATACCAGTATGGGGTGATGGGTTAGAAGTTAGAGATTTATTATTCATTGATGACTTTGTTGACGCGTTATTATTAATCTTAGAGAAACAAGAAACACACGATGTGTTCAATGTTGGTTCAAATAAGGGGTATACCGTAAATGATGTGTTAACAACAATGAAAAACATTGCAGAATATGATGCACCAATTGAATATGTTCAAGGAAAACCATCAATGATTCCTGTTAGATATATTGATTCAAATAAAATTAATAAAGTACTTGGTTGGGAACCTAAAACAGAACTATCTGTTGGACTTAAAAAGGCGTACGATTGGTATTTAACAAATAGAGAAGAATTTAATTAATGAAATACGTACTAACATCTGGATGCTCATTTACTAGGATAGGTTTCTTTAACGGAATGTCAGTTACTGGTGATTTTAAACAAATCCACAAACAAGGCAATCCTAACCTTTTTAAATGGACTGATTGGTTACAAGAATCATTGGGTGAGGAGTATTCTGTAATCAATCTAGCGTCACAAACAAATGATAATGTTACAATCTCTAGAACGATATTTTATTGGGTTAACGAGTTAATGAGTAAGGGTGTTAACCCAGAAGATATTCATGTGATTATTCAATGGAGCACACCACAAAGAACCAATTTTTATGTACCAAAGGATAAATTGCCGAGAGGTAAAGAATACTATGGACATACTAGTCATTATCTAAAAAATGATGACATATATGATAATGGTGTGTTTTATTTAACTGGCGGTTTTAATTTACAAGATGCTAGTGAAAAGTTTAAACTTAGAGAACTACTAAAGGAGTATATCTATTACTATGGCGGTGATAATGGCATGGTTAACCAAACACTCGCCTGGTTAGAGAATTGGTCTAATCTTAAACTATTTTTTCAAAAACATAAAATAAAACACAATTACATTTCAATGTGTGATATCTTATCAGAATCAATGCAACGAACTGGTTTTGGTTTTTACGCTGGACTTAAAGAGCACGAGTTTGAACGCGCTGTTTTGGATGAGAAACTAATTGCAGATACAAGCAAGGATCAATGTTGGTTAGAACAGAATGAGTTATTTAGACCGTATATAAATAACATAGGGCTATATGATGATTTTTGGTTATTTAAAACGCCTACACACAAGTATGGTGGATTATTAGAATGGACAATAAAAAATTATGATAAGGTTAATCTAGAAAAATACGTTAATTTTAACGAACACCAATTAGATGTTACAATCTATGAAGAATGTATTCAACAGAAAATTAATGAAAGAGATTATTTAAAATCCGGAAGATGGTACGGACATACATCATCAATAATGGCTAGAAAATTTGTAATTGAGGAATTACTACCAACATTAAATTTGTAAAAATGAATACATTAATTGAAAATGGTTACATAATCGAAGATGCTAAAGATTT
>Ga0208232_1000061_pt1 | contig 25623 bp, 49 predicted proteins | sample LakMenEpi24Aug12_FD_150729 | JGI IMG/M metagenome (GOLD analysis project Ga0208232, IMG submission 150729) | Freshwater microbial communities from Lake Mendota, WI - 24AUG2012 deep hole epilimnion (SPAdes) | ecosystem: Environmental > Aquatic > Freshwater > Lake > Epilimnion/Euphotic zone ... | reverse complement strand
AACCCCGGCGGCGCGCACGGTTTGCCGCCTGGCGTGCGGGCGAAAGAGTTCAACCCGAACCAGCCGAACCCGAACACCGGCCACGTCCGAAACGAAATCCTTCGCAGCATTTGCGCTGGTCTGCCGGGCGCGCAGTTCTCGACCATCGGACAAAATTACGCTGAGATCAATTTCAGTGCCGGGCGCTTGGAGCGGCTGACCATCACCGCGCAATGGCAGGTTTTGCAGGAGTTCGACATCGCGATTGCCGAGCGCCGCATCTTCGCCGAATGGCTCAAAATGGCGCTGACGATGCAAGCCGTTCCGTTGCCGGTGGAGAAGTTTTTCAAGTTCAACGCGCCGAAATTCACGGGCAAACGCTGGCCCGGCATCGACCCAATTAAGGAGGCCAACGCCAAGGCGCTCGACCTCGCCAACAAGTTCACGTCGCCGCAGCGCATCCATGACGAGCAGGGCACCGACCTTGAACAAACCTGCATTGAGATCAACGAGGCGTCCATGATTTACGAACAATACGGAATCGAATCGGACACCACGAAAGGCCCGATTGACGCCGAAGTGGAAACCGAGGACGAGCCGCCAACCAAGCCAGCAAACTCGCCTGAATGAAGCCGCCGGACTACATCATTTCCGCAGCCAAGCGGGGGCTTGAATTGCTTGCCGAAGGATTCGGTGGAGACGGACTTACCGAAGGGACGAAAGACGCGGCTCGCAAAATGGCATCCGGTGAGGTAAGCGATGACAAAATCGTCAAGGCTAGCGCATGGGGCGCGCGTCACGCGGTCGATCTTGAGGCGGGCAAAAACAGCAACCCCGACGACAAGGAATGGCCCGGTGCTGGTGCCGTTGCTCATTATTTGTGGGGAATCAATCCACTCAACCCCGGACCTGCTCGCGCATGGTTTGATCGTCAATCTGAGAAAATCCAAAATCCACCAATGAAAAACTGGTTTGCAATCACAAACAAATCCGAAGCCTCCGCCGAGGTCTGCATTTACGAAGAAATCGGCAGCTACGGAATCAGCGCCAAGGCGTTTCTGGACGAGATCAAAAACGTCGGAAATCGAAAGATCACGCTCCGCATCAACTCGCCCGGCGGCGAAGTATTCGAGGGGCTGGCGATTTACAACCGGCTCCGCGAACATCCCGGCGGAGTGGAGGTCAAGATCGACGGCATCGCCGCCAGCATGGCGAGCGTAATCGCGATGGCCGGCGCTCCGGTCACGATGGCGAGCAATGCGCTACTCATGGTCCACAATCCAAGCGGCCTGTGTGTCGGGAATAGCGACGACATGCGCGAGCTAGCCGACATGCTCGACAAGGTTCGCGGTTCGCTGACCGGCGCGTATGAGCGCAAGACCGGCAAGAGCACGGAAGAAATCGGCGCGATGATGGACGCCGAGACATGGATGACCGCGCAGGAGGCAATGGACGCGGGATTCTGCGACGAAATCACCGGCGAACTGAAAATGGCGGCGAGCGTCGGGAAGCTGGCGCTGACCGGAAAACTCGCAGAACGGGAAAAAGAGTTTGACAAAGTAGTAAAGACGCCTAAACAATCAACGCCAATGAACAATCTTCCCGAAACTCCCGCCACTGAAACATTCGAAACGCCAGCGCCGGAGATCACCGCGCCGGCTGCTGAGACTCCCGCGCCTCCGCCGGAAGTCGTGACCATCACCGCTAACGCCGACGATCTTCGCGCCGAGGGTGCCGTTGCCGAGCGCAAGCGCATCGCCGACATCAGCGCGTGGGCCGGAGTGGTTGCAAAAGCGCACAAGTTCAACCTCGACAAGCCGGTTACGGATTTCATCGCCAGCGGTCAATCGCTCGCCGAGTTCAAGGAGCACGTAATCACCAATTCGTTTCGGGCTGAAAGCCTGAACACCGCCACCGATACCAGCGGCGCGCAGGGCAACACGATGTCCCGCGAATCATTCAACAAACTTTCGCCCTACAACCAAAGCGAGTTCTGCAAAAAGGGCGGAAAGCTCACCGACTAACCACTCACCCAACCAATCAACTAAAACACCACTATGGCCGCTCCTACTAACAACAACACGCTTACGAATCTTATTCCCGATGCCTACGCCGCGCTTGACGTGGTGAGCCGGGAACTCACTGGCTTCATTCCGACCGTAGCTCGCGACTCCCGCGCAGACATGGTTGCCGTCGGACAGACGCTCCGCTCCGCCGTCGCTCCGGCTAACACCGCAGGCGCGGACATCACGCCCGCGATGGCGATTCCGTCCGCAGCGAATCAGACGATCAGCAACAAGTCGCTGACTATCACAAAGTCCCGTTTCTTCCCGTTCTCCTGGAGCGGCGAAGACATCATGGCCGTCAACAAGGGGCCGGGCTATTTGAGCATCCAGCAGGATCAAATCGCGCAAGGGTTTCGCGCCGCTCTCAATGAAATCGAGGCTGACATCTGGAGCGCTGCGAGCCTTGGCGCTTCCCGCGCTTTCGGTGCAACAGCGAACACTGCGCCGGTCATTGGCGACTTCGCGTCCGCGAAGAAAATCTTGGACGATAACGGCGCTCCCGGTTCTGACCGTCACGTCGTTCTTTCTACTGCGGCAGGCGTTGCGGTTCGCGGTTTTGCCAACCTCTACAAAGTCAATGAAGGCGGCGACACTAGCCTGCTTCGCCAAGGTTTGCTTGGCGATCTTTACGGCTTCAGCCTCCGCGAGTCCGCGCAGGTCGGCAGCCAGACCGCTGGTTCGATGGCAAGCGCAACCTCCACCAACGCCGCCTTCACGGTCGGCCAGACCGTAATTCCTCTGGCAACCGCTGGAACAGGCACCGTGGCCGCTGGCGACATCATTACCTTCGCCAATGACACCAACAAATACGTCGTGGCGTCCGCGACGTTTGCCGGTGCCAACCCGGCATCCGGCGACAGCATCACGCTTGCCGCGCCCGGTCTGCGCGTTGCGCAGTCTGCGGCGACCCGCGCCATCACGGTGTTCGGCACTTCCTCACGTAACATCGCGTTTAGCCGCAATGCCATCGTGCTTGCCACCCGTCTCCCGGCTATCTCGCCGGAGGGCGACATGGCGATTGATCGTCAGGTCATCACCGATCCTCGCACAAACCTCAGCTTTGAGCTGGCTTGCTACCCAGGCTTCCGTATGAACACCTACCACGTTTCTGTTGCGTGGGGCGTCACGGTGTTCAAGCCGGAACATTCCGCAATCATCATCGGCGGAGTCTAGCACTAACTGAACATAACTACAAAGCGCCCGCTCGGCTAACAACGGGCGGGCGCTTTTTGTTTCATGGCATCACGCATCACCGCAGCTTGGGAAAGGCTTTACAGCGCGCAGACCCGCACGCTCGCCGACACCGCGACCTCCGACCTCGGCACGCGGCAGGCGACGGTTGGCACCGTGACGGGCAACTGTATTCTTGGCGTGGCGGCGCTTTCGGACGACCTGCAAATTGACGGATTCGCCCAGGGCGGGGATTACGCTTTCACCATGCTAGCCAGCGCGTTTGAAGTGCCGCCAGAGGCGCAATGCCCGGTTCGGCTGCCAGGCATTGAAGCGGCGCTTGTGCTGCGCGACTTCGACCTCAACAACGGGGTGTATCAAATGACGGCAATCGACCCGAGCAAGCGATGAGCAACCCCAGCCTAGAATCCCTAGTTGAGTCCGCCTATTCCGCCGCGCTGCGGACAAACCAGACGGAACTTGCCGACATCCGCATCAACCTCGCCAGCAGCGGACTAAACCAGACGACCACGGCGGCAGACGACAACAGCGGACGCCCAGCAACAACGCTGCCGATTCCGTGCATCCGGCTGCGCGCCGAGGCGACCAGCGAAACGATCGGTTCGCTCAACACGCCGAAATGGGCTGTCCGTTTGGAGGTCGAGGTAGAACAAAAAGCCAACGTCGGCGAAGGCGACGGGCCTACGCTTGACGACCTTTACAGCCTCGCCACGCGCCCGTTTTACTACGGATCCCCAACGCTCGCCGCCACGCTGGAAACGGGCAACGCCGCACTCCGGGTGCATGGCGTGAGCAAGCGGGGCGAGGCGCTTGAACAGGAGCAGCTAGAGGCCACGCTGGTGCGCCGTAGCACGGTTACGATTCACTGCGCGCCGGTCACGATTTCGTAGAAACTTAACGCTTGCAAATAGTCAACGCCACTTTACTATTTCGCCCATGCCGAAGCTCGACACAGCACCAAGCGCCCAACCAGCCGACTCGGCATCCCTTTCCCCGCTAGAGCAGGAGCTTGTGACGCGCGAGGCGTTTCTCGCCACGCTGGAAACGGGCACCGAGGGGCACCGCGTCCATTCCGAAATCGTCGCCAATCTCAAACGCCAACTAGAAAAACCATAACTTATGTCCGTAACACTTGTAGGGACCGCCGGTCCCGCTTTCGCACTTCCAGCCGCCGAGCTTTTCGTTGACGCCGAAAGCGTCACGCTTGATGTCGCTCCGCAGTTCATCAAAGAGAAAACGTCGTTTGCTGGCATCATCAACAATGTTGCATATGGGCCAATGGAAGCATCGCTTTCAATCAGCGGAAAGACCAAGACAAAAAGCGTGAGCGGCCCTTACACCGGATCGCTTTTGCTTTCGGTGCTCGGCACCGCCTTTTCTCCGGTCACGACTTACACCACCCTCTCCGCAGGCACTCCAATCACCGCCATCTTCGGCGCTCCGACAACCGGCCTATATTTGGAGAAAGGCAGCTTGAGCTACGGAGAAGGCGATTACGTCGGATTTTCCGTGGATTACAAAGCCAGATCAGGAATTACCTAACCACCAAACAACGGAGCCGGAACCGTAGAAGCGGCACTCAGACATGACGACAGAATCACTACCGCAAAAGCAGGTTTTCGGCTGCGACAACCTCACGCTGGCAATCACATTGAAAACCGCCGGATGCGATTGGGCAAACGACGGAAAGCACAGCATTTGTGGGCTGAATAAATACTCGCTCGCATTTATTCGCAGCCACCCGCTTTACGAAAAAATGAAGGGGCTAAGTCACGAGGAAGCAATTCGCTACCTTTGGCGCAACGGCCAACCCGGAAACATAACCTATTTTTTCGAGAGATCGCAGACGCTTCAATTAGTGTGTGAAGGATGGGACAGTCAGGCGGCTCCACAGGATGACAAGCCTATTCCCGAAATCGAAATTGACGAAAGAACACTGGGAGCGGCAGCTTACAAGTTATCGCAAATGCGAACAAAATTTGTAGGCAACAAATCGGTGAAACCGTTCTGGAGAGACAGGGACGAGAGCGGCAACCTATTCGTGCCGGCCATCGCGCACACGACCGGGACCAGCAGCAGCGAATCAACTGGCGACAAGTCAACCCGCACCATCATTCGTGACGCGCGCATGAAAGCCGTGGAGGTCTAACATATGGAAACTGAAACACCCGCAGTTGCACCCGAAGCATCCGCCGAGCTTGGCGTTGCTCACTACTTCAAAGGCAAGCGCCTTGAGCCTTTCAGCTTCGCCCGCCAGTCCGCATTTCAACGCCTCCGCGTCGGCAGCGAATCCACAATCGAATCGGCTGCAATGCTCGTCTTTCTGTGCCTGCAAAAGCCGGAACGGATTGACCGCGCACGCGGCGAGGAAGGCTGCGCGCGCTTCCGCCTCGATCTTTCCGCATGGGCAGACGAGCAGAAAATCGGCATCAGCTACACGGATGAGGCGGGCGTTTTGCATGGCAGCAAAGCCGGCCACGAAGTGCAGAAGATCGCGTCCGAAGTATGGTCAGAAATCGCAGCAGCCGAGAGCGAGCCGGACCTTAAAGATGAGACAGGAACCGAAAGCCCAAACGCATGACGCCGGGATGGGAGGCGTCCTACGTCGCCAAAGTCTCGGCAGTTCTCAACGGCGCGATCACGCCGCATCAAATCCGTTGGGAGCTTCCGCTCGCGGACGGGCTGCGCTTCGTGACGTATTGGTGGAATCACTTTTACGAACGGGCCATCAGCGGCACGGTGTTTCACGGTGTGGATTGTCGGAGCGTCCAGCGCGAGGAAGAACAGGAAGGCGGGGAAATCGTATGAGCGCGACGCTAACTTGCGACCTGACCAAGTTCCGAAAGGCGCTGGCAAACGTTGCGCTCGCATCGAAAAAGCCGCAAGCCGAAATCGTGAACAAGGCGCTTAAAGACACAGCCTTTCGGGCCGCTCAGTTCACGCCTAAAACCACGGCGGCAAAGGTGCGCGCCGGTCTGCCGAGGGAAATGCTTATGCGGATGGCGGCGAAGCATCTTTCGGAAAAGCGCGGCAAATACACGAAGGAAGAATTGCGCGCGACCGCTGCCAAGATTGCCAAGCGTCGGCGTTCCGGCATCGGTGGCGTGCGCGCTGGCTGGATTCCGGCCATCCTGGCGCTTGGCGGAACCTATCGCGGAGCCAAGGCCAAGCCGGGCGGCAGCGCGGCGAAAGGCACGGCGAAAAAGGCCGGTCTGTTTCGCATGGCCGGACTTATTCGAAACTCGGTTGTCACGACGCAGTTTGCCAAACGCACAAACACCGGAGCGGGCAACATCGGCTTTGCAGTCAATGCGCTCCGCAAGGCTATTGTCTTTGTGACGAATGACCGTCAAGCCTACGCCGAACGAAAGGCGGGCGTAGGAAAAGTTCTCGTCAAATACTCAGACAAATAATGGCTACACAAAGTTTAGAGTTCCGCTCTGGCTTGGACGATTCCAAGTTTCAGCAAGGTCTGAAACGCATGGAAACCGGCGCGCAGAAAAGCACCGGCAAGATAGCTGGAATGATGAAGGGGATCGGCGTTGCCTATGCCGCAAAGAAAATCTTTGATGCCGCCAAGGGCATTGCCAACATGACCGGCGACCTGTCCGACCAAGCCAACCAGCTCAACATGAACGTCGAGAGCATGCAAAAGCTCCAAGGCGTGATGGCACAGGGCGGAGTGGACGCAGATAAGTTTGTGATGGGCATGCAGAAAATCGGAATGGCAATGACTACCGCGCGCGAGGAAGGCGGGCCGACGCTGGAAAACTTCGAGAAAATGGGCATTAGCTTCACGCAAATTGCCGACGCGGGAGACGACACGGAAAAGGTTTTTCGCCTCATGGCTGATGCGCTGGAAAAGAGCAACGGTTCATTGGATGTTCAGAACGCCGCGCTGGAAATTGTCGGCGCGAAACAAGGCAAGATGGTCGGCGTAATGAAGGCCGGGACACAGGCGATTGACGAGCAGGCTAAGAGCGTGGCAATCCTAAGCGCGCGACAGGTGGAATACGGCGACCGCGTTGCTGACGTTGCCGAGCAGAAGGCCAAGAATCTGAAAATCATGGCGGCGGAAAAGGCGCTGATGGGATCGCAGGCGATTGGCGTTGGCGGCGGTATGAAGGACAAGGTGGATGCGCCGACGTTCGCCAAGTTCAGCGGACCTGACCCGCGCGCGCTCGCCGCCGAAAAGAAGGCGCTCGAAATTCGCAAAGAGGCTCTTCAAGTTACAATCAAAACGGCGGAGGAAAATCACAAGTCGTCAATGGAGGCCAAGGATGCCGCACGCGAGGCGCTGATGGCCGCGCTATCAGGTCAGCGCGCAGCTAGGCCCAGCAGCAAGGAGCGTCGCGTTAATCGCATGATGGCGGAGCTTGAAAACCCCACGGACAGAAAGACCGGATTGACCAGCGGCACACTAAGCAGGCGGTTGTCCCCAGGCGAAAAAGTAACGACCTTAACGACCGGAGACCTTTCATCTCAGTCTCGCTCGCTGATGGCAAGAGGCGGCGCAGCCAAGGCGCTGTCGGAGTTTAACAAAACGAGGGAGATGGAAAAGGCCAATGCGGAATTTCTACAAAGAGAACTTGAAACACTGAAAAGCATTGAAAGAGGAATCAACGGAGAATAATCCATGCCATCCGTAATTTACAAACCAGCCAGCGGAACCGGCTACGATTTCGAGCTAAAGTCAACACCAATCGCAAGCAAGAGCGATTGGGGGATTGACACCTTGACGGTCGAAATGTGGGGCGCGCAGCCGGGGCTTGTGGCTTACGTCGCCGCGCTGGCACAGGGGCAGACCTATACATACAATTCGCAGACGTGGTATCTCCAAAGCTGGAGCGACGATAAGGATCAGGTGTATCCTACCGTCACGCTAAACTTCAAAGGACTGTTCAGCGGAATCCCGGCTCCATTGGTAAATGGTCAGAATATAAATCAAACCGGCACGATCACAGTTGCAAAAGATACTGTAAATCCAGACGGGACGACCACGCCATCCTCGGCATCTCGAACATTTAGTTATTTCACGCGCCAAACAACCACGCGCTATATTACCACCAGCCGCCCAACGGTCCCGACATACACCACGCCGGATATTCCATTTACGCCAGTGATTTACAAAAGCGAGATACGCGACGCGGACGGAACGCTATACACGGGCAATGCGCCAGCTGCGCTAGTCTCGGGATTGACTCCAGTTGGGAGCATCAACGCCACCACAATGACCTGCACACAAATTATAGCAGGCATCCCGCTTTTCGAGTGCGAAGACGTTTGCACCGTTCTGTTGCCGTCGAACTAGGCCATGCCGCAACAACTGCCAGACATACCCAAGGTTGACCGAAAGACCAGCTATCAAGGGCTGAAAGGAATCGTCGCCAAGCTGCGAGACGAGTTTATCCGATCCTATCTTGTGGACTCGGCGAGCGTTACGGTTGTTGACAATCCGGGAAAAACCAGAAGCGCGGAGGTGAACTTCCCGAATCAGGGAGGCGGCAGCGGAGTGACTGCAACCATCACCCTTGACGGAAGCGAGACAGTGCCGGACGGTGGCATCTTTAAGACTTTCAGCGTTGCGCTTGACGTGCCGGACGGGACGCCTGTTGCCGTTGATACCGGGGGCCAGATTTGGCCCATCACATTCGTCGGAAGCTACGTCACAGGCGGCATTGCCTACCTGCATTTTTGGAGCGAATACGGCTCCGCCAATTTCACCGCCGGGACAATCACCGTTCGCTCGGTTGCCTAAAATTCAATCTTGAATAGTCAACGCATATAAACTAATCTCCGCACATGGCCAACGAATTTACATTTTCCGGCACGTTCCAATTCCTCAAATCGCTGGCCCGCATTTCCGCCGTGGCGACCACTCAGGCGACCGTCTCCGGCACGCAATGCAACGACGGCACGCAAAGCGTTGGAACAAGCTATGAGGCGCTCGACTTTGGCGACATGGGCACAACTCCCGGCTACGTCATGCTGCAAAACCTCGATCCGACAAACTACGTCGAGATTTCCAGCGACGGCGGAGCGACGTATTGCATCCGACTCAAAGCAGGAAGCTCATCCGTAGCGGGTGGCATCGCCGTGTTTTTCAACAACTCTCTAACCACATGGGGCGCGCGGGCAAATACCGCCGCGTGCCTCGTTTCAGTCCGCGCCGTAGCACCATAATCCCATGCCTTCCGCCGGCCAAATTAGTTTCGTTCACGACCAAACCCGGATGCGGTGGATGACCTCGCTGACAAGCGGGCGCTTTCAGCCGCCGCTTGTGCTTCCCGAGGGCGACACGATTGATTTCGTTTTCCGCTGGTCAAACAGCGGAACGCTTTACACGCCGCCCGTTACGCCGGTCTGGATATTCGGCATCAAAGACGCGACCACGCCGAGCGGGGATTTCTTGGTTCAGGTCAACAGCGCATCGGCCAACGCGGGAGTTTATACCTTCACCGTCCCGATTTCGTCGGCGGAATTGCAGGCGTGGCTCGCAACGGCTACCTCGCAAAGCTACGCCGCGATTCAGATCACGGACACGGCAAACGGCATCGCAACGACGCCGTTGCTTTGCCAGATCACCGCAAACCAAAACGACAGCGGCACAACCCCGACCGGCGCGAACGGCACGCTCAACGTCGCCGCCGGAAAGACCGTCACATTCCCGCTAACGCTCACGTTCCCGAGCGCGGCGGGGACGAATGGATACAAGCTCACGTTGGACAATGCGACAACGGGCGCGCTGACTTGGACGGCTGACAATGCTGGGGCACCCGGAGGCAGCAACACACAGGTTCAATACAACAACAACGGCGCTTTTGGAGGCTACGCCATCAGCGGCACCGGCAGCGTGGCGATGACGGACAGCCCGACGTTCACCGGCACTATCGGCGGAGCGGAAATTAACATTACAGGGACAATCGTCGCGGATGTGTGTTACGGATCGAACGGAATCGAAATTGGCTCAAACTCGTCTTATACTTTTGACGATTCAATCGCTGCAAACTTTTTGTATCTCCAAGCCCCTGCGGGACTTTTCGGAACCGACAAAACGCAAACTCTGCAAAACGCCTCCGGCACCATCGCGCTGACCAGCGACATCACCGGCGGCACGCGCGAGGGGAGCTTCACCACGCTGGCGGGCACGAGCAGCGCGACTCTCGGCACCAATGGCGGAACGGGCGGCAGCGTGGTCTTGCGCGGCAGCACGAGCGGCAGCGCGACGATTAACACGAGCAACACCGGAGTGCTGGCCCTTCCGAGTGGCACCACAGCTACCAGCATGGCGCTGACCACGCCCGCTCTAGGCGTAGCCACGGCAACTAGCGTGCAAGTTGGCAACGGAACAAGTTCCGTAACGTCTCTACAAATTGGGAATAATGCCCTTAACGGATTTTATTCGCCTAGCCTTGTGGGAACCGACATTGGCGTAAGTGCAAACGGAACATGGGTGGCATTTTGGAATAGCTCATGGGGGCTAGTCGCGAGGCTGCCAATTATTCCTCTTTCAAACAACGGCACATCCTGCGGAACGTCTGGCCTTCGGTGGAGCGGGGTGTATTCCGTTCTCGGCGATTTTAGCGGTGCGGTAGTATGCGGGACAACGCTTGCCGTCACCGGAGCCACCACGCTGACAGGTCTGCTTACGGCCAATGGCGGGATCACATTGGGAGACGCGCAGAACATCGCTTTCAACACGACGACCGGAACGAAGATAGGCGCGGCAACAACGCAGAAACTCAGCTTCTGGAATGCGACGCCAATCGTTCAGCCGACAACGGCAGTTGCCAGTGCGACCGTTGTTCACACGGGCGGGGGGACAAATATCAAAACGGACGACACGTTTGACGGCTACACGATTGCACAAGTAGTCAAAGCACTACGGAACGCCGGACTCTTAGCCTAACCCACAACCCACAAACCCATGAAATCACTGTTTGAAATCCAAACCGAATCCGGCCAACTCTGGCTTGACATCAAAGCGCAGCTTGACGCGAAAGACGCGCAACTCGCCGACCAAGCCACCGAGGCGAATCTCGCGCGCCAAGCCGCTGCCGACGCTCACGCCGCCGCGCTAGCTGCGAAGGATTTGGAACTGGCTGCGCTGGCAGACCAGCACGCCGCCGACCTCGCCCAAGCCGCATCCGACCAATCCGCCGCTGTGGAAGCCGCGAAGCTCGCCATCCAAACCAACCTTGACGCGCTTGTGACCGCCGCCGAAGCCGCACACGCCAGCGGCGACCTTGAATCCATCGGAGCTGTCATCGCGCAGGCCCGCAGCTACACCACAGCCGCACGCCGGGCGAAGATCGAGGCAGACCTCGCCGCCGCGCAGGCGGCTGCCGCCGCGCACGCAGCCGCACTCGCCGCGCTGGCATGAGCGACGAGAACCACATCGGCGACGCAGCGGTGCGCGAAGGAGTAGCCTACGGCGTCGGACTGCTTCTGTCCGGGATCGTCGCGTGGATGGCGCTGGCGCGGAAACGCATTGCGAAATGGTGGAACGCCGGAAAGGTAGAACGCGCAGAAAGCGCTGCCGCGATGCGCTCAATCGCGGAATCGCTCAAAACTCTATCCGCCGATTTCCGCGAGAAGTCCGCGAAGGACGATGAGATCATCGCGACGATTCGGGACGGCTTTCGCGCTCTTCTGGACGGGCATCGCGTGAACGCCAAAATGGCCGAACTGGCTCTCGAAAGCTCGCCAACTCCGATGTGGAGATGCGACGCGGAAGGCAATGCCGAATGGGTCAATCCGGCATGCGCGACTTATTTTGGTTTGCCAGTGCGCGAAATGCTGGGCAGCGGATACCAGGCGCGAATCCATCCCGACCATCGAAGGAAAGTCCGCGAGGCTCTTGACCGGACCATTATGTATCACGAGCCGTATAACGTGGAGTATGCAGTGAGGGGGGAACGAAGCTGGAAAAACAGCTTCGCCAGCGGCAAGCCGATTTTGTCCGAGGACGGCAAGACGCTGCTCGGCATCCTAGGGATTGTGGAGCCGGTGGACGCCACCACGGAGCGACCGGCGGAAGACGCCGCCTAGTCTCGGGCCGGGTTCAGCCCGCGAAAACTTTCCGTTGACAGGCGCATAAGCGGGGGCAAAGTGGGGGTGCTTATGAACGGCATCAAAGCTGACGACATTGTGAATTGGCGCACAACAAACGGGCGTGGGAATCCATGCTCACGCCTCGGAACTTTGGTTTTGGCGGGGAGTGGGAGGTCTGAAACTTTTCAATCTTTTCGCTTGCTGTCATGTATCACCATGATACATTGCATACATGACCTACCTAATCCAATACGAACTCGACGGACAATGGTTCACATGCGCGCGCCGAAAGTCATTCAAGGCTGCGTGCTCCAAAGCGCGCAGCGAAGGCCGCGCGATGAAATGGGCGCACATGACGAGCATCATCAAGGACGGCGACCCGGAAATCCTGCGCCGCAGGGCGGAAGACAATTTCGAGCTATCGGATTTCCGCGCGCTGACGGTCCAAGAGGGAGCGGCGCTGGATGCCTTTACTTGGGAGGAATTAAAATCGTGAACGGGGCCAAATATCGCGCCCTGCGTGAGTCGCTGAATCTCACGCAACAGGAACTTGCCGACAGGCTCGGACTTACGCGACTGACGATCACGCGCCGTGAAGGAGCCATGCCGATCACGGAAGAAGCCGCGTTCGCAATTCTTTGGTTGGTGAGGGGCGGAGTGGGAGGAAGAAAGCGCGTGAGAGTAGAGCGGCGCAAGGCTCCTAACGAATCAAGCTCAGCGGCTGCGCTGGGCCGGAAAGGACAACCGTGAGCGAGCCGACCTTCCCAGCCCAGGGCAGTCCGCTGGAGCGCATGGCTAGGCCGCTGAGAGAAACCGTGAAGCGAATGAACTGCCCGAGTGTGATGCGCGAGCACCTGTGGAGCATCGAGCGTGAAGGCATGATCGAATGCCTGTGGTGCTTTGAGCGGCGTCGCTCGGAGGATAGAGAGCGGCCTAACGATCAAGGTGACTCACGATGACCGCGAAGAAACGCATCAAATCCAAGGTGGACGCCAACGCGGTCAGCGTTGAGTCCACCGCCTTGTTGGGCCTTATTGCGGACATCCGAGCCGCTGTGGGCGACCCAACCGGAAAGCTCATGCAGGACGAACTGGTGGAGCGATGCCGGAAACTGCGCGCTGACAACGAACTGCTTCGCGCCGCAAACTCCGACACAAAGCGCATCGCGGAGGAAAGGGACCGTATGGAATCCGCGCTCAAGAAGATCGCCACGGCGGAATTGACAGGAGATTGGGGGCAAGACCTTGGGTGCATTAGAGCGATTGCCCGCATAAAGCTTGATTGGCCGAACGTCTCAAGCTCAGCGGCGACGCCGGGCGAAAGGAGCACCGATGTCCGCTGACCTCCCCAGCCCGGAGTCGTCCGCTGGAGCGCGTGGTTCGGCGAATTGTAAGCGGCGCGTTCGCAACGAAGCGGAGCGGGAGGAGGGGCTGGAATGAGCCAACTACTCACCACGCTGCCGCGCGACCGATTCACGCCGGTGCCAGGCGTCGCGCTCGTTGTGCGTCGAAAGATCATCGGGCGCTGTTGGACGTTCGAGGTAGGACAGAAGCTGCGCGGAGAACGCGACGCCGACGGGACATGGACCGTGTGGCCACCGCATGACAGGAGCGCATACATCATCGACATCCCGCGCTGGTATGTGCGCCTCGACCGGCAGCGGACGGCGGGGAGGAAGCGCGTCGCCTCGGAGACGCGCCATTCGCCGAACGATGAAGCTCTGCGGCTGATCCGGGCCGGAAAGGACTCCGATGCGCGCTGACCTCCCCAGCCCGGATCAGTCCGCAGCAGCGCGTGGTTCGGCGAACGCCGAGGCTGAACCGCGCACCGCCTGCAATGGACGCAGCGGTCTGGTAGGGGCGGGCGGAGTTGACCGCGAAGGAAGATGGCGCGTCGAATACATCGAGTGCATCAGGGGCGCAAATCCTGTCATTCACGATAAGGGCGCGTGGGCTCCAGCGACAATGGAGTTCGACGTGTACCCACTAGAGCCAGTCGGCGGGCGACTCTGCGTTTGGGCTGAGGAGATCGGCATGTTTCTTGATGGGCCTTCGCAGGTTTGGGACAGCGACGAATGGCTCGGCCATCTCCCGGTCATATTGCTTCCATTCGATGCCTGTGCGCCTGCTAAATACACGTTTTTGGGCGGCGGGGGTGCGGAGCACGGTGAGAGAAACGGCGCGCAACAGGGCGGAGTAAGTTCGCCGAACGAAAAGCTCTGCGAGCCGCCACAAGGAGGCAGCGATGTCCGCTAACGGTGCGAGGCGGCTCCGCAGCAGCGCATGGGTAGTGGACGCCAGACAAGAGCCGCGCGTGAGCGAAGGAATGCAGCGGGGCGGGAGGTCTGAAATAAACGCTTGCATCGAAAGCCGCTTACGATAAAGTCAGAACCATGACCTACACCGAATACCCCAAAACCGACAAGGAAGCACTGGCCTACGCGCAGCAAATCGCCGAGAACAAAGGCGAAAAGCGCCACGCGATCCGGCTGGCACCAAACAACCCGTTCGGAGTGACGCACGCCGTCTGCGGAGGCGACGACCTCGCGGACTACCTCGCCAACGGATGCACGCTCATCGAAGCATGAAGACCCCACGGGAATACCTCGCGTCAATCGGGGCGCGAGGCGGAAAGAAAAGCCGTCGCAAGCTGACCAAGAAACAGGCTCGCGAGATGGTGAAAGCGCGCGAACGGAAACGGGCGGCGGGGGTGGCTTTGAAACCGCGCGGCCACGACGGCGCGCGTTCCACTACCGATCCAAGCTCACCGACGCGGGAGGACAAACATGGACGACACTAAAAACGAGCTGCCGGCGGAGGTTCTGCGGGGGCTGATAAAAGGCTGGGCACTGAGCCTGCCAGAGCATCCCGCATGGGACTGGCTGCGTGCTGAAATGGAGTCTGTGGCAGGGGGTGCGGCAGCGGTCGCATTAGAGGACGCGCGGAACGAACGCGGAACGCGTTCGGTGCAGCGCGTGGATGGGCGGCATAATCTCCGGGCGGAGTATGATGCCACCGTGAAACGCTACCACGACACAGGCACCGTCCAGGCACACGAGGCGATGCTCGCGGCGTTTGCCGTGCTCAGTAACGCGTCGCGCGGAGAACTGCCGCCCATCGCGGAAGCTCAGCGCACTGGCGCGGGAGGACAGGCGTCGTGAGCACGCTGCCCGACAACCCGCGCCAGTTCGCTGCAGCGCTTGGTTCTTTTTCGTTCGGATTAGAGCCCCGCGTCGCTCGTAGAATTGGAGTGGGGGGCCGGTGCGGAGCCGGTCTGAAAATAAATCAAAATAGTTCTTGCGCTCTGGTAGCGTCACGCTACATTGCACCCATGAAAGCAACCCGCAAATCCGCAAAGCAGAACGACACGTTTGGAATTAACTCCGGCCCCAAGTGGGGCACTCCTGAGCACGCCGCCGCAGAGGCTGCGTTCTTCGCCGAAATCGAGGCGGAGAATCTCGCCAAATATGGCCGCAAGGTAATCCCCGCAATGCCGCTGATTTCCGATGCGGAGTTCAACCGCCTGCAATCGCTCGCCGCGAAGTATCGGTAATGACCGCCGACGAATACAAAGCCACCCGCCAGCGCTTCGGCACGCAAGCCGAGGTTGCTGCGCGGCTGGGCGTCGCTCGCTCAACAGTCGCCGACCGAGAGCGCGGAGACATGGTAATCACGACCGAGGCCGCGCTTGCTCTTTCTGCTTTGGCGGGGGCGGGGAGGAAAAAGCCATGGGCGAAGAAGGGCAAGAAAAAGAACAAGCAGATACGCGACTAAGAGCGATGCGCCAACAGAGTAAATTTGCATGAGCTACCAGACCCGTAAAATCAAAGCGTCACGCGAGCGCGCGAAGCGACTGGCGAAAGCCCGGTGGGACAAAGACAGGGCCATGCGTGACAGAATTGCAGCCATTGAACCGGCGAGCTTTGGTGGCGAAATCGTTCGCCGCGTCGTCGTTATTGACCGCGAAAAATCAGCGCGCGAGATTATCTTTTACGCCTTCGACACATACTCAGACCGGCGCCGAAAACTCCGCGAGGTTCGTGCCCTATCTATTCCATGAAAAAAACCCGATACCCCAACAACATCAAACTAGGCGTGACCAAGCCGCAAGCCGCGTGGATAAAGCGCGAAGCAAAGGCGCGAGCACTCAGCGAAGCGCAGGTCGTCAGAACGGCTGTTGACCACGCTCGCGGATGCGTTACCGTGACGCAATGAGCGAAACCCCGAGAACAGACGCGGTGTTTGCGAGCACCGACCACGCTGGGATCATGCGCGACTTTGCCCGCGCCTTGGAACGCGAGATTGCCGCCGTGACAGCCGAGAACGAGAGGCTTTTGCGCGGCGAGTTTATTTGCCGCGAGTGCGGCATCCGCAAAGACCACACGCACCCGAAATGCGACTTCTGACAATATTCGCGGCCATCCTTCTAGTCTCATGCCAAAGCGCACCCGTAAAAGCCCGCAAGATCATGGCCCCGGTGGCAGCGAAAGCGGCCAAGGCGGGCAAGATCGTCGCAAAGCAGACCGGCAGCATCGGGCGGCTAAAGGCAAGCGTGGCGGAGTCCGTGGAGGTAGCGGAAAAGCTGAACAAGGAACGCCCGGACGGCGACACAGCGCGGCTAATCCTTTCCCTCCGCATCGCCGCGTCGGAGACGGATGCGCTTCGTGGATCGAATGAAGAACTCAGACTCACCCTTACCGGCCTCGAAACCGAAGTCGCCAAAGCCCAGGACAAGGTGGCCGTTGAGGTCGCCGGGGCCGAGACGTGGCGGACGTGGGCTTGGCGCTGGTGGTGGGCTTTCGCAGGCACGGTTGCCAGCGTCGCCGCGCTGGTCTATTTTCGCGCACAAATCCCATTCCTGAAATTCCTATGAAAACCATCCTCAAACTCATCTCCAACTGGCAGGGCTTCGCCGCGCTGCTCGCCGCCGCTGCAATCTTCTACTTCTCGCCGACGATGCTGCGATGGCTGGACCCGACAGCGGGAGTATTCGACACAGGCTATCTCCAAAGACCGATTGTCGCTGCCTCTTATTTCTTTTTCGCGACCTTCTGCGCGTTTGTCGCTTTGCAAATCAACTTTCCAACGCTTGACGACTGGCTGGACCGAAACGGATTCGGCGATGAATGGCGATTGGCTAGCCATCAATTCAAGCTGGCGTTTATCCTCGCCACTCTGGCCATTCTAATTGCAGCCTTCATCGCGTGTGTGTGTCTCGTCCCAGTAGAATCCGCCGCGCCCGCTGCCTCGCGTGTATATGGCTCTCCCGAGTAAAATCTTCTTTAGCCTTCTGCTTTCCGCGTGGATGGTATGCGCCGCGTGTGCCGGGCCGCGCGAGGATGTGATGGGCGTTGCGCGCTCGCTTCTAGGAACGACTGAGAAGACCGGGCGCAATGACGGGCCGGTGATCGAGGCTATTCTCGCCAGCACCGGCAACCGCAAGGGTGATCCGTATTGCGCCGCTTTCGTCTATTACTGCGGCAAGACCGCCGGCTATCCGAAGCTCTACCCGCGCTCGGCGTGGAGTCCCGACATGGTGCAATCGCCGACCTGGACGCGCGCCAACGGCGGTCAGGAACCGCGCGCTGCCGATGCGTTTGGCATCTACTTCCCGCGCAAAGGCCGCGTCGCTCACACCGGCTTGATCGAATCGGCGAGCCGAAGCGTATTCGTGACCGTGGAGGGCAATACCTCGCCCGAGGCTGCGGCAGGTTCGGCAGCAGATCGTGACGGTGGCGGCATCTGGCGCAAGCGCCGGCTGCGCTCGCAGGTCCATTCCGTGCGGTCTTGGGTGCCATGATCGCCGAGTCCCATTCATTCGGAGCGTCCTTCATCGGCCTGGTTGCGCTCGTCATTTTCCTCGCCGTGGTCTGGAAAGGGATGCGCGAGTGAAAGCCCCGGTTTGCGCTCTCGCTTGGGCCGTGGCAACGCTGGCGACGGCGACGCTGTTGCGGTGGCTGACGGGGCGGGCGGATGAAGTGAAATGAGACGCGAACCGTTGTCCGCACCGGGAGTATTACCTCTGCGGCTGACCACCAACACGGTTTTCTATGGTCATTTGGAACGGACTAACCAGCACGGCTGCTGATCTCTAACTGGCCGTCGCCAGTATTGCCCGCGCCTCAATTCACTTCACCGGCTACGGTTCCGCGCTTGCGACGCTTTGTCAAGCAGCCGCAACGTCGCGGCCTTGTCCATGCGCCGCACCATCCCGGCGGCTTTTGCGTTCGCACGGCGCAAGGCTTGCGTGCGCGCAGAGAGGGCAAGCTCCTGGTGTAGGAGCTGGAACTCATCGGCTGCCAGAAGCGTTTCGTTCGCGTTCATGTGCGGATTGCTAGCACATTCAATTGTAACCGTCAAGGTTACGTTTGTTGAGCGTCAACGGGTTGCAAACAAAATGCAGGGGACAGCAAAAAAGAATTGGACAACTGCCCCACGTTGCCCCAACGTGCCCCACACCAAATGAGCAAAGCCCGCCACGTCCGAATCCAAGGATACATCGCAGACAAGCTGATTTCCTTCTATAAGAACAACCCTTTTGCGCCTTCATTGAGCCAGCTTGTGAATCGTGAGTTGATGGCCGCACTTGGCGCAAAGCAGAAGTCCAAACGTGGCACGAAACCCGCTAACTAACCGGCATGAACTATCCAAACGCATCCGCCTTCCTTGCCGCCCGCTTTGTTGATCTCGGCAAGTATCAAGAACTGCAAAAGCAACTCGCCGAGAAAGAAGCCGAGACGACGCGGATCGTGAAGGCACTTGGCGAAGCGGTCAAGCGCCGCAACGACGCCGAGTCCATGCTGACACGGCTCAAATTCCAGCGCCAAGATAACGGCGTTTGGGTTAACATCGAATTATGAAACCAACAACCCCAGCATACCACCGCGATATAGACTCCGCGCACAAGCGCGCGATGGACATGAAACACGCTTGCTACCACGCGAGGCTCGACCGTGACCTCGCGCTATTCCGAGCGAAGCTGCTCACGCTTGCGCTCCTGACCGCGCTCGCCGTTCTCGTCTGGTCACTAGGCAGCACCCAGAATGGGCGCGACGTTTGCAACCTTATCGCCCGACTATTCCAATGAGCCAACCCGACAATACCCTGCTAAGGCAATTTTGCGATTGCAGCAAACCGGCGACAGTAAAGCGCGGCAACGCGAAGATGTGTCAGAGCTGTGCCGACACAGACAGCAAATCGCCTCCTTACGTTGCAGGACGCAAACCCAAGACGACCATCGGAACTTTTTCATATATCGAAATCACCCAACGCTGCCGAGAGTTTTTCGAGCGAAATGGGCTGAACCAGTTTGGATATTGAATATGAGCACACCACTTACACCGTGGGAGCAGGCTATGGCCGCAATGCGCGAGGATGAGGACATGCGCGCTGGCAAAGCGGCTGCACTGGAAAAGCAGAACGCCGAAGGATACCGCTACATGGGCGAAATGAATCCGCTCAAGCACATGCTGCCGGACGTGGTGGCAGCGGAACAGCGCACGGCCTGCAAAGTAAGACAGGAGGGAAACAGGTGAGCGCGTCCCTGCCATCCGAGGAGCTACCGCGCCGCATAGCCCGCGAGGTTGCGGACGAGTTGCGCGGTCGGCGAGAAATGGACGCCGCCGATATGCGGGCCGAGATGGAAGACTTTCCGCTGCCGCTCGTTGGCCTCGTGAACATTCCGATCAGCGACCTCGACAACTATCCGCCAGGAGAACTGGCATCCGCATCCGGGAAGACCGATGACAAACAAAAAGAAAGAAACGAAACGAAATGAACCTAAACGAAGAGTTCCCGAGCAAGTGGCTGTCTGGTGATGAAATCGAAGACCCGCGCACCGTGATTATTAGCGACGTGGAAATTGTCGAGTTTGACAGCCGCCAACGTCCAGGACAGAAAGACCGCAAGGTTGCTCTGCACTTCAAGGGCGAAGACAAAGGCATGATCTGCAACGTCGGCATGCGTAACATCGTGATGGGCTTTTACGGCCCCGACACTGATGACTGGATCGGCAAGCGCATCCGCATTATGTCAACGCCGTTCACGAATGACAAGGGCGAGACGAGTATGGTCTGCCGCATCCATCCAAAGAAGCCCGAGGCGGCAGCGCCAGCCAAGCCTAAGCCTCCGGTCAGCGACAACGACGGCGGGCCTGACTTGCCCGAGGACTTCTAACCCCCTGTTCACACACCCGACGCCGGGCGGGAGAATCCCGGCACTACTTTCCAATGCCCGAGCAAGACCGATGGGACGCGTGGTGGGAAACGGACGAGGGCAGCGCCGATGAGGCTAGGGCGTTCGACAAAATAATGAAACACGCTGAAATGACAGACGCAATGCGGCGGTGTATGCACCGCGAACCTGCACTTAGAAAACCCAATGCTAATCCTCAAACTAATAATACCGGGACGACTCCCAAGCTGGAACAAGATACTCAGCATGGGCCACTGGCAGAGGGCCAAGCTAAAGAAATGGCAGCAGACCGAGTTCATATCCGCTTTGAGTCTGTCCGAAAACGCCTGCTCGATCCCGACAATCTGTGCGAAAAGTGGACTCTCGACTGTCTCCGATATATCGGCGTCATTCGCGGAGATGAGCCGGACAAAATCACACTCGAAACAACGCAACGCAAGGCCGCGAAAGGCGAAGCGGAGCACACGCTAATAACCATCACTTACCCATTATGAAAGTAGAAAAGCACATTACGCTTTACCTGAACGAAGCCGAGGCCGACGCGCTGACAAAGCTACTCGGCGCATACAGCGACAAATGCAAGGTGAAGCTGGGCTTGACGCTGGACGAGGCGAAACTGATAACGCAGATGTGGAAGAAGCTGCCGCACCCGGAGGAACAAGAATGAGCGAAGAACTGCAAACCCTGCTCGAAGCCTCGCGCCGCATGGTCGAGACTCGCGACTTGATTATTGCCGACCTGGAGCGCGAAAACCGCGAACTGCGCGAGGCGTTGCACGGCAGACCCGACCCCGAGTGGGACGGCTCGCGGGCATTGGAGGTGACGACGTGAACCTTTTCGACATACCAGAAACGCCGCTGCCGCCGCTGGAAGCCGCGCGCAAACGGCTTGCAAAAGCGATTGAAGCGGAACGCGAGGCGGAGCAAGCGGACAGGAACCGCGACAACGGGCCGGAGCCGTGTCCGGCGCTGGAGTATGCTCGGCAGCAACGGATCGTCACCGAGCAGGTTGTTGCGGCGTTAGAACGCAAAACGATCAAAGGAGCCAATTTGTGAACACACCCGAAGAACACGCTGCCGCCGTAATGCGCGCACCCGGACAGATCACCGTCGCTTCCATCGCCGGCGCGATTCGAGCCTATGCCGATGAGGTCAAGGGCAGTCAGATTCAGCATCATCGAAGCCAGCTCGAAACGGAACTGCAAAAGCATCTATCGGCAGCGCAAGGGCAGATTGCCGAACTGGCCCGGCAGCGCGACGCCGAGCGCGAGGCGCGTCGGGCGCTGGCGGAAGCCGGGCAAGAGGTGATGAAATTCCTCGACGCGGCCCCGTCGCCGGACATGCCGCCAAACCCCGCGCTGGCCGTCGCGATGCTGGGGAGTGCGTTGGAACTCGCCGCCAAGCTGCCATGACCGCTCTTTCCTGCAAAGCCTGCCACAAACCATTTATGCCAAACGAACCAATCCATCAGCCAAAAACCGCATCGGGGAATTTCCACAAGGCTTGCGTGCCTGTTGATTATTCCACCTTCATCGAGCGCAAATCGCAACTCGGCAGCAACGCCGGATTTGAGCCGCTATTCATGCCGGACTTCCTGTTCCCGTTTCAGCGCGCGCTTATTGAATGGGCTGTTCGCAAAGGACGATGCGCGATCTTCGCGGACTGCGGGCTTGGCAAAACGCCGATGCAACTTGTATGGGCGCAAAACGTAGTAGAGCGGACGTGCAAGCCCGTCTTAGTGCTGACTCCGCTTTCCGTTGGGGCACAGACGGCACGCGAGGCGGATAAGTTTGGAATCGAAGCAAAGCAATGCCGCGACGGCCAGGTTGCCGCGCCCATCACGATCACGAACTATCAGCAACTCCACAAATTCGACTGGCAGCAATTCGGAGGCGTGGTCTGCGACGAATCGTCCATCCTGAAAAACTTTGACGGCGCTTTGAAAGGTCAGATCACCGAGTTTATGCGGAAGCTGCCGTATCGGCTGCTTTGCACGGCGACCGCCGCGCCGAATGACTACATCGAGCTTGGGACGAGCAGTGAGGCGCTGGGCGACTTGGGCTTTATGGACATGCTAAATCGTTTCTTCAAGAAGTCGGAAACGACAATGAGCCGAAGTGAGGAATTTCGCAGCGGCCTTTATCGTTTTCGCGGGCACGCGCAACATGACTTTTGGCGGTGGATTTGTTCATGGGCGCGAGCAGTTCGCAAACCTTCCGACCTCGGCTTTCCCGATGATTCCTACGCCTTGCCGCCGCTGCAAACCGTGGAGCACATTATCAAAGCGCGAACGGTCAACCCCGACTTTCTTTTCGACATGCCCGCAGTCGGTTTGCAAGAGCAACGCAGCGAGCGCCGGAGGACTATTGGCGAAAGGTGCGAACTGGCGGCAAGCCTAATCAATGCGACCAACAAGCCCGCCGTCGCGTGGTGTCATCTAAACGAAGAGGGACACATGCTGGAAAAGATGATTCCCGATGCCGTGGAGGTTGAGGGAAACGATTCCGATGAGTTCAAGGAGGAAACTTTTCAAGCCTTCTCCGCTGGTCAGATTCGCGTCTTGGTTTCCAAACCTGTAATCGCCGGATTTGGTTTGAACTGGCAGCACTGCGCGCATCAAACCTTTTTCCCGTCACATTCATTCGAGCAATGGTATCAGGCCATCCGCAGATCGTGGCGCTTTGGTCAGGACAAGCCGGTTCGCGTTGACGTTATCGCCAGCGAAGGCGAGCGCGGAGTCTTGTCGAATATGAACCGCAAAGCGCATCAGGCGGAGCAAATGTTTTCGAGGCTGGTTGAACTAATTAACAACGAGCTTCGGATTGAAAAGAAAAGTGAAGCAACCAAACCAACCCAAATCCCATCATGGCTATAATCAATCAGACAATCGCGCCGAAATACGCGCTTTATAATTCCGACTGCATCGAGGTAATGAAGTCGCTACCGGATGAAAAGATTGACCTTTCGATCTACTCGCCTCCGTTCTGCGGGCTTTACAACTACTCGTCAAGCGAGCGCGACCTTTCCAACTGCAAAAGCTATCAGGAGTTTTTCGTTCATTACCGATACGTCTTGGAGGAACTATATCGCCTCACCAAGCCGGGCCGCGTGACCGCCGTGCATTGCATGGATGTCCCCGGCAAAGGAAACGGCAACACTGCGCGCATGGGCTGTGGCGCGAACGCTGGCGCTGGTCTGATTGACTTTCCGGGCGACATTATCCGGCTACATGAGCAATGCGGATTCCACTTCACGGCCCGCCGCGCCATCTGGAAAGAGCCGCTCGGCGTGCGACTGCGGACGATGGCAAAGGGATTGGCACACGCGCAGATTGTGGAGGATTCAACGCTTTGCGACGTTGCGAGCGCTGATTACCTTCTAACATTCCGCAAGAAAGGCGAGAACGCCGTGCCTGTTTCGCATCCGACCGGGCTTCATTCCTACGCTGGTGAGCGGGTTATTCCGCACGAATTGCAGACCTACAAAGGACACACCGGGAAGCAGACAGAAAACCGATTCTCTCATTGGATTTGGCGGCAATACGCGAGCAGTTTTTGGGATGACATCCGCATTGACCGCGTTCTTCCGTATCAGGAAAGCCGCGAGTCGGATGACGAGCGCCACGTCCACCCGCTGCAACTCGACGTAATCGAGCGCGCGTGCGTTCTGTGGAGCAACCCCGGCGAGGTGGTGTTCACGCCTTTTATGGGCGTCGGAAGCGAGGTTTATGGCGCGGTCTTGAACGGGCGCAAGGGCGTCGGCGTGGAGTTGAAAACCGCCTACTACAACCAAGCCGTGCGAAATCTTGCCGCCGTGGAAAACCACGTTGAACAGGAATTGATTCCGGTATGACCGACGACCTCTTTAGCTTTCGCTACCCGTCCGCGCCGGGACACCGCAACACGGACACCAGCCGCGAGGCCGCTGCGGACATAGCCAGCCGCGTCACAGGATTGCGCCTGGCGGTCCTCGGCGCGCTGGCGAAGGACAGGACAGCGGACGAGTGCGCCGCGGAGCTTGGCGAGTCTGTGCTGGCGATCAGGCCACGCCTGACCGAGCTAAAGCGGCTCGGGCGCATCACCGACACGGGCGAGCGCCGGCCAAACGCGAGCGGGAAACGGGCGATTGTTTGGAGGTTGCGGTGAGATTCGATTTGACAACGGCGCGGGGGCGTGCAAATTCGCCGCGTTCGCAGACTGATAGCTGCACAACGCAACCTTTCCAAACCCGGCGCAAGCCAAACCTCGAAAGCCCGTCAGTGTGTCTATCAGCACGCTCGACGGGCTTTCCTTTTGAGTGGCGGACTCGGCACGCTGGCCGGGACATATTCAGTCATTCCCTGACCCGACTAATGCTTTCGGGGTGCGGGGCAAAATCGAGTGGTGTTCAACTCGCCACATTTACCGTCATGGCCGCGAGGCCGTTACCGCAGGGCTTGGGCTTACAGGATGACCGATGCCCGTCCGTGAAGGACTCTCTGCGCTGGATTGATTCCAGAGTGACCGGAAACTCCGCAACCTCGTCCCGTTTGCAGTTCTGTTCACACAGTAATCTCTTCACCGGGGTTACTGTGCCCGTTGCTCCCGATTTCCTGAACCCTTTGCAGTTGCTTTCCTGACCATGCCTGCCCGCTACACTATTCACGCCACCGGCCAACCCGGCGCGAAGGGGCGAATCAGGACGGCGTTGAAGCTGATGGGCTTTGACGGCGTGCGGATAGACGAAACCGAAGCGGACGTGACTATTGCAAGGCCAAGGCCGGACAACCTCCCGACAAGCCCGCTGGCGAAGGCCGTGGCGAAGCTGTTTCACCGGGACGAAACGAAGCCTTGGGCGGACGCGGAGATTGCCGCGTTTCGGGCTGCTGCGAAGTGCGGGATGGATTTGGCCGGCATGGCGGAAGTCGCGACATTTTACGAACGGGAACGCAAGAAGCCGGACCACTACTGCCGGACCTCGATCCTGACTTTCCTTCGACATTTCGGCGGCGAGCTCGATAAGGCGCGAGCGGACAAGCCCAAAGCAGGGAAGGCGCTGGAATGGGCGCAACCTCAGAACGTCGTGCCGATGACCGACCCAGCGGAAGCCGAGCGCATCGCGGCGGCGGCAAGGGAGGCTGCGAAACAGTTCAGAGAATCGCAC
>Ga0208232_1000056_pt1 | contig 26437 bp, 50 predicted proteins | sample LakMenEpi24Aug12_FD_150729 | JGI IMG/M metagenome (GOLD analysis project Ga0208232, IMG submission 150729) | Freshwater microbial communities from Lake Mendota, WI - 24AUG2012 deep hole epilimnion (SPAdes) | ecosystem: Environmental > Aquatic > Freshwater > Lake > Epilimnion/Euphotic zone ... | reverse complement strand
TAGCATGAGTGCAGCTCGAGAATTCTCTAAGACGTATGAAGGCATTCGCGAGTTTAAGATTTACGGCAATGACCGTCATATTCCTGCTTTCATTCAGGCTGAGTTTCCAAACAAGATTGATTATGATCGCCGCCTGATTGACATTGCATACTTGGATATTGAATGTCCAACTGGTGTTAATGGCGCTCCTGGTGGATTCCCACATCCAGGCGAAGCGAAGCATCCAGTCACTACAATTGCGCTTAAGAGTTCTCGACTTGGTCATTACATCATTTGGGGTCTTAAGGAATATGATGTAGGCGCAAGTAGCATTCCTCACATCGCAAAGGAATACCGCGAGTTTGAGTCTGAAGCCGAAATGCTACAGGATTTTGTTGATTGGTGGTTTGATCCTGTTAACACTCCAGATGTAATCACTGGATGGAACGTTCGTCTGTTTGACGTTCCGTATCTTGTGAACCGCATCTCTCGCGTCCATGGGTCTGACTATGCTATGAAGCTGTCTCCGTGGGGCAAGGTTGAGCAAAAGAACATTGTGATTAAAGGTAAGGAAAATGCTCTGTATGAAATCATGGGCGTTCAGCAGCTGGATTATCTTGACCTCTTCAAGAAGTTCACTGTGAATACTTACGGTGCTCAAGAATCATATAAGCTCGACAACATTGCTGAGGTTGTGCTGAATGAACATAAGTTGGATTACACCGACGTTGGTTCACTGACCAAGCTATATGAAACCGATCACCAAAAGTTTACGGACTACTGTATCAAGGACGTTGAACTGATTGAACGCTTCGAGGAAAAGCTCGGACTAATCAATCTTGTCTTTACTCTTGCTTACTTTGGAGGTGTCAACTACACTGACACTCTTGGAACGGTTGCTATCTGGGATAGTATCATCTTCCGCCATCTTGCTAAGAAAAAGATTGCAGTTCCGCCAAGCCGCCCAAGCGCCAAGACAAGTTACCCAGGTGGTTATGTTAAGGAAGTAACTCCAGGCGTGTATGATTGGATTATGAGCTTCGACCTTAACAGCTTGTATCCTAACCTCATCATTCAATACAACATGTCGCCTGAAACTCTTGTGCGTCATATGCAAGTTCCAGGTATTGATCCTGATCGCATCTTGCGTGAAAAGGGTTCAATCAGTCCTGAGCCAAATCTTGCGATTGCTGCAAACGGCGCTGCATTCCGTCGTGACAAGCAGGGTTTCCTTCCAGAGATTATTGAAGAACTCTATAACCGTCGTGTTGGCATCAAGAAGGAAATGCTTGGTAAGAAACAAGAAAAGGAAAAGCTATCAAAGACTGATCCTAAACTCGAGTCAGTCGAAAAGGATATTGCCCGTCTTGACACCGAGCAAATGTGTATCAAGATTTTGATGAACTCGTGTTACGGTGCAATCGGAAATTCCTTTTTCCGTTACTTTGATATCGCAATTGCCGAAGGTATTACACTTAGCGGTCAGCTGACAGTGCGTTGGGCCGAAGAAGCAATTAACAAGTATCTTGACAAAGTGACAGGCGTCAAAAAGGATCGTTTGGTTGCTATTGATACCGACGGTGTATATGTTGACGTATCGGACGTCATCAATAAGTTTAAGCCCGCCGATCCAATTACATTCCTGTCTGAATTTGGCGGATCACGTGGCATTGAGAACATACTGACAAACGCATATGCTGAACTGCATACCACCGTGAATGGCTACAAAAACACAATGGGTATGAAACGCGAAGTCATCGCGGACAAAGGTATTTGGATGGCTAAGAAGCGATACATTCTAAATGTTCACAACAGCGAAGGCGTTCAATATGCTGAGCCTAAGATTAAGATCATGGGTATTGAAGCTATCAAAAGCAGTACTCCAAAGGTTTGTCGCGAAGCATTCCGAGAAATGTTTAAGGTAATCATCAGCGGCGATGAAGGTAAAACTCAAAAGGCTATCAAGCAATTCAGAGAAGCATTTTGTAAAATGTCGCCTGAAGCTATCGCGACTCCTCGTGGTGTATCGGACATAATGAAATGGCGTGATAAGACTAGCATATATTCAAAAGGTACTCCGATGCATGTCCGTGCTTCGCTGATGCATAATCATATGATTAATTCTTTGGGCTTAGAAGACAAGTATCAGCCTATTCAAAGTGGAGATAAGATAAAATACATTTCGTTGTCTTTGCCAAATCCAACAGGAGAAAACGTAATTGCTTTCACTGATAAGTTACCGTCTGAATTTGGATTGCATCGCTACATCGACTATGATCATCAGTTTAACAAGGCATTCCTTGAACCTCTTGAATTGATTCTTCATGCAATTCAATGGAGTGCTGAACCACGCGCTAGCCTTGAGGACTTTTTCGCTTAATACATAACATAACACTATGGAAATAACATACACAATGGACAAACGGGTGTCGGTTGCAGCTGACATGGCTAAAATGCACGCTTACTACGAAGCAGACGAAGCAGTGCTTGGATTAGATAACGAGAAGCTAAAGTCATTCCTGGACTTCAGATTCAATTTCCTACAAGAAGAACTGAATGAAGGTCGTGATGCAATCGCTGCAGGTAACTCTGAGGAAATCGTTGATAGCCTGATCGACTTGGTTGTTGTCGCGGTTGGCACTCTTGACTTGTATGGCGTAGATTTTGATCGCGCTTGGAACGAGGTGCTACTCGCAAATATGAACAAGCGAGTTGGCGTTAAGGAAGGCAGAGAAAATCCTTATGGCTTACCCGACTTGGTAAAGGGACCAGATTGGATTCCACCGTGTCATGAAGGTAATCACGGTCTAATCGGAAAAATGTTTGAAGAACAATCATGACTTATTCGTTCACTATCTTTAAAAGTATCTTTGACAACAAGACTCACCGTCGTATGGACTTTGGTTCATGGGAGGAGTTTGAAAAGCTGCTATACAAGCTTAGTGCACAACCGGGTTACAAGCCAAAGAAAGATGAGCGGCGACTAGGTTCTCCGCTCATCTCTCCAGCAATCTTTGAGGCTAATACAACTCGTAAGAATGATAATGTAAAGGCTTGGGGTGGTTGGGCTGCGCTTGATGTTGATGACTATGAAGGTGATTGGCAGGAAGCATGCAATATCTTTATGCCTTATAAGCATGTTCGGTATTCGTCTGCAAGCAGCACAATTGTAAAGCCGAAGTTCCGTGTCGTCTTACCGTTAACGCGAACAGTAAATGCAGACGAGATTCGCCACCTTTGGTATGCGTTGAACAAGGAGTTCAATAGCTTAGGCGATCCTCAGACAAAGGATCTTAGTCGAATGTATTATGTTCCAGCTGATTATCCTGACAGCTTTCATTTCATCGAGAGTAATCATGGCACATTCATTGATCCGTCTGAACTTATGAGCAAGCATGCCTTTGTTCGTGAGGCGAGATCGACATTTATGGAGTCGCTACCTGAAGCAATGCGTGAACGTATCATCGAGTATCGCAAGGAAAGTCTAAATAATCGTAACTATAAGTGGAGCGGCTATCGCGATTGCCCATTCGTAAATAAGGACATGGTGTCAAAATACTTTGCTCTACAAGGAACGGGTTGGTATCGTCAAATGTACTCAATCATGGTCAGTATTGCAGGAAAGGCTGTTCGTTGCGGATATCCGATCACTCCATCCGAAATAGCGAACCTATGCCGTGAAATTGACACGGAAAGCGGCGGATGGTACAAAAACCGCAATCTTGAGACCGAAAGTCTCCGAGCCATCGAATTTGCGGTCGGAAATATGTAACTTATTGAAAATCAGTGTTTTGACGATTTTTGACGAAAAAAAGTGAAAATTTGTGAAAAAAGATATTTACATCGGGTAGGTTTCCGTTTATAATGATCTTGTAAGGAAACCACTACAATATATGACTGAAGCTGCTAAAATCGCCCGCAAGAATCTGATCGCCGAAATCGCCAAACGCCACGCCGCTGAGCGCGAGTTCGTAAAATCTGTCTCCGTCAAGGAGTCGACCGGCACCACTGCCGAACATGACACAATCATTGCTGAAGAATTTGAACGCCTCGAAAAGGCCAGCGTGATCCTCAGCTAATCCTCAATCCTCAATCATTCACTCAATACATTATGTCCATTTACATTATTGCTGCTTCCTTTATCGGCTATCTTTTTCCGGAGTTTCTTAGAATGATTGCTCCTCGGAATTACACCGTCCCTTGGCTAATGAAAGCGCAGTGCGCTTTCATTGGAGCTGCGGTTGCACATTATCTTCTTACTCACTAATCAATACGAGCGGCAATCATCAGCGAGCTGCGTGCTGAACTTCATGCCGCGGTCGACAACATCGAAATCTAAAATACACACTACATTATGAAAACCAAAGGATTCACCTTCATCGAACTTCTTATCACGCTTGTGATTGCCGCCATCGAACTTCTTATCACTCTTGTGATTGCCGCCATCGAACTTCTTATCACTCTTGTGATTGCCGCCATCACCCTCATTATAAAGTTCTTCCGTCCAAAAACAATCGTTCCTAACATTGAGGTTCAAAATTGATATGAAACGCCTTGCACAAAATTCCCTTGAGATGCGAAACCTTACCCGTCATCGCATGCCATCTCCTACGTTTTCTTTCAAAGACCGTAAGAAGGAAATGAAGCGCAAGGCTTGCCGTAAGAAAGACTATAATTATGTATCCAAGTAACCAACGACGAATGTGCAACACTCCACGTGAGGAGCTACATGAAAGCGACTACACTACGCGTATCGAACGCTCACCTTCAACTGGATCAAAAGAACGCATTACACGCTTCAAAGATGGGTCTTCAATTTGGCATGGTGGCATGGGAGGTCCTGATATGCACTTTGACGAGTATGGCGAGGAATGTTAAATAATTAAAACCGTGGGAATGTTCGATTACTTTCAGATTGAGGTGTCTCTCCTACCGACGGTTCCAAGCGAACTGAAAGTAGGAGAAGATGACCGCTTTACTTTTCAGACAAAAGACACATCAATGCAAGCGATGTGTGTATACATCCAAGAGCGCGGCCAGGCGCTGAAGCTCAAACGAACTTCAGGTGAATGGGTTCCAGGTGAACCTGCCGATGAAAACGCTGACTTCTTTAGCAGTCTTTCATCTCTTGGATCATATGTCGTAAAGGAAACGTGGTATGAGGACCAGGATATCAATAACGTCATCACATTTTACACCGATTTGGCACACTGTGACAGTGATGGAACTGATAGGTACGTCTCTGGGTGGATTGAATATAATGCGGTGTATCGCAACGGTATTCCTGTTTGGATAACGGTTTCCGATTATACCAAACCAACAATTCTTAGTGATGATCAGCTACATGAACGTGAAGAATTGTTTCAAGCCTCGAAACGTGATGCACTGGAAAGGATGATTGATCGTAGGATGAATGCGCCTACGGCTCAAGAGCATATTATTGATTTAATTGATCAGCTTGCAAGCAACAAACTTTCATTATATGATGAAACGGATTTAGCTAAAGCGCTAAATGATATAACAGCAATAATTAAAGAATATAGGAACAAACATGATCCACACTACAAACAACAAAGATGAAGGTCTCTATGAATTTAGAGGCAAACAATTTACATGTGACGCCGATACAATTCGACGTTTGAACTATGCATTAGCATTAAATGATAGCGATGAAAGATATGTCACTGTTGGCAATTTAATCAAAGAAAACGATGGCGGCGACAAATGACATTACCGGTGACGTGATCAAAAGCGGAATTTATACAACCAATGGACGATTCAATTATGATTTGATCTTTGCTAAAAAAACAGCACAGGAATGGATTGATTTTCATCCCGATTACCGCGGAGCACAAATCATAGATGCAGACGGTTGGCGCAACGGCGATGGGATTACTCTTGAGTCGAAAATTTCTTTCAATGATTTTAAGATTCGCTTTAATCATGCTACCGTTTGCACTAACCTAATCAAAAAGAATGACTCCAAAGTATAACATCATCATCAGCGAAGGCTGTACTGCTTTCTACACTGACGTGAATGGAAAGACTGTTGGCGGGAGCTATGAACCAACACGATTGACGGACGAAGAAGAAAACGAATTGGTTGACTATCTTCTAATTAAAGTTAAGGAAGGTATCACAGACGGCGAGATTGATCTTAACGCATTGATTGGTCTTTTTCAATATGATGACTATGAGACAGACGACACGTCATGTGAAACATGTGGAGATTCCGTAAGCCGAACAATTTACAACATATGAGTTACAATTTATTTCTCGATGATGTCCGCATGCCTAAAGATGGATACCTATATGATCAAAAGGTAGATCTATGTCAAGCAAGCAACATTCACAACTGGGTAATTGTCCGCGACTATGATGAATTTACATCTATGATTCGTAATGGTGGTATTCCAACAGTTGTCTCGTTTGACCATGATCTTCATTTTGAACATATGCGACATTACTATGATGTAACGTCAGTTTGCGGAGTTGTTGAATACGGCAACTTGAAGTATAAGACTGGACTGGCATGCGCGCAATACTTGATTGATGCATGCCGTGAAAAAGATGTCCCACTTCCACGCTGCTATGTTCATAGCGCAAATGAATGGGGTCGAGAAAACATTAAGAAACTACTTGGGATAGTTTGATGCTTTCTTGTTTACATTTGTGTATAAGTATTTATAATATACTCGAATGACTGACATTTACTACACCTATGCTTCTAAGCAAGAACTCCTTGACATTGGAGTAAAAGAGGATACAATCTTTGAAGACATCAGCGAATTGTCTGAAATGTGTGATCATAAAGATGCTCCAAAATTGAATCAAGCTGAACTCACTGTAGAACAGTGTATGAAATTGATTCCCGAAGGAGAATACTGCTATGCTGTGAACATTTTGGAAGATGGGTTTGTAGCAAGACCACATTGTCCCTTTTGGGATAAAATGCTTGAGTTCCCAAAACAAAACAATGGATACTGTCACTACCGAAAACAAGGAGACTGGCAAATGGGTAGTGTTGGACTACTATGGGATCAGTGTAAGTGCTGTGGTATTAATGAAACCCGTGAAGAAGATTTGATTCTTGAATAATATGAATATATTTTTAATTTTATGGCAGATATGGGCTGATGTTTAAATTGTGGATTGCTATTATACTAAACGCTATTGCTTTTCTTGCTCAACTATATGTTAACCTTTTTTAATTATGTACGGTGGTCCTAATTTTTCAGAAAAGACAGAAAATAGATTAACCATTCTTGCTGCTGTTTTATTTGTTCTTGTATTCGGAGGGGGGATAATGAGCATAATAGGCTGGACAGTTTATCACATAATCACACACATTTAATGTCTAACCTGCCAACTCAAAGCAATGGCTTTTGTCATTACCTTAAGTGCGGTGACTTCACATCCCCTGGAACCGATCTGCTTTGGGATAGTTGTAAACACTGTGGAGTAAACGATAACGACGAAGATTATGAATAATAACCTAACACCATTTTCTATCCGCGGCCAGGTCATCTATGACAACATGAAGAAGTTTGCGTCTCAACTACCTCCAGGTCGTTCACGTCGAATTGCATTCAGTGAATTTTGTAAAGGTATTCGGCAAGGAACCTCAGAACGTAGTTGTGGTATGTAAAACACACACACACATGTTGATTAAAAATTATTGAAGAGTTGACAAAGCAAACAATTAAGGTAAACTGATGAGAAATCCAAAATTTAGAGTGTGGGACAAATTAGACCAACGTATGATTTGTCCAGATGTAGGATATCAAGGTCATTATGCTTTAAGTCTCGATGGTCATTTTCATAATCTCCAAAATGGTAGTGGAGGTAAAGAATATATCATTCAACAATTCACTGGTCTGAAAGATAAGAACGGTAAGAAAATCTGTGAAGGTGATATTATCCAACTAGAAGGATCACCTATCTCCTATTCTATTGAGTGGGACAAGTATCAATGGGCTATCAATGCTCATGGAGCATTGGGATACGATCCTGACTGGAATATTCAGCCGTTTAATCATTGTGTTTATGAACGAGCGATTGTTGTTGGAAATATCTTTGAGAACCCTGAACTCCTACGCACATGAAAGACATCGTTCCTATCCTAACTTTCCCATCTCGCTTCGCTGAAACACCAGAATCTTTTATTCGTAGAGAATGGAGCGCTGACCAATCATGCCCTACGTTTTGGGAAAGTTTCTTAAAGGATAATGAAGTTGCAGCTGACTTCGAATTCTTTACAGATGAGCTTGTGGTTAAGCATTGGTTTTATTGCGGTTCATCATGCCCAGATACAAACATATATTCGGACAAAGCAGACTTTATGAAGGAAATCCAATCTGGTTATGCTGGTGACATTTTTGAAATTTGGATCTTATCTGACAATCCAAAGTACTATACGTTCAAGTGTCCAGACGCGGATGGTAACTCACCCGGACGAGGATCATACTAAGATGACAACACCCTCTGCTTCGCTATTTAAGATTTGGAACAAAGCTCTGCGTCGTTATGATGATCCATCTGACTATGCATTGCGATGTGAAGGATATGCACTATCTTACGATTGGCATAATGACCACGGAAAATCATATGGACCAGCCTTTCATGAATATGCTGTTCAGCTCTTTAGTGGACTATTTGACATTGATCGTAATCCAATTTATGACGGCGATTACCTAGCTGACCCAGCTGAACAATTTCATAAAGTACATGACATGTATTTCATTTATGAGGTTGGTCTATATTGCGGTAGTTACCGTAAGCCATACATATACAAAGCATTCTCTAAGTCCGACGAAGTTCATGTTGTTGGGCGCGTGAACCACGAAGATGCACTTGATTTCTCTAAGCTTCGTATCATTGGAAGCATCCATAAAACACCGTTAAACATATACCGATGACATTACTAACTGAGTATCCTGTTATTCTAGGAGCTGAATACGTTTACAATGAAGATGAAACTGTAGCTACGTTAGAAAGCTGCGACCTAAAGAAAGATTGGATTCGCTTAAAATGTAAAGACTCTCCGTGGATTTTTGAGTCCAACCACTTTACTTTTTCGTGCTATTGGAAATTAAAGTAATATGACAATATACCCTGAAGACTCTGAAGCACTTTATTACATCGAGCTTAACGCTGAAGAAAACGAAGTGACTCTTTATCGTCGTCATTTCTTTATGCCTCATGAGGAATTCAAGAAGCTACAAGATGAATTTGGCTTCCGGTTCCTTAGTAATGAAGGCCATCCTTACCAAATATTTCGTCTACCCGTTCCTCCGCTAGGATGTGTACCTGACGTTTCTTGGTACAAGTGGATGGTAAACAGATTAAATCTATGCGCGTGAATTTTCTTGTTTACATTTAAACATTTTTTGATTATAATAACTACATGATTGATCGAGTATTCTGGGACATTGACGAAACGCTAATTCACACTGAGATGCGGCCTTTTGGCGAAGGTTATGGGGAAGTTGAGTTTAAGCTTGACGGTGTTAGCTATTACACTAAGATTCGCCCATGCAGCTCTGATCTTGTTGCTTTTAGTCGTGACCTTGTTGGTGCCGATAATGTCTACATCTTGACAACTGCCACACGCGACTATGCACGTGAAATCAATCGGATTGCCGGTTGGAATTTTGAGCATGATCATATCTTCTCTCGGGAGGATTTGCATGAACATCGTTGCAGCACTGCATATGGTGGTTCTACAACTGCACAAAATCAACAAGTTTCTTCAGCTAGAAACGTTATCATTGACAACCTGCCGCCTCGTGACAATTGGAACAAGATGAGTTTCACTGGAATCGACAGTGAGCGTTACTTGAAGATTAACGACTACTATGGAGTTCAATTTGCAAGTTGTACTTTCGTTGAAGACGTCAAAGAATTCTTAACCAAGCTACACGCCGATGCATAATGTACCTGAAACCGTAATGAATGCTGCGTTACGAAATGCAGAGATCGTCGCTGAAACTTTGTCGATTCTACCAGTTGGTTACCTACCAGCTCATACTCCTGAGTCTATTCCTGGCCGTGTCAAAGATCTTGTGACAGAGCATGTAAAGTATTTTAACGCTCTTGAAAGAATTGCTGCAGGAACAAAACACTCAAAAGAAATTGCAAACAGCGTACTTGGTTATACTGACAACCACGAACAACAAATCGAGCTACTACGTGAAGAGAACCTGCGCCTCAAACTGAAGCTTGAGGAACTTGAAAACAAAGCTGCACAAACAATCCTATCACACACATACGCTAATGAACAACACTGAAGACATCCGAAAGAAGGAAAAGAAACTGAATCGCGAGCATTGGATGTGTCGCGTCCAAATGTATACGTTTGGAATTGACGCACCTAACTATTACATGGGATACTGTCCATTCTTTTGGATGACATGGGTCTCATTGCTTGTCCTACCAATTGTGTTTCTTGGCAAGACGTTTGTCAAACTAACGAGTATTCTGATTAGACCAGTGACACGATACATAGACACTCGTGCCAAAGCCCGTGAAGCGGAATTGATAAAGACTCCGCTTGAGCCAACCTACAATACAATTCTTGATGTGTATGGAGTGTTTGGCAAAGATGATTTTGTGTTGGGTTTAGATGGACAAAAGATTACTTTAGAAGATTATTCTAGACTTATATTCTGTTACGATTATGTTCGTGATGAAAGATTCCGTCTATGGTTCCTACAAAATCCAAATTGGAGAGACACACATCTCGAGAAAGCGCGCGCCGAAAGACAACGTGTAGAAGGTGAAGAACGTGAACGTCGTAAAAAACGAGAAGCGCGTAATCGCAAATTGTCAAACGTCGCAGGCCTATGTGGACGTGGATTGTTTAAGCTGCTTATTCCAACAGTGATCATTGCATTAGGAGCGTTGGCCTATTATGGTATCATCAAGCTATGCAGCGTTGTTGAGCTTGCAGACGTTGTGTTAGTATTCTCTATCATTGGGTTTATCGTTGCTGGGTTCCTTGCATGTCGAATCTTAGGTGACTTCTTGTCTACGTTCGTATTCACTGAACCTGTCAAAGATAAGATCTCTCGTGTATTGGGACGTATCTTTGATGATGGTGGAATATGTGATGGTCTCACCAATAAGATTCGTAATGTCAGGGAATTTATCATCGACACCGTTGCACTAACTTATAAAGCAGAATGTCCTCTTATCCTATGGGGTGACGAAACTGGAAACATTACACGTCGTAACAAATCAAAGAACAAATAATGAAAAAGAAATGCAACTATGAGTATGATCAGTCTGCCTGCATGTTTATATGTGGCGCATGTAAGAACGAAATAGTTGCACATAGTCAAAGTGATTTCAACCGAAAGAAAAGACAAAAGAAATGCCGTAAGCCTCAAACGTTTGTGGAGAATTTGGGCAAAAGCGATGGGCCAAAAGGCAACTGATCATGATGGAGAAGCAGACATTGCGGCAATCATACGGACTGTGTTCTGGGTGGTTAACCTCATTACCTGCTTCTTCATTATCGCTAACACGCTAAGACACTGGTAAACATGAATACAAAACAAGTCATTGTAATGCGTAAGGATTTGAACATGCGCAAAGGAAAAATGATTGCACAGGGCAGTCACGCGTGTATGTCGTTCTTAACAAAGAGTGGATCAAATGTCTTTGATGATCATCATTGGGCATATTACCGAACCTCAAATTTCAACAAGAATTGGGTTTATGAACTTGCACATTGGCTCAACAATTCTTTTCGCAAGATCACTGTCTATGTGAATAGCCAAGAAGAACTTGAAGAGGTTCATCAGGCAGCACTTGACGCTGGGCTAATCTCACATTTAGTTACTGACAACGGAGCAACCGAATTCAATGGAGTTCCTACGATGACATGCTGTGCAATTGGACCACACTGGGACTCCAAGTTTGAAGGAATCACTGACCAACTACCATTACTATGAACGAGGAAGAACAAAGCAAAGAAATTATCAAAGCTATCGATGATGCTATGATGGGCAAAAAGACCGAAAGGATCAATGTTACTCTACCTCACAAGTTTGACATCAGCTTTACGGTTGCACATCGAGAGTATTGGACAACCGATGATGTTGTTGAAGTTCTTTCGGAATTGATTGAATTTCTTAAAGCACCAGTTGAAGAAGACACTGAAATTTTTTAAGTATGAATGAAGAAGATGCTGATGTGGTTAACAAAATTGTTGCCAAACATCTAAAAGAATACGAACCTAAGGACTTCATTACTCCACGCATCATTGATACGCTTCCGACTGGATACATACTAAATAGCAAGGACATCGTTCATCCGCGCCACAGTTACTATGATCCTGAAGGAGAATGCAATTTTCATATTTGGGCTGATAAGCGCTGCTATTACTGGGGAGTTGAAATTGAAGCACGTTACACTGGTCTTGGTGAAGGTACTCCTAAGATCAGGCGATGCGAACACATCAGTCCAAAACTGCATGCGATCTTTAAAGAACTTCCATCTTTATGAAGATTTTTATTTACATCGGCGTTCTTTTGTGTTAAAATAATTCAGCAATGGAAGATATTCAACGCTATGAAAAAACCACGTGAATTAACGCCTCCACCAAAAGACGCTCGAAAAGAACTCTATTTCGAGATCGAGAATGATTGTGTTCGTGACTGGCATGATGGCAAAGAATATGGTTCCTGGGAAAGAACCTATAATTCTTCTCTAAAGAAGATCTCACGTAATAAAGATTTACTTAGCAAGTGGAATTTCGAAGCTCATCGGGTCAATGATGAAGTTTACGATGCACAGAACCTCTATGCCGTCGTTGTTACTTATAGTAGCGGAGATACATTTGGAACTTCTGTAGGCAATCTGGCACTTGCTTTTGTCACCGAAAAGGCTGATGAAGCAATTGAAGCAAAAGATTCAATTCTTGAGCAAGAACAGTATGAATATGAAAGCAAGTATTCCTTCAGAGAAAAGACTGGAAAGAAACCTAAGTGGAACGAATCTTTTAGGGATCATCCAAAAAGCACAGGACGTTCGCCTTGGAATGGTTATTTCGAACATGTAACATCGGTAGATATTGTATTCTTACCAGTGATGGGGTAATTATGAACTGCTTTGACGACTCGCCCAATCTAAAAGGAAAAAGCAAAGACGAAATAATTCGCATCTTAGCTAAAGAACGAAATCGTTTTGCGCGTTCTCGACAAGAATGGATCGCTGCTGCATTTTTGCTAAACCGTGGAGAACGTTCGGACTATGATCGTCTAGTCTTTGAAGAACTTTGTCCAACCTGTATTAAATACTATGATGAAATTTAGAATCGTTGCAAGATATTGTACCTTGGATGATCCATATTACATCGTTCAACAAAAACGATGGTATGGCTGGGGGTTTCCTAGTAATCGTTATTCAAACAAATTGTCGCCGGATAGTTATTACGAAATATTTTTTACTGTTGAATCAGCTGAAACCGCGCTGAACGATTACATCAAAGAGTTAAAGAATGTAAAGCGTAAGAGCGAGATAATTAAGGTATATGAAGAACCTTCGTCTTAAAGCAATTGCTACAGCTATCATGCTTGCAGCCAATGCATACATCGTAACTGACATGATCACAACCACAAAAGAACGACTACTAAAACATCAAAGAAAATGAGAATCTGCCTCTATGCCGGACCTGGTGCCGGTAAAAGTACAACATCATCATGGCTGTTTGCTGAGCTAAAGAAACGCGGACACAGCGTTGAACTCGTCAGCGAATATGTTAAAAGCTGGGCAATTGCCAAACGCGATGTCATTGGTTTTGACCAAGTGTATCTTATGGGGAAACAATTAAATTATGAATACCGCTTTCTTGCACATGGCATACAGCATATTGTGACCGACAGTCCAGTGTTGTTATCTGCATGCTACACTCGATCATACTTTAATGACCTCAAGATTGCAGACCACATGGAAGCAATCATTGCTGAATATGAAAGTCGCCATCCAAGTCTTAACATCTTTCTGAATCGTGATGGTAAAGAATACCGCACCGAAGGACGCTGGCAAGATGCTGAAGCTGCGAAGAATATTGACGGTATTGTAAAAGATACTCTAGAGCGTAACGGTTTGCCATACACTGAGTTTTCTTTCTATGATACCGAAGACATCTTGAAACACGTAATACAAAACATATGAGTAGAGAAATCAAGTTTAAAACATGGCATCCGGAAACATCAAGGATGAGTGACAAATCTTATTCTTGGGAAATGATTATGAGATTTGGTTTTAAAGAATTTGTTCCTCTCCAATACACTGGCTTCAAAGATAGAAATGGTGTAGAGATTTACGATGGTCATATATTACGGCATGATATTGGCCTAGGTCCACTCTACTATGTCGTTTATTGGTGCTCAGCCGACGGGCAATGGAAAATCGACAAAGAACACGGCGGTAACACTGGGCCATGGTTTGACTACTATGAAGTAGTCGGTAACACATTTGAACACAGTGAATTATTAAAAATCATATGAATGAAGAACTACTACATCACGACAGCGAAACATTGAAACATGTCAATGAAGTTCGCGCAAACATTTGGACTCTAATCAAAGAACTTGATCGCCGCGCCGCGGTTCATGATGCATCCAAATTTGAGGAACCCGAACGCAGCATCTTTGCGGCAAACACTACAAAGCTAGCAAAGACCGAATATGGAACTCCTGCATACCAGGAACTCCTTAATGAAGTGCAGCCTGCAATCACTCATCACTACAGCAAGAACACTCACCATCCTGAACATTGGCCAAATGGAGTAAATGGTATGGATCTCCTTGACGTCATGGAAATGCTTGCGGATTGGGCCGCCGCCGTAAAGCGGAACAAAAACGGAAATGTCCATAAGTCCATACAGGTAAACCGTGAAAGGTTCGGACTCTCGGATCAACTCGTTTCAATCCTGGAAAATACCGTCAATCGACACTTCTGACACGTAACTTATTGAAAATCAGCGTAAATTGTGAAATTTTGAACTTTTTTCACAATTTACGCATTTTCTTGTTTACATCGGTCGGTTTTCCGTATATAATGATTCTGTAAGGCAACCACCACAAAGTATGACCACAGAAGATCCACAAAAGCAGCTCGAAAAATTCCAAAAGGCTTTTGACGCGCTAATGAAGAAGTTTCCTAAAATCTCTGTATATGGTGACAGAAACGGCGATCCTATTGCCATGATCTTCGATGGTGTACGCAGCAAGTCTATTAAACTCTCTAAGTAATCGGAACTCTAATAAAATCTAAATATGACCACCTACAACGATTTCGCAGTTCCATACGGTTATGATTCTGCATCACGTAATTACTAAGTATGAAAAATCTAATCCTCGTTCTAATTGCATGTGCCGTTCATATCGGCATTCACCAAGTCGCTCGTTACTACAGTCTTCTTAGTGACGATGCAAATGCTACCTTGCTGTTTCTTGCACTCTTTGCAAGCTTCGCTGTCGGATTCACCGCTGATCTCAAAACCGAAAATTCTACACTATGAATACTAAACGCCTACACATCACCTGGAAGACCTCTACTCATCAGACCTATTTCGCTTCTTTGGACGGCGAGTATTGTCCAGTCTCTAACGTCGATTCTCTTAAGCCGATCGCCGTAAAGGAAAATACCTTTCCAGGCGGCGAACAGCATCTGCGCCTAGACATTGCCGAAGACTCCATTACCGATGACGCTCATCTTGTTCTTGCGGCTCGTTACAATACAGCCGCTGATCTGATTAAGATTGTTCTTGCGGCTGACGCTGCCCGCCGTCTTGGATTCTCTAAGACTACGCTCATTCTTCCATACTTCCCTGCTGCTCGTCAAGATCGTGTCTGCAATGTCGGCGAGCCACTTACCGTTAAGATCTTTGCGGATATGATTAACAGCTGTGGCTTTGACGCAGTTCATATTCTCAGCCCACACAGCGAAGTCACTCCAGCATTGCTTAATAACGTCGTAGTTCACGATGAATGCGAGCTTGTTGAAACTATGCTGAAAGAATGGATCACTGCATCGATGTCCACTACAATCAATATCGTCTGTCCTGATGCAGGCGCTGGCAAGCGTGTTGGGAAGGTTGCATCTTACCTTGCAAAGCGCTTCCCACAAAACACCGTCAATCTTATCCGTTGTGAAAAGGTTCGCGATGTACGTGACGGTTCGCTCAAGGAATTCTTTGTCCAAGCCGATGATCTTGGTGGACATCCTACGCTTATCATCGATGACATTGTCGCTTATGGCGGAACGTTCCTTGGACTTGCTGACAAGCTGCGTGAACGCAACTGTGGCGAGCTTGGCATCTTTGTCTCGCATGCTGACTGTGAAGCTGGCATTGAGAATCTGAAGCAAAAGTTCGACGTTGTCGCTGCGACTGACTCGAAGCGTGACTATGCAGGCTACAGCTTGGACAATGACCCTATCGTTAAGATCATTCCATTCAAAGTTCAGACTGCATGAAGAAAGTTGTGATATACAGAAAATCTCCACAAAACAAGACTCAAACACTCCAATGATTAAGTCAAACACTCCAATGATTAAGCTATACCTACGACAACCGTCTGACATTCCATTTCAGTGGAAGCGTGTTTATGCCAAGAAAAAGACAGGCGTGACTATCCGTGCAGTGAAGCCAGAAGGTGAAAGCTTCAAGGTTTCATGGAGTGAAAGTCTGCTGTATGCTGATCCTAATCTTGATCTGATTGTTCGTAGTGAACTTGACGGTAGGGAATATCCTTGTAAGAAGGACATCTTTACGGAAACGTATGAACTCGCTGGACCTGCATATGAAGCTGAAGGAACAATTGCTAGCTATCGCTACACGAAGAAGACGGTGAATTCACTTGTCGAAGTTCCACAAGGATATGATGTTACGGTCGGAACACTTGAAGGAGACGTGACCGATGTCCAGTATCCTGACTACATTGCAATTGGTCCAAAATGCGAATTGTATGTAAATACGAAAAAGACGGTCGACGAAAACATGGAAATCCTTCCATGACCATGATTCTGGGAAAATTCGCAAAATTTTACGAAAAAAAGTGAAAATTTGTGAATTTTCTTGTTTACATCTGATCATTTTCCGTTTATAATAATCCCGTAAGGAAACCACCACATGCAATCAAAACCGCTTATCTCCGAGGAAAATCAAAACCAAGCAAATGTTATTCTTAGCTCTTTGCTGAATGTTTTACCGTCTGGTCGCTATCACGTCAGCGAATTGCTACCACGGATGATTATTAATCAATTTGAAGTGTGTGAGGTCTGGTACCAATCATGCAGTGATCTTGCCCTGCGAAAGCTTTCTTATGATTCGGTGCCTGGTTGGTTCGAACTTCAATAAACTTTTCCATTTACATCCATTCGTTTTCCGTTTATAATCTAACTGACACAAACAAAATATGAAACCACTACTTACTTCCCTAGCCGCGGCTGCAATCGTTCTCCTCAGCTCTTGTACTGAAAACGAACGCGCAAAATCGTTTGGCGGAACTCAAACTATCAATCTTCCAACAAAGACAAAGCTTGTCAATGTGACTTGGAAGGCTGACTCTAACATGTGGATTCTGACACGCCCAATGCGTGAAAATGAAACTCCCGAAACGCTTACCTTCTCCGAAAAGTCTAACTTTGGCGTCATGGAAGGCACTGTGATCTTCAACGAATCTAACTAATCCAACTCAACACTACATTATGACTACCGCAAACATTCCACCAAATAACGTCCGCACTCTTGCTCCGCTCAACGTTGACGGATACAAGGTTGATCACCGCCCTCAATACCCAACCAATTCTGCTCTTGTCTTTAGTAACTTTACTGCACGTGGTACTCGCGTGAAAGGTCTTGACAAGGTCATCTTCTTCGGTCTGCAGTACTTCATGGATGAGTACCTGACCAAGGATTGGAATGACAACTTCTTCAACCTTCCGCTTGATGAAGTCACTGAACAATATGGACACGATCTCGTTGGCTACCTTGGTGTGAATAACATCGGTGATCAGCACATCCGCGATCTCCACGCTCTTGGTCATCTGCCGCTTGAGATCTGGGCTCTGCCTGAGGGCTCGAATGTCGACCTTCGCGTTCCAATGTTTGTCGTTTGGAATACCGATGCTCGCTTCTTCTGGCTGACCAACGCCATCGAGACTATTCTCTCGACGACCATTTGGCTTCCATGTACCAGTGCTACAACTGCTCTGATGTATCGCCGTATTCTTCAGCGCTATGCTGATGAAACGAATCCTGAGATGGGCGACTTCGTTCAGTGGCAAGGTCACGACTTCTCGTTCCGCGGTCACTCCTCGCGTGAATCGGCTTGCACTAGCGGTGCTGGTCACTTGCTTGTCTTCACTGGAACTGATACGCTGCCCGCTGTTAGCCTGCTTGAGAAGCACTATGCTTGCAGCCGTAAGACTCAGCTCATCGGTGGTTCGGTTGCTGCAACTGAGCACTCGGTCATGTGCATGGGTGGAATGGAAGACGAAGTTGGTACATTCCGTCGCCTGATCGAAGATGTTTACCCAACCGGTATCCTCTCGATCGTTTCGGACACGTGGGACTTCTGGAACGTTGTCAATCCTGATGGCGGCATTGCTGCTCAACTGAAGGATAAGATTATGGCACGTGATGGTAAGGTTGTGATTCGTCCTGACAGTGGTGATCCAGTTAAGATTGTGACAGGTTATACCGAAGATGAGATTGTTCGTCTTGACGGTAAGATCTATGAGAATAACGGACACACTAATGGTAAGGAACTCACCGAACTTGAAGTCAAGGGTATGATTGTGTGCCTTTGGGAAATCTTCGGGGGTACCGAAACCAGCACGGGTTACAAGCAGCTCGACAGCCACATTGGTGCAATCTATGGCGACAGTATTACCCTTGAACGCGCTGAGCAAATCTGCGCACGTCTCAAGGCTAAGGGCTTTGCTTCGACCAACCTTGTGTACGGTATCGGATCGTTCACCTATCAGGGTGCTGTTACCGAAGACGCTATCGTTACTCGTGATACTCACATGTTTGCTGTCAAGAGCACTTACGGCGAAGTCTTCGATGCCGAAGGTAATCGCGTTGGTGTTGAGATCTTCAAAGATCCTAAGACTGACGGCGGCATGAAGAAGAGCGCCAAGGGACTCACTGCTGTCTATCGCACTGAGAACGGATTCGCTCTTAAAGATCAGGCAACGTGGGACGAAGTTAAGAACTGCGCTTTCGTTCAGGTCTACAAGGATGGTAACGTTGTTAAGCGTTGGACTCTCGACGAGGTTCGGGCCGAGGTTGCCAAGAGCTTTTAATATGCAAAAATTCACAGTCATATGGGAATATGTGCATCCCGCAGTAAATACGTGCATTCAAACTCAAAAAACATTTGTTCTTGCAAAAACATTAGAATCTGCTAAAACTGTAGCAGCTCCTCCAAGCGTAGTTCGCTTTGTTTATGAAGGACATTTGAAGCCTGTGTTTGATTGTTACAATGACGATACTGTAATCACAATCCCATAAGCTATTCAGGTCGTGCTCCCGGACCTATACGGGAGACCACATTTCAGCCTCTGCAATGAGGGCATCTGATAAGCGTTAGTTCAGCCAAGGGAGAAAGAAGTGGCGCATCTTTCCGTGAGCGACCTGATCGGAGGCTGAAATGTGGAAACTCTCAAAGAAAAGAAGAACCAATTACGAAATCTGAAAAGATCATTGCGACAAAAAGCTCGCTATAACTATTCATGGGAATGTTATAATATCAATCAGACTATAAAGACTCTCCAAAAAGAAATAACACAAACTGAACAACAAAATGCTACTGGTAAGATTTGACGACAATTGGGCTGATGAAATGGATGTCAGCGGGTTTAAGCTTTTTGACAATCTTGACGCTTGGAACGCTGCTATTGCTGAGTTCAAAGAGGAAAAGGAGATTGTTGACGGTGAGGACAACGGATACTTCGAGGTATGCTTTGGCACAAACGAATACATCGAGTATGAAACTGTCGAAGAGTTTTTGACACAGTTTGATATCACTGAAATTAGTGATGCTGCGGCAGAAGTGATTGAGACATTGTTTCCTGAAGCTAAGCTTAGCTATGGATACGGACACTTCCCACTATAAGATATGATTGAAGTATACACACCTCCGACTTATTACATTCCAAAGAACAAGTCCTACCCAACTATATTCCTAGCAGGAAGCATCGAGATGGGTAACGCTGAAGATTGGCAAAAGCGAGTCATCGATTATTGTCGGGCTAAGGCTCCTTTTGATGCTCTTACTTTTTACAATCCACGTCGTGCCGATTGGGATTCTAGTTGGGAGCAGTCGCTAAACAGCCCAAACTTCTATGAGCAGGTATCTTGGGAACTTGACATGCTCATTGCGTCAGACTTCATCTATATGTACTTTGATCCATCTACACAAAGTCCTATTTCTCTTCTTGAGCTTGGAATGTTTGCAAGCAGCGGCAAGATGATTGTATGCTGTCCCAATGGATTCTATCGTAAAGGAAACGTCGATGTTGTCTGTCAGAAGTTTAACATACCGCTCTTTACAGATTTTGATGCTAGCCTAGTTGCTCTAAGAAACAAAATTAGAGAATACACCAATTCATAAGTTTCTTGTTTACATACGTGCAAAACTGTTTATAATATAACTATCATGGGAACGCTATTTGACGATTGGTCGCGACTATCGGGATTGTGCATCGCTACATCATTCATATGGATGCGGTGTTACGGTCAATGAAGAATTGTTGTATGCAGGTATCCCTATGCTACATGTTGAAACAGCGGCTGAAGGTAAAATAACAAAATTTGAATCTAAGTAATATGGAAAAACTAAAGACACCTGAAGAATACGGATACGTCCAGCATGGAAACATTGTGCTCTTTCAAAAAGGACCGCTGTCACAATGGTATGGTGGCTTCTCTGGACAAAGCGGAGGCTTCCATCCTATGCTCGACAAAAATCGTATGTCTACCGATCTGCTCTGTAATTGTGCAGAGCAATGGATGATGCTGGCAAAGGCAGCAATCTTCAACGATGAAGATACCTACAATTTGATTCGAGATGCAACCAATCCGAAGGATCAAAAGGACCTAGGCCGTCTTATCAAGAACTATGATGAGACTCTTTGGAGCAAGCACAAATACACTGTTGTTGTTTCGGGTAACACATGGAAGTTTAAGCAAAATCCACACCTAAAAGAATTCATCACTCAATTTCCACGCAACACAATCTTTGCGGAAGCTGCTCCTTGGGATCGTGTCTGGGGTATTGGTCTTGGACCTGAAGATCCTCGTGCATTGGACCCTAAGCAATGGAATGGCGAAAACCTTCTTGGAAAAGCGTTGAGTAAAGTTCGTAAACTACTATGAAAGCATATTTGAAAAATCTGTTCCGCGTATTCCGTGAGCCGTCAATGCTCTTTAATCGTTTTTGGAGATCTGATGTTATCTATCCAATCACTTCATGGTTTAATCCAAAGCAAAAGTGGCTGACACGCGTCATTCCAAACACTTGGTGTGACAAGGTTGAACTGGTTCCTCAAATCCTATTTGCATGTCTTATTGACTTTGTCGAAAAGGAAAAAGGTCTGGATCAGCTTGACATTGATTGGAAGGAAGGACTTGAAGATGGACATTTTTCTCAGGCGTATGTTGACAATGTGATTAAGACATACAGCGAACTACGTGATGTGTATGTCTACGTTAAGACTGAACGTGCTCTGCTACAAAAGCAGCACGATGAATCATATCCAGACTATCCACTACCACCTGAGCTTGAAGGTAAAAGTTACCATGAAGTCTATGCAGAGACTAACCGTCTTGAGAAACTAATTGAAGAAAAAGATCAGTGGGCAATGCATGCAATTGTAACACATGTAGGATGCTTATGGACCTAAACATGATTTACGCTCCATACATACCGATACTTTTAACTGAACCACGCACTATGAACGACGAATATACACTCTTCATGAATGAATACAACCGCTTGCACAGTCATTGTCCAGAGTGCGGTAGTACTAGCAATGTGCAGACTCTGCTTGCATTCATATTAAATCTCTCTAAGAAAGAAGAATATGTAGACCGCAACGGTTGCACTTGCTGCGGTTGCGGATGGACTGGAATTGTCCACGACCTAGTTTAACAAAAATGAAATTTACATCAGTGAAAGAACTTAAAGAAAAACTCGACACAGAACTTGAAGCAGAGAAATGCTTCGAGACACATCTGATGAACAAGTATCCATCTCTCTTTTACAAGGATGCAGATGGTAAATTGCTGCCTCCTGACAGTGGCATTTGGTGTCCTCCAGGATGGCAAAGTTTGGTTGAACGTCTATGTGAAAGCATTGTGTTTCGCATCAAGAATAACCATACCTATACTCCTCGCAAGTTCTTTGCGTTGCCAGTTCGCCATTGGATTTGGAATCGCATTGTTTATCCGATTCGTGTTTGCGTTGATCCTAAGACAAAGGTCTTCAAGAATAAGAGATTTATAACAGGCGCCGAATCTAACAAGATTGATGCAGACCATCCATGGCGAACATACATCGTAAGAAACATCTTCAGACGCGTCGAGACTTTTCTCGTACCGCGGAATAAATACAAACTGGGACCAATCCCTGAAGTTAAGATTGGTCAAATTAAAGAAAAGTTCGGTACCCTGAGATTCTACTATGATGGAGGAGACTCTGTCGTTCACGGAATGGTAAGCTTTGCCGAGACTTTGTCTGGTAACACCTGTGAGATGACCGGCGAAGCTGGTAGTCTCTGTAAGAGGGGTAAAGGGATGTCTTGGTATAAGACACTCTCCGAACGTAAAGCAAACGAAATAGGATACACTAAAGTAGAATGAAAATACGTAAATACATCGCAATAATGTCATGCTTGATATTCACGTCATGTGTAATGACAAAAGAAGTGAATGCAACACCAACTGAAAAAGTAGCTCCAACCGAACAGCACGGTCGTGCATCATGGTATAGCATACGCACAAATGGAGGAACACAAACCGCAAGCGGAAAGACTCTCTCAGACTATGCTTCCACGGCTGCACATAAAACGTTACCGTTTGGAACTAAGGTTCGGGTAACTAATAAGAATAACGGTAAATCTGAAATTGTGACAATTACCGATCGTGGACCATACATTCATGGTCGCATTATTGACGTCACAGTCGGCACCGCAAAAAGACTTGGATTTGCTGATCAGGGATTAGCTCATGTGAAGGTGGAAGTCCTGAAGTCTACGAATAATTAAGAAAAACCGTACTACAATTCCCAGAAATGCATAACCCATTGAGTTTCAATGGCGTGAAAAATATGCATTTCTGGGAATTTTCTTGTTTACATCTGATTGTTTTCCGTTTATAATAATTCTGTAAGGCAAACCACCACAATCCAACCGATTTATGAAAATTGAAAGTATCCTAGTTTGGCCTCGTGAAATCAACCTCGGCTGGGCCGACTGTTGTGAAAACAAATCAACCGACACTCATCATAGCGAAAGTGCTGCAAAGGCAGTTTGTCAGGCTCTGATTCGCGAGGGATTTGGATGCAATCGTCAGCAGTTTCCAACTGAAGCACGTGTCGAAGTTGATGGCAAGATTGTGTTCCATTGGACCGAGGAAGAAGGCTACATCATCGATGAAGTGAAACAACAAGATCGCATCATGTGGGGACTAAGCTGCTTCTGAATATCAGTCAAGATCTCTCAAAATGCACAAATTGTGAAAATCTATGAAACTTTTTTCACTTTTGTGCATTTTCTTGTTTACATTTGAGCGGTTTCCGTTTATAATAATTCTGTAAGGCAACCACCACAAAATATGATCAAAGTTACCACACATAAGACCAGAAGTTTCCGGGAAAAACGAATCAACGGCGCTCGCGCGTATGTCAATTCATCGGTCGGGAAGGTCGTTGACAATTTCTTCAATGACAACAAAATTTATGCTCTTAAGTTCAAGTGCAGCACGTGGAATGCATTGAAGCGGAAGGCTGTCGAGTCTGACATTGCCGATCTGAAGACGATCTTCGGCGAAGACTCCGAAATCCGCTGGTCGAAAACCGCTGGTTGCTCGTGTGGATGCTCTCCAGGATATGTGGTCGACGGCAAGATTGACGGAAAATACCGCAATTCTGACGTCTGGATCGACATTGATTCTTGCACCGCTCATCTTGTGAAACTTCTCCCGGACTTCATGAAGAAACTGACGGCTGAAATTGCCAAGAAAAATTCTTAAAAAGTTGTTTACATTCTGCCGAAAACCTGTTAAAATAATTCCGTAACGAAACTCGAAATACACTATATTATGTCGCTAAACCGAATGACTGAAATGCTGGAAGATATGAACTCCCAGCCAAACGCCGCTGAAGGATTCTCCGCTGCCGAATTTTATAAGGCAGGCCAAAAGTACGGAGTAACCTGCAGCGAAATCATGGTGAACTTCCTTGGCAAAGCCCGTGCGCTTTCTCGCGGTAAGTATCCCGCCGTTGCTCCTGACGCTCCGCTTGAAACGAGCCGCAAGCCAAAAGCTGCAGCTGCTCCCAAGCCAAAAGCTGCAGCTGCTCCCAAGCCGTTGAAGGTCGCTGCGAAAAAGGCGCCCAAGAAGGCCGATGAAAAACCCGCCAAGGTGCCCAAAAAGACCAAGCCGAGCATTGCCGATGAAATCAATGCCGAGCTCGATGCCGAAGATCTCGAGGAAAGCGGTGCAGTGTTTGTATACATCGCGACTCCTGACGAAATTGCTGAAGAAGGCTGAATCATTTATGCAGGGTGAAAGCCCTGCTTTTCCTTTATGAAAAATCTTACGAAAACATTCTGGCGCGCATATTACCGTCTGACTCTTGGCGCCGAAGAGAATTCTCGCCGTGTCGAATCAGCTAAGATGTTTGGCGGTTACCTTGCTGAACAATCTGAAAGTGTTGGTATCGGTCGCAATTACGATGTAAATGGAAATCAAATTCGCGGATGGCATCGGCGCTCAGCCCGCCTCGCTTCTCCGAGAGATTCGCATCCACTCATTGAAAGGTATTGCCGATGAACTAAGAGAAAAAAAAGTTCACTAACATACTTCTTCCGTGCTTTTGCCGGCAGCTGAATTTAGGTTCAGCTGCCTTTTATTATTTACATTTTGAGGACAATAAATTATATTAAACATATGAATATTCCAATACTAAACCGTCTGTATGAATTGTTTGGGTCGCCCAATCAATCTTGCTATGCAAACGATATGCTTGCATCATACATGTTTTCATTCCTCGAAGAAGGAGACACTTATGTCGATCTTAAACTGCCTCTTGATGTACGTGATCTTATTGAAGAATGTCAGACGTATGTTTTAAGTGATCGCCCAGCTCAAATAAACATTGCAATTGAAGCTGAACTTAGAGAAGATTATAATCGGTACGATGAAATCATTGCTGCTATTTATGAACAGGATACCGCAGTTCTATGTAATCTTGTTAAAATCCGTAACCACATTTTTGCATGAAACCTGTCAAAACAGCAGACATCCGCGATACACTTGCTTCTCTCTATAAGCAAGGACAATTTGTCACTGATAAGACAGGTGTGAAAACTATTGAATTGGTTGGCGCCAGTTTCATTGCAGACGAACCTTCTATCTTTGGTCCTCTTAATGATGAGTACATCCAAAAAGAATTGGGTTGGTACTTGTCCCAAAGCTTATATGTAAAGGACATCGGTGATCCTGTTCCAAAGATTTGGACAGCAGTATCTAGTTCTGAAGGTAAGATTAATAGTAACTATGGATACCTAATCTATAGCAAAGAAAACGGAGAGCAGTTTGACAATGTTCTAAATGAACTCTGTCGCAATAAAGAGTCACGCCGTGCTGTTGCAATTTATACACGCCCGTCGATGCATAGTGACTATAAGACCGACGGTATGAGCGATTTCATTTGCACAAACGCAGTGCAGTATTTGATTCGTGATAGTGCACTACATACGGTCGTCCAAATGCGGAGCAACGATGCATGGGCCGGATACCGCAATGACTATGCATGGCAGCATTACGTTTCTTCTTCTCTTCTTAAGCAGTACAACGATTGCGTGCAAGATCCTTCTGAAGAAATTGTACTTGGTGATATGACTTGGCAAGTTGGATCTCTTCATATTTATAGCCGGCAGTTTTATTTAATCGAAGATTACATTGCTTTTCTTTCTAAGCAATAAGTTATTTACATTTCTATAGATCTTGATATAATAGTCTTATCGTGCGAAAACCATATTATGATCCTGAGGATTTTAGAGCGTTCATCCCTAAGATTAAAGGAATCAGCAAATTTCCAGAAATCATTGCATATTTGATTCCTGCGCCAGACTATTCAAAGCAACCAACTAAAATAAACTATACCCGAATGGAAGAAAAAGAAAGCATAAAAATTCTCGACGAGTGTAAAGCTCT